>JGI25921J50272_10000652_pt1 | contig 11376 bp, 11 predicted proteins | sample LauGreSu1BDMLBSD_2_FD_50272 | JGI IMG/M metagenome (IMG submission 50272) | reverse complement strand
GGCATGGCCCGCGTCATGACGGGTGATGCGCTGGTGTTTGAAAACGAGCGTTTGCAAGAGCGCATGAATTTGTTGTTCGACAAACTCGAAAGTGCATTCAAGCAATCTTTGCGCGATGGCGGTCCTCAGAGCGACACCCCCACTGTGGATGCGCAAGTGACAGCCTCTTTGTTGGTGGCCTTCATGATGGGCCGCATGCAACGCTTTGCGCGTTCTGGCTTTAAGCGTTTGCCTTCAGAGAATTTGCAGGCTTCGTTGGCTCGCATTCTTTGAGTTGAAGGTTTTGAGAGCATCAGGTTTGAGTGGTTGACATTTTCAAAAAAGCACTAAATAATGTGCTTTTTTAAGTGTTAATTCAATGCCTGTTACCCAAACCATATATGCCCGCAATACAGTCAGCATGACTGATCTTCGGCGAAATCCAGCCGAGGTCATTGAGGTGGCTAATTTGGCACCAGTCGCTGTGTTGAATCACAATAAGCCAGCAGCCTATTTGATATCGGCTGCCGCATATGAAAACATGTTGGAGCAAATTGAAGACGCGGCACTGACCAAGATCGTCAAAGCACGCCAAGGTGGTAAATCAGTCAAGGTCNACATTGACGACCTATAGTCTTGAGTTTCACGAGCTGGCTCTCAAGGAATGGAGAAAATTAGACGGCTCAATCAAATCGCAGTTTCAAAATGCTTTGGCCAAACGTCTTAAAACTCCACATGTGCCTTCTGCGAAGCTGCATGGCGAATTACAAAACACCTACAAGATCAAGTTGCGTGATGTAGGTTACCGTTTAGTTTATGAAGTGATCGAGCAAAAATTGGTCGTCATGGTCATTGCTGTTGGCAGGCGAGACCACAGTGAGGCGTATGTGAGTGCTGTTAAGCGGCACAACTAATTTGAATTACCAACTCCAAAGCGTACCGTCGTGCTGCAATCGGTTGACGGGCAAATACGCGCGCTGATACGGATACTTTGCGGCCAGTTTTTCGTCAATGTCCACGCCGTGGCCTGNTGACTCGCCGCAATACAGCATGCCCTTTTCAAAACGCCAATCGTGGGGAAAGACCGACAGCATCTCTTCGCTGTGCGCCATGTGTTCTTGAATGCCAAAGTTGGGTACCCACGTGTCAAAGTGCAATGCAGCGCCCATGCAAACCGGCGACAAGTCTGTTGCACCATGAGAGCCAGTGCGCACTTGGTACAGGCTGGCCAAGTTGGCAATGACGCGAAGATGCGTGATACCTCCCGCGTGTGTCACGGTGGTGCGGATGTAGTCGATGAGTTGCTGCTCAATCAAATCTTTGCAGTCCCACACAGTGTTGAAAATTTCACCAACGGCCAAAGGTGTGGTGGTGTGATGGCGAATGAGCTTGAAGGCTTCTTGGTTTTCTGCGGGGGTGGGATCTTCCAGCCAAAACAAATGGAAGGGCTCGAGTTCTTTGCCTAAGCGTCCCGCTTCAATGGGTGTGAGACGGTGGTGTGCGTCATGCAGCAAATGCGTGTCGGGTCCAACGGCTTCGCGCACTGCTTGAAACAAGCCAGGCGTGTGGCGCAAGTATTTCTCGGTGTTCCAATCGTGCTCGCCTGGCAAAGGGCCATCTGCAGGTTCGTACATGCGGCCATTGCCACTCACGCCATAGACTTTGTGGAGGCCTGGTATGCCGCTTTGTGCGCGAATGGCCAGGTAGCCCATTTCTTTGTAGCGCAACACTTCATCCACTGTTTCTGCGGTGTCGCGTCCTGTGGCGTGTGCATAAGACATGATGCCCGTGCGGCTGCGGCCACCCAACAATTGATACAACGGCTGTCCTGCAATCTTGGCTTTGATATCCCACAGCGCAGTATCAACTGCGGCTATGGCCGACATGGTGACAGGGCCTCTGCGCCAGTAAGCACCTTTGTAGAGGTACTGCCAAATATCTTCAATTTGTTGTGGATCTCGGCCAATCAAACAAGGAATAACGTGCTCTTCCAAGTAGCTCACCACCGACAATTCGCGGCCATTGAGCGTGGCATCGCCAATGCCGGTGAGGCCTTCATCGGTTTCAATTTTGAGGGTGACAAAGTTGCGGCCAGGGCAGCAAACAATGACGCGTGCAGCGGTGATTTTCATGAGAATTCTTGCTGAGTGATGTATTTCACGGTGGCGTCGATGCCTTGGTGCAACACTTGATCGTGCCAATAGCTTACGCGTGAAAGCCAAGCTGCTGATGCCGCCAGTTCTTTGCCCCACAAATCTTCACGGGCCAACAAGGCACGCACACTTTCATGAGGCTCTGTGGCTTGCTTGGCACCAATGGCCATCAGGCTACCGGCTTGCGGGTCGTTGAGTGCGTAGGCTTTGCCTTGCTCATCTTTGGCCAAGGTGTAGCGCAAAAAAACGGCAGCCGCCAGGGCGTGGTGTTCAAACGAAGCATTGCTAGCCATTTGTCCCAAAACGGAGGGCGGCCAACGCTGCGGAATTTTTTGCGAACTGTCGGTGGCAATTTGGTGCACGCTGTGCTTCAAAAACGGATTGCCAAAACGTTGAATGAGGGCATCGCGGTAGTTGGCCCAATCGGCACGGCTTAAATGGGGGGCAACTTCTTGACTCATCAAGCGTTCAACAAATTGGCGAATGTGGTCTTCGCCAATGCAATCGGCAATGTAGGCGCGACCTGTGACAGCACCCATCAAGGCCATGGCGGAATGACTGCCATTGAGCATTCGCAATTTGGCTTCTTCATAGCTGTGAACATGGGCTGTGACGCGCACCCCACACTGGCTCAGTAAGGCGGCATCAGCAGGGTCTGCAAAATTGTCTTCAATCACCCATTCCCAAAATGTTTCGGTGCTGAGAGCGCACTCGTCCACCAAGCCCAGTGCGGTTTTGGCGGCATTTGTCACTTCAGGGGTAGCGGCAGGCACAATGCGATCGACCATGCTGCAAGGAAACGCGCAATGGGCGTCCATCCACTTCATGGCAGGTGCGTCTTGCGGCGTGGCTGTGGCGTGAATCAAGGCTTTGAGCTTGTGGCCATTGCCTTGCAAGTTGTCGCAAGAGGCGATGGTCAGGCCTGGTCGACCTTCTGCGCAGCGAACGCGCAAGCCTTCTATCAGCAGTTGCGCCAATGCAGGCGTATATCCCTTTTCAGTCACGGTCAGTGTGATCCAACGGGTGCTGGCAGCAGAAATGGCTTTGATCACACTCTGCCGCTCGGTAGTAGCCACGCTGGTTTGCCAAAGGGCGCCAGGTACTTGCCATTCAATGCCTTTTGATCCTGCAATGCGAACCGCATACAAACCGTCTTGTGCGCGCAGTTTGTTTACCAAACCGGGCTGAGTCATGCCCACGCCATGAACGCCCCAGCGCATATCACCTGCACGCAGCAGCTGGTCAAACACCATGGCTTGGTGCGCGCGGTGAAACGCGCCCAATCCGAGATGCAAGACCCCAGCCGCTGAGGGAATGGGTTGATAGGAAGGTGATTGAACGGACTTTGGAAGGCGTGATTGCGTTTCGCGGCACAGAAGCAATTCAGACATGGCGCTGCTTGAGTTTTTCTTCGGATGCTTGAATTTCGGCCAAGGTGGCATCGTCAACCCAGATGCCATTGAGTTGACGATCGGTGCGCGCTTTGCGCTCAGGCTCACCGGCCAGCAAGACACCTTCCGTACCCGGCGCATTGGGGCTTTGGCGCAACCAGTCTTCAAAAGCCAAGGCTTCTTTTTCGAAGGCGTCTTGCGTGCCCAAGCGAACAGGGTCGATGATCATGGTGAGCATGCCGTTGAGCACAGCACGCTTGTTGTCTGCTTCGCGGTGCCATGTGCCTCCGCCCGTGAGCGCACCGCCTAAAAGTTCGCAAGCCATGGCCATGCCAAAACCTTTGTGATCGCCAAAGGTCATGAGCGCGCCAAAGAAACCATTTGATTGCGGCACCACCACCACGCCTGGGTTGTTGGTGGGGTGGCCTTTTTCATCGATCAAGTAGCCATCTGGCACTTGCTCACCTTTGTTGTATGCCACGCGCATCTTGCCTTGCGCCACGCGGCTGGTGGCAAAGTCGAGCACAAAAGGTTTGCGTTGCCCCATGGGCACGCCAATGCAGCAAGGGTTGGTGCCAAAGCGGCCGTCGCCGCCTCCATAAGGCGCCACCACGGGGCGCGACAACACATTCACAAAGTGAATCGACACCAAACCTTGCGCCACCGCCATTTCGGCAAAGTGACCGATGCGACCCAAGTGATGGGAGCGGCTCAGTGCCACTGTGCAAACGCCGAATTGTTTGGCGCGTTCAATGCCCATTTGCATGGCTTGCACGCCCGTGATTTGCCCATAACCACGTTGACCATCCAAGTTCAACAAAGGGCCCGTGTCTAGGACAACCTTCACGCCGGTGTTGGGGCTGAGGCCACCTTCCAGGACAGCATCGACATAGCGCGGCACCATGCCCACACCATGCGAGTCGTGGCCACTTAAATTGGCCATGACCAAATTGGCAGCCACTTGCTCAGCCTCCGCGGCTTGGCTTCCTGCCTGTTGAATGATGGAGGCAACACGCTGCCGCAACTGATCGGCTGGAATACATTGGCTCATTGTTTGACTTTCAAATTACATGACGGCGCCCACTTGCCATGGCACAAATTCATTTTGGCCATAGCCGTGCAGCTCGCTCTTGGAAGGTTCGCCTGAAGCGGTTTTTAAAATCATTTCGAAAATGCGCTGACCCATGTCGGCAATGCTCACACCGTTGTCGACAATTTCACCGCAATTGAGATCCATATCTTCTTCTTGTTTTTTCCACAAAGCGGAGTTGGTGGAAAACTTCAAGCTGGGAGAGGGGGCGCAACCATAGGCACTGCCGCGCCCTGTGGTGAAGCAAATGAGGTTGGCACCGCCCGCCACTTGGCCCGTGGCACTCACAGGATCGTAGCCTGGTGTGTCCATGTACACAAAACCATGGGTATTGACTGGCTCTGCATATTCGAAAACGGCCTGCAAGTTGCTGGTGCCGCCTTTGGCCACNGCCCCCAATGACTTTTCCAAGATGGTGGTGAGGCCGCCTGCCTTGTTGCCAGGCGATGGGTTGTTGTTCATTTCGCCGCCGTTGATCTCGGTGTATTGTTCCCACCAGTGAATGCGGTCAATGAGTTTTTGCGCAACCTCTGGTTTGACTGCACGGCGTGTGAGCAGGTGCTCTGCGCCATAAATTTCGGGGGTTTCGCTCAANATGGCCGTGCCGCCATGCTGCACAAGCAAGTCAACCGCAGCGCCCANTGCTGGGTTGGCGCTGATGCCAGAGTAGCCGTCAGAACCGCCGCACTGCAAACCCACCGTGATGTGCTCGGCACTGCAGGGCTCGCGCTTGATTTGATTGGCGCGCGGCAGCATTTCTTCAATGAGCGCAATGCCTTTTTCAACGGTGAGTCGCGTGCCGCCTGTGTCTTGAATGTTGAAAACCTTGAGGGTGTCGCCTTCGCGCAAACTGCTGTGCGCCAACCAAGTGTTGAGTTGATTGGACTCGCAGCCCAAACCCACCACCACCACACCCCAAAAATTGGCATGCGTGGCATAGCCTGCCAAAGTGCGCTCTAGCAACTGAATACCCAAGCCCTCAGTGTCCATGCCGCAGCCGGTGCCGTGGGTGAGTGCCACCACGCCATCGACGTTGGGGAAGTTGGCCAAGGCAGCAGGGTTGTTGCGTTTGGAGAAGTGATCGGCAATGGCGCGTGCCGCCGTGGCCGAGCAATTGACGCTGGACAACACCCCAATGTAATTGCGCGTGGCCACACGGCCATCTGAGCGCTTGATGCCCATGAAGGTGGCATGCTTGCGCGGTGCCTCTGGCTTGACATCTTGCCCGATGGCGTAATCGCGTTCAAAGTTGCCTTTNTCNGNGCCCATNTTGAGGTTGTGCGTGTGCACGTGCTCGCCGGCTTGAATGGCTTGNCTGGCAAAGCCAATGATTTGGTTGTAACGGCGCACAGCTTGGCCAGCTTGAATGGCACGGGTGGCCACTTTGTGTCCTGGNGGAATCAAACCCCGCACAGCAACACCATCAACGCTGGTNCCGCTCATAAGTTGTGCGCGCGCAATGACCACGTCATCGGCAGAGTGGAGGCGAATGAAAAGGCTCATGTTGTCGACTTAATAAAATTGTTTTGGCAACCACAGCACCAAGCTGGGTGCGTAAGTGATGACCGCCAAACTGCCCAGTAAGGGAAACAGCCAAGGCAAGATGGCAGCAGTGGTTCTTTCCACGCTGAGTTTGGCCACACGTGCCAACACAAACAACACCATGCCCATGGGGGGGTGCAGCAAGCCAATCATGAGGTTGAGTACCATGATCAAACCAAAGTGAACCAAGTCGATGCCCAATTTTTGGCAAATGGGAACCAAGATAGGAACCAGAATGGTGATGGCCGCAGTGGGCTCTAAGAAGCAGCCTACAAAGAGCATGAGCAAGTTGGCCAAGAGCAAGAACTTCCAGGGCTCTTGCGTCACGCCCAGCACCCAATCGCTGATGGCCGCCGTCACGCCTGTGGCCGTGAGCATCCAACCAAAAATACTGGCCGCCGCCACAATGAACATCACAGTGGCAGTGGTCTCGACGGTGTCTAAACAAATCTTGACGAACATTTTGAGGTTCAGGGTGCGGTACCAGAGGAAGCCCAAAATGAGCGCCCACACGCATGCTGCAATAGCGCCTTCAGTGGGTGTGAATACACCAGTGGTCATGCCGCCAATGAGCAGCACGGGCGTCATGATGGGCAACACAGCCTGAAACTTGAACAATTTGTCTGCCACAAATAAAAAGGCCAAGGCCACAAACACCGTCATTTGGGGTGGTGTTTCAAACACNGTGACCAGACCCCAAACGCACAAGGGCCAGAACACCACCACGGCAGTTTCTGACAAGGCCTTGAGAACGCGAGGCCAGTTGAATTTGACGTCAGAGCCCCAGTTGTTTTTATGGGCAAAGTAGGCCACAGTGACCATCATCAAAAAAGCCATGAAAACACCTGGCAAGATGCCTGCAAGAAACAAAGAGCCCACAGACACATTGGCCATCATGCCGTAAATCACAAACGGCAAACTCGGGGGGATGATGGGGCCTAGCGTAGCCGAAGCAGCGGTGACACCAACGGCAAACTCGGTGCTGTAGCCATGGTCTTTCATGGCCTTGATTTCAATGGTGCCAAGGCCTGCTGCATCGGCAATGGCCGTGCCACTCATACCAGCAAATACAACGGAGCCCACCACATTGACGTGGCCCAAGCCGCCTTTCATCCAACCCACCAGCGCCAAGGCATAGTTGTAGATGCGGTTGGTAATGCCTGCGTTGTTCATGAGGTTGCCAGCCAAAATAAAGAAGGGCACGGCAAGAAGTGGAAAGCTGTCAATGCCAGACACCATGCGGTGAATGACNACAAAGGGTGGCGAGCTTTGNGTCCAGAACAAATAAATGAGCGACGCACCTGCCATGGCAATAGCAACTGGAATGCCACCACTCATGAGGAGCAAGAAAAGAATTTTTAACATGCGAGTACTTTCAGGCGTCTAAACAAAAAGGACAGAGATTCAGCGGTCGGTCATTTCTGACTCGGGACGCTCTAAGACCGTAAAGCCGCGTTGCCAATGAATTTTCATAACCCACATGGCCCTCAAACTCATGGCTGCAAAGCCTGCCATCACCACGCCGTAAACCAAGTTCATGGGCAAATCGACGATGGTCATTTTGTAAGATCCCAGCTTCTGCATCATTTGCCAAGTTAGGAAGGTGGCTGCCACAAAAAAGGCCACACGCAGAATGTCGACCAAGGTGGTCATGACTCTGGACATCCAAGATGGCATGAAACGAAAAAAGAAATCAACTTGAATGTGGTTGTTTTTGGCCACACCAATGGCGGCGCCAGTGAAGACAACGGCAATCAAAAAGTAACGCGCAATTTCCTCGGTCCACGATGCCGAGTTGTTGAGCACATAGCGCGTGAAAAATTGGTAGAACACAGTTGCACCGAGCAACCAAAAAAATCCCAAGGCCACCCAAGCTTCTATGGGGGTGCCAGACAAATCGACTTCTTCATCAACGGCATGAAACTGACCATCGTCGCCCATCACTTTGGGCATGGCGTCTAGGTCGGGGGTGTTGCTCATGGGTTGTCCTTCTAAACGCAAAAAACCTCAAAGGTCGGGCCTTTCGGCTCGACCCACTTGAATGTACCGAGCCCCGAAGGGCCCGGTGCATGCATTGAACAACTTACTTCGCAGCCTGAATTCTGTCGAAATCAGCTCTGGTAAAGCCCATGGATTCAAGTGGCTTGTTTTTCAAGACAGCGTCTTGGAAAGATTTGCGATCGACTTGCACCACTTGCAAGCCTTTTTTCTTGAACTCTTCGGCCAACTCGGCTTCACGCGTTTTGATTTTGGCGGTTGCGCGAACAGCAGCCTCTTGTGTCACATCGGTAAAAATTTTCTTTTCTGCATCAGAAAGTCTGTTCCAAACGTGAGGCGCAATTTGCGTGGTCAAACCGTCCACGATGTGACCCGTCAGCATGATGGCTTTTTGAACTTCAAAAAACTTTTTGGCTTCGATGGTGGTCAAAGGATTTTCTTGGGCTTCCACAGTGCCGTTTTGCAGAGCCAAATAAACTTCGGCAAATGCAATGGGTGTGGGGTTGGCGCCGCATGCCTCTGGCGTGGCACGGTAGGCAGGCACATCAGGTACGCGAATTTTGATGCCCTTCATGCCGGCGCAGTTGGTGAATGCTTTTTGCGCGGTGGTATGACGCGCGCCATAGTAGGTATAGGCCGTGACCTGAATGCCAGTTTTGGCGCGGAATTCATTCACCATCTCTGCAAATACGGGGCTCTTGGAGTAAGCAATGAGGTGGTCACCATCGCGGAAGATGAAAGGATAGTAAGCAATGCCGAAACGGGGATAAGCGCGAGCTGCAAATGAAGGGCCGCTGATGATCATGTCAACCGTGCCCAAAGTGAGACCTTGGTTGATGTCGGTTTCTTTGCCCAAGGTGGAAGCTGGGAAAACTTGAATTTCAAATTTGCCGTTGGTGCGTTTTTTGATTTCTTCGGCAGCCCACACAGACTCTGTGTGATAGGCCTCTGAAGTTTCATAGACGTGAGCCCATTTCAGTTTGGTTTGCGCTTGCACGGCGGTGCTGCCCAACGCGCCTACCAGCCCTAAGGCGATGAGGCTGGCGCTGGCCAGAGCTTTCAGTGAATTTCGTTTGGTGGTCATGGTGTCTCCTTTGGTTGAAATGATTTGGATGTGCTGGCGAAAAACTAAGCTCGAGAAGGTGCGCTTCGCCAGCTAGCGCTGAATCGTTTGTGGGCTTGCCGCAGGTGTTTCTGCATGGTTTTGCGTGCGCCCTGTGAATCGTGTGCTTGAATGGCAGCTAACACCTCATGGTGTTCTGCTATGGCCGAAACCCAAGAAGCTGGAGACTCAAAATAGTCGCCAAGGCGTTCAAACAAAGGCCCGTTTCTGGCTTGCAGGTACAGCTTCAGGGTGTCTTGCATGACGCTGTTGGCGCATGCGTTGGCAATGGCCATGTGAAACGCAATGTCGTTGTCACGTGGAATGCGCCCAGCCTTGGCATCTTTTTCCATGCCTTTTAAGGCAGCCGACATGGCTTTGATATCGGCCGGCGATGCATACTCAGCCGCCAATGCCGCCATTTCAGCCTCAATAAATAAGCGCGCACGCATCACTTCCAAGGGGCCCCACTCGGCGGGGGTGTTGAGATAATTTGACTTGCTGTGAGAGCTTTGCCCCAAAGATTTCACATAAATGCCAGACCCAGTTCGAACTTCAATGACCCCTTCAACTTCCAGAGCAATGAGTGCTTCTCTGACCGACGGCCGGCTGACACTCAGTTGTGTGGCCAAGTCACGTTCGGCGGGCAAGCGAGAACCCACTGCAAACTCACCAGACTTGATGAGGTCTTGGATTTGTTTGGCAATTTGGCGGTAAAGCCTTTGGGGTTCGACTGACTTGTCTGGCATGAACAGAATTTGCTTATTTAAAAACGTGGGGTCATTCAAAGTGGGGTCAACCAATGTGAGGTCAAAGACGGCTTGTCAGGGAATACGCGCATTGGACAATTGGTCAGACCAGTTGCACAATCTTCACATGGAATCTGAGTGAGGGTCAAGACTGTTTTCATCCAAACAAACCCGAACTCGTCGCAATCAATTTATCGCCACCATGACTTCAGTCACCATCGATCGCGTTCACTTGCGGCAGGTCAACTTGCCGCCCAAGGTGAAGCGTACCGACGCCATTCAATCGTTTGTCACCCAAGAAACGATTTTGCTCACCTTGTTTTGCAGTGATGGCATCCAGGCTACGGGCTATGCGTACACCATTGGCACGGGTGGCAGCTCGGTGGTGGCCTTGCTCAAGGACCATTTGGTGCCACGCCTCTTGGGTCAAAACCCAGTTCACATTGAAGCCATTTGGAAAGATTTGTTTTTTCACACCCATGCCACAGCGGTTGGTGCCATGACCAGCTTGGCACTTGCCTGTGTCGATACGGCGCTATGGGATTGGCGAGCCCAAAGCCAGCAGCTGCCCTTGTGGCAATTGTTGGGGGGCGCGCAACACAAGGTGCCGCTTTACACCACCGAAGGCGGCTGGTTGCAGTTGTCAACCGAGGTTTTGGTCGAGCAAACTTTGAAAGCCAAAGAGGAGGGCTTTAAGGGTGCCAAAATCAAAATTGGCAGGCCGCATGTGAGCGAAGATGTGGCCCGTTTGTCAGCTGTGCGAGACGCCGTAGGCCCCGGTTTTGAGATCATGACCGATGCCAACCAAGGCTTTCACCGCGCAGAAGTGGTGCGCCGCGCCAAAGCGTTTGAGGGTCTCGATTTGGCTTGGCTCGAGGAGCCATTGCCTGCCGAAGATGTGAGCGGGCACCGGCACTTGCGCGAGCACACCAGCATTCCGGTGGCGGTGGGTGAATCGATGTACCACCCCATGCAGTTTCGCGAATATTTAGAGCAAGGCGCGTGCAGTGTGGTGCAGCCCGATGTGGCGCGCATTGGTGGCATCACACCGTGGATCAAAACGGCGCATTTGGCCGAAACCTTCGATGTGCCTGTGTGCCCTCACTTCCTCATGGAGTTGCATGTGAGCTTGTGTGCCGCAGTGCCCAATGCCACTTGGGTTGAATACATTCCCCAGCTGGACGACATCACACATTCGCGCATGAAAGTCCAAGACGGCTTTGCATATCCGCCCGACACAAATGGCTTGGGCATCCTATGGAATTGGGATGCCATTGAAAAACGGCAACAGATTTATTTGGAGATCAACCATGCGACTTAAGAACAAAAACATTTTGGTAACCGCTGCCGGACAAGGCATCGGTCATGCAGC
>JGI25921J50272_10000651_pt1 | contig 11383 bp, 12 predicted proteins | sample LauGreSu1BDMLBSD_2_FD_50272 | JGI IMG/M metagenome (IMG submission 50272) | reverse complement strand
TGATCGGTGGAGCCAGTGTCGAGAATAGAAACGGCATCCACGTGGGGAAGCGCATGAGAAAGACAACGCTGAATGATTTTCTCTTCGTTTTTAATCATGAGGAGAAGAATAATGTTATTGTGGTTATGAGAGGATGAAATTGGAACAGAATAGGACGGAATAATGATCTCGTTTTTTGCCGTGTCAATTACCACTTCGTTTGGAACCACTTCGTTTGGAACCACTTCGTTTGGAACCACTTCGTTTAGAGGTACTACGCTTACCACTTCGTTTTCGTCCATATTTTACTTATAATATCAAGTCAAATGTTTAAGTTATCGGTGCTAGAAGTATACATTTTTTATTTCAGAAAATAGTTTGAATTTTAATAATGATAATGTCTTTTGGCAAGAAACTATGATATCATCTTTTAAATAAAAAATAAGATCAAAATATAGTTATGTCATACAATTTTCGTCTTCGTCCGATTACACCACGCACTAAAGAAGGAAAGGAAGCGCGCGAGCAAGCACTTGCAGAGATGCATAAAAGGCTCGAGGACGAGCGCCGCTTTGCGGCCCACTCTTTGGCTCGGGCTCCGGTCACGCCACGCAGTGGTGAATCAAAGGCGCGATATAGTGCGTATTTGAAGGAGAGTATCGCGCGCTCAGAGAATCTCGTGCGCGCGGAGAATCTCGCCAGGGGACAATCCGGTCAGAATCAAGAGTGCTCTGGCCAAGGTTGCATTGGAAAACTAAAAAGCGGTCTCAGCCGAATTTCTAAAGCGGTAGGACTGTCTGGTGGTCGTAAGGCACGTCGTACACATCGTAAGACCCGCCGTTCAGGTCGTAAGACTCGTCATTCCCGCCGTTAATACATCAATTGTTAGATCTGCGATGTTATTATTATAAATAAAAATGGAAATATTTAAATTTATGATATAGTAAATATACTAATTTATTTGCGACGAGTGTGATTCTGACCTCTTTATGTATGACTATACGACGATAAATGGTGGTTGTATTAATGGTAATAGAACTCCATTAGGATGATCTAGTAATTGTACTAATTTATTGTAATCATGTATCTTCTGTTCAATACGCAAACCTATCGCTTGATTATAAACATTATAGTACTGATAAAAGATAACATGTAATTTGTTATTATATGGTTTTAGCATAATGGGGTGAATTTGATAGGGATAGTAGTAATTATCATTAAAATAAAAACTAATCATTCGAATATTTGNGATTCCTCTTTGGGCNATAAGAGATTCAACATAGAAAAANTCAGAAATGGGTCGGCNTTTTTTTATTTTTTCATTAAAATATACTATTCTAAATTCGATAATGGATCCTCGTGACTCCATTTATTAGTTTATATCTATAATCTTATTTCTGACAACAAGCGCAGGAGGAGTGACAGGAGCGACAAGAAGGAAANGGTGGTTGATGTGTNGGAACAGGAAANGGTTGTCCATAATTCGTTGTAGCATGGATGAACTGACAAGGCGGAGGAGGTGGATAACATTTGATCGCGGCTAATGATATAAAATCGTGATGTTGATAGATGTTAACCTTATCAGAATAACATGATAATAACGGCGGAATCTTACAACTCATTGTTCTATCCGGATATGATATATTATTCAATGTAGATAGAGGAGGATGTATGTCCCGATTGTTTGTGTCGTTCTATTGGCGATCGTAATATGGGTTCATTATCGAACCGAGCCATTTTTAGCGGGGCCATCTGCGACTCCCCTTCCACCACCAATCGATCCAGTACTCGTTAGCACCTATCATCAATTTGCCACAACGATCTATAACCCATTTCTAGCAACATGGCAAAAAGCGATCGTTTCTTCGATCAGTGCGGACCAACCCCAGAAACCTCTCACGAGNCCGAGTCAAGCATCATCTTCATCGGCTACGCCGACGATTCCACCTCAATCGGAAATGAATTCTTATATCGCAAACTTATCACAGAAACTAGGAAAACCTCTCCCGAACATTACGGATCCATTACCNGATACCATGGACATTGTAACATTTTCTACCATTGCTCCAAAGATACCCGCAGATCCAGCGCCATATACGAATGCCTTGACATGGATGAATCAGCAATTAACGGAAGCGCAAGCGAAGCTACAATCCGCATTAAAAGGCGAAAGCTTTATGAATCTGGAGGGGTTTGATAATCAAACCTGTCAAGATTTGTCGAAGTGCTTTGAAGACAATCCTGAATTGATACGACAATGCGGGGAGGCGATGAAGAAACAGGGAAAAATGGATCAGTCTCAAGTACTGAACCAGCTAAAACAATTTATGAAAAATAAAGAGTTCGTGAACGCCTATAAAATAAACAATGAGTTAGTGGAACAATCCAAAAAAATAGAATCGGACGCAAAAAGTGGAGCGCTGTTGAATCAGATGAATCTTCCTGCTGAACCTGGGATCAAATATACACTTCCTAAAGGATCTGATAAATTACAAAAGATGGATTATGCTCAACAAAAAGCAGTGAAAGACGCTGCGCCTTCGATGTTTTCATTAAAAATACTAATGGACCAAATCAATGCAAACCTTCGTTAGCGTGTTTATCACGNTTACTACGTATACGTCGTACATTGCGCTGTGTAAAACGCCGAGTCGATTTTGGCTGATACTTCTCTTCCGCCCCTTGTAAAATTTCCTTAATCTTTGACTTCTTTTTGATNGTCATACGGGCAAGTTTGGCACGAATTAATGATGCAATCCCGTGTTGATGACCTGCGCATCGAATAGAAACAAATGGAAAAATAAACTTCTCGGGTTCTCGGCGGGCGAGAATAGAGAGATCGACTAACTGATTCGCCAGACAATCCATCGCACCTCGATCAAAAAAGGTAGATTGGACGAATCCNAGCGTGAAATAGAGCGTAATCAGTGTATCCATGGACGCGACNCGAAGAACATTNTGAACTAGACCATTTCCAAGCACAGTCCCATCTTTGATGGGAAGATTGATATAGGAGTGGCAAGCGGACTGTTCGATGATNATTACAAGGGGTGCGTGGTTATGATGAAGAACATGGATGGAGGGAATGAGATCGAGACCTTGATTTCGGTAGATTTTGGTCTGGATTTTTTTGTTGGAAAGAGCACTGAGTTCAGAAAGAAGCACGCCAGAATCATGAACAGGTTCGGGAGAAAAGAATAGAATGGGTTTGGTACTACCAAGAATCCAATTCAATTTCGTGCTTCGTTTTGTTACTGCGTGTTTATAGAAAGGAAGGAGATCTGCTCCTGCGATCATTCGCCGCTGTTGAATCACGAAACGGAAAACAAATTGTGCTTGGGGAAGAGTGAGCGTCGATTTGGATAGTTTTTTTCTAGAAAACGCACGACATGGTACAATTGGTACATATTCATTGAACAACATCAGGCGTTCAAACACCTTTTCCCAGCGTCCTACTTCGCCACGAGGGCGACTTAATTCCAAATGCATCAACATGCGAAGAGAGTTCGGATCGATATATGAAATTCCATCGATCCGTGTTTCACGCTTGGATAAGATCCGATAAATTCGAGGATCCATGGCGGTCAGATCGGCAACGGGGATGAAATTCACGTAAATTTTGATCGTCCCTTCGTGCATTCCCTCGCGGGCTGAAATTTCAGTGAACCCTGCTTTGTACAGATCTTCAGCAATCTGTTTGAGGTCTTGATGTTGAGAGGGTGTAAAAAAATCATAATCAGGGATCGAATAGTCGGGATCATAGAATTTATGTTGTGCAGGCAAATAAGCATTAATGGCCTGACCACCATAGCAGATCCGATGTTTCTTTCGTAAAAAATCTTCAATTACACTGATCGCTAATAACGTATCATCGTCGTGTGCTGAAAAGTAATCGATCTTTTCTTGTGCCATATCGGAAGCTTGTTTGATGATCGCAATTTGCCGTTTTAAATGATCTTTGTCAAAAGTGTGAGACGGAAGATGTTCGATCTCGGATTCCATTCTCTCTAGTATAGGGCAACCTAAATCAATCATCCGTGAATCACAAACAGATGAGAATCGTAGAACTCGGAAGACAATTTCGTCCTCAGACATCACATGTATATCCGCCTTTTAAAAATGGAAGGTACATGGAAGAATTTATGTATGAATATATCACAACGAACGAAATTGAGTCTGAATATGTATACATCCCCGTGTTTTGGACAAATCTTCAGAATCACCCAGGATTTTCAAGGGAAAAGTATGGTGTATTGTTACAGCATGCCCTCAAGAATTTCCCGCCGAATACAAAATATATGACAATCGTACAACACGATGATGGTCCGCTATTATCATTGCCGAAGGACACGCTTGTATTTGGAGCATGTACTGGATCGATCCCACTTCCATTGATCTATGAAGATCGTTCTGATCGATTATTAAAAACACCGAGAGTCCAGAAAGATCAGTTGGCATCTTTTGTGGGGACGATCACTCATCCGATCAGACAAGATATGATCAGATCTATTTCCGATCGATCCGATGTAACATGTCATATCCAGCAGACATGGACTCCATCGGTTCCAGAACAAGCTGCAGAGATCTTTGTTANCGAAACGAATCGATCATCATTNTGTTTGGCACCGAGAGGGTATGGTCGGAGTTCATTTCGGTTCTTTGAATCCATGTTGTTAGATACTGTCCCTGTCTATTTTTGGGACGATGTGGAATGGTTGCCGTACAAGGATGTGATTGATTATCGTCTGTTTTCCGTATCAATTTCAAAAAAAGAAATAGGGAATACATATGAGATATTGAATGGTATTTCGAAAGAGAAGTATAATAATATGGTAAAGACCCTTCAAGAGGTTCGTCCTTGGTTTACATTAGAAGGTATGGCAAAGTATATTGTATATAAGATTCAATAGGTTTTACAGTAGATCTCCTCGTATTTTTTCATTTCGGCGGATTTCGCCATGAGATAACGCTTACAACGATGACGCATCACAAACGTCCAGCTCTCTTTATTTTCGTTTTGTAAGGTAATGCTTGGCACCCCTTCAAGGCGCATAAGAAGCAAGTCAGGAGACAACTTATGTTGAGAAAGGAGTTCGAACGCTTCGGATTTGATAGACATGTGATGCGTGCGATGCTGGTGCGACATTCTACTATTTATCGACCCATTTCAATTTTATATTGCAGACGCACTAGATAATGAGTCCGAATGTTTCGGCCATGTCCTTAAATTGTTCGTATTGTTCGTTAGTGAAATGCGATACATCAAATGTGATGACATTCTTTCGCGGGGCCACGAATTCAGGTACATCTTCGCCAAATTGAGGAAACTGCTCTTCTGTTAGTTCATCGTCTTCAGGCTTTTCTACAGCAGGATCCTCTACAATCTGTACCTCTGTAGCAGACACCTCCACCTCCACAACCATCTCTACAGCCTCCACAGCATCCCTCTCCGCAACAGACTCTTCCACNACAGCATGTACCTCCACGACTAGTTCTGTAGCGGGCTCATCTGATTCAGATTCCACAACAGGCTCTGCAACAGGCTCTGCGATAGGCTCTGCGATAGGCTCTGCGATAGGCTCTGCGATAGGCTCTGCGATAGGCTCTGCTACAGGCTCTGCGACAGGCTCTGCTACAGGCTCTGCCACAGGCTCTGCGATAGGCTCTGCTACAACCGCCACAATAGGTTGTTCATCTTCGTCATGTTCATCTGAATCAGATACTTCATCAGACGACTCTTGTTCTGCTTTTTTCTCTTTTCTCTCCTTTTCGGCCCATACCTTAATCCATGGAGCCGTAACTTGTTTGAAAATATTCAACAATGCTTGATTAAGAGGCGCGCATGGAAGCGCGCCTTCTTCCATCTGCTTGTTGAACTTGCTTCCCACCAAGCGGTCCAATTGAGATGGAAAGATGACCTGTGTACGTTGACGTTCTGCTGCATTCGTTGTTCGGTCATAAATTTTTTTCAGATGTTTCGCACTNCCAACACAACGAATACCATCTCGAAAGAACCAGTANCCCTTTCGNTCGCCCCATAATTTATTGTCCTCTGGAAAATGGTTCTTTTCGTTTGAAAATGTNTGCTTATTGACCTGAATCACTCTCACAGTAATTTGATCAATGAGATCATCGATAGAAGGAAGCACTGTGATGAGTTTCATTGTAATCTGTTTTCCTTTGATGGACGGATCTGATTCGAAATGCTCATAATAGACCGCTTTAGCGGGTGTCGCTTCTATCATCTTTTTGGTAGAACCAGGCTGTTTACGCGATTGTTGAATCATCTCGATGATTCGAACATCGTCNTCTACACCTCTGTAAATAAGAAGTACNGTATTATACGGGGTTTCATCAAGNAAGTCCGAGTTCTCGCGATAGAACATGTCAACTGGGGTAATAGTATACATGATATTAGATATCGTTTCCACGGTAAGAGAGCATCGAGTATGGAGATTCGCATACGCTGTTGAAAATCCTTTCGCGAGATCATCCGCTGCCTTTTTAAATGGCTGACGGCAGGATGACACAAGATTTTTAACCTCGATATAGGTGCCAGATGGAGAACGCTTGAATTGCTCAAAGAGGCCAGGTGTAACATATCGAAGCGCCCAGTTATCATCTACACTGTCGCATATGTCGGTGGGTCGATACGAATTTAGCTGTACCATCTGGTCAAAATCTAAATACACTCCAACCATTGTGCCATTTGATTTACGACTGAGAATGACACACTGCGAGCCAAGTGCAATCAACGCATATTTCATACCAACATGATAAGCGCCAATGTCTCCATTTTCACGGCGTTTAACAAGATTAAATATAATTGCTTCGCGCAATTGTTGAAACGTCATACCCGTTCCATTATCGACGACGCTAATACGATTGAGTCGTCGATCATGTAGTTCTTGAAGAATGATGCGNACCTTTGTAGAAGCACATGTAGGGCTGACCGAATTATCGGTTGGCTCTTGAACAGCATACAGNAGATTATATCCCATCGCGCGGATTTCATTGACCTTGCCGTTGAAATGCGGGAGATATTCATATTCAGAGGACATGGAAGAATCAGATGACATAGTGTGGGAATGGATGTATGCCATATAAGCTGTCANACATCTTTTCAAATTTTTGTTTGCGACCCCCATTTATATCGTGGGCGCACGTAACATACCACCTTTAGCATCAGTGGAAGGATTCGGTTTCGCGGGTGTGACCACTGGTGGTTTAATGTAGCGAAGTTCCTTTGGTTTAGGCATAAATCCGTAGGTCTTAAATGTTTTATCAGTGAACATATAGTCGTTTGCGGAAGGATCGAAAAGTACAGCAGGGACACAATGAACTCCTGTTGTACCAGTAATCTGTTGATAGACCGATTGGGAAACGGGTTGACTGGGATCGCGTGACAATGCGACGGTCCAGCAGAGTTTGGTTTGTTCGACGACGGTATCGGTACGATCTGGAGGGATGGTAGTAAAATCTTCTGCTGCTTGTAATACACCATACATTGTACCTGATTCATTGTCAGTGACGCCCATTTTGGTCTGGGTATAAGAGAGACGAAGATTAGTGATAAAATCCAAATCATCGGAAGGATCGTAAGGGATTTCACGGAATCCGGACGTATTTGCATTACTAAATACGAGAACTTTGCCGTTGTAATCAGTAATTTTATTAATTAGAAGACGACCCTCTTGTTTTTGGCGGTAAAATGTTCCACCATCCAATTCGTTCGTGAGAAAGCGGTTTTTAAAAGGCGACAAGGCTTTGGCGACATGCGAATAATAATCGAGAACGATCTTGGATTTGTAGGAACCAGGAGGCTGGCGAAGAAAATGAAGCACAATGACAAGCGGATCAGACGATTGTTGGCAGGAATCCGCAAACGCATAGAAATTGATTTTATCACATACCGCACGCAGATTAGAGTGGGTAGTATCATTACACATAGGAAGATTGGAAGTATAACGAATGATCAGTTTTCCCTGCGCATCGCGTACGACCAATTGAGGAAAGTAACCCACATCTACATTTGTCGTACAATCATCTAGGTAGTCAATATCGAGCACAAACACACGGCATCCTGCATTAACCGCCATTTGGACGGCCACATCGGGATCCATATAGCCGTTATTCATAGGCCCAATATACCCTGTAAAGCGGCAGGCAAGCGCATAGAAATTGACAAAGCATTGTTCGGAATCAGGCATGACATCCTTTGCTAATAAATCACGAACAGGGCGTTTCGAAGTGGCAGTTGGACTATATTTCTTTGTTATCGCTTCTACTTGACTTTTATAGGCGGCCTCACCCTTAAATGAATTGTCCGCAAATGGTTCCACGTCATTATTTCGACGAGCCATTACTAAAAATAGAAGGACAACGCCTAGGAAGAGAATCGCATAGTGAATCCTCCGCATACTATGACGGCATAAGAAGTTTATTTAGGAGCAATCACACAAGTTATTTTCCAAAGAAATTAGGTTTTTCCGTAAAGTAGTATGCTTGAAATTCGTCGAGTAAAATGTCAGGGTTGTTCGGATAGTTCATTTTGAGGAGTTGTTGAAAGGTGCGTTTTTGGAACGAGGGGGTGAAGGACTCCCATAATTCTTTTACTTTACGTTGAAACACAGAGTCCATATGATATTTGGCATGTTGTAATTCGTGGCGTTTGGTCATAATATCCCGTTGCTGATATCCAATGAAATAGTCGGCTTCATAGGATAGAAGTGTAGATTTGGGATCCACTCGTTTGACAAATGACATGGGAAAATTAAACCCNATACGCCCTTTCATAGGACCCTCATACGCATCACATAGTGTAATGATAAAGCTGGGTACATCTGTCAAATGCTCATAGATAAAATGGATAATACGATCTTTTACATAAAATGTCATGGCAGCATCACGCGAGTCATGAATTAAATTTCAATTTTTTTAATCTCACGGTAGGGTATATGGTAATGACATGACTCACCTTCGACATATACGCAATCGTGATAAAGAACATATCTTTGAATTAGGCAAGATCCTCTTTCGAGAAGAAGATGAGATTCCTCTCCTCCAAAAGGCCTTAGTACAATATGTTCCATCGCTGTCCTATGTGGCAGTCGATGGCAATAACATTATAGGATTTACATTAGTCTGTGCCATTCCGACTAACGTATATTATGAATTTATGGATCATATCCCACATGGATACGAATTGGCATTTCTTGGGATCTCTCCCCGATATCAGGGACGCGGATTAGGGACACGATTACTCAAAGAAACACTTTCGACACTGTTTCGCACTTCTCAGCAATTTACCTGCTGGTTGCTGGTCGATCTTGTGAATGTGTCAGCCATCAAGCTCTACCAGAAGTGGGGATTTCGTCGATGGAAAGATACTCCAATAGAGAAAACGGGCGTAGAAGGATGGATCATGGGACTGAGTCATCGACGTTATGTTCCACCGATGATCGAACCCGTTGCCTAAATCCAGGCTTTGAAGGGCATAAAAGCCGCCCGGCTTATTANAACGATTATTTTTATTCTGTCTTCTTATTTTCATTAAGACTATCTTCAATGGTTATATCTCCTGTTTCGATAAATTCATTCCAAAGCTTTTCCAATTGTCTTAAATCGGTCTCCTTTTCGTGTGTTGCTAAATAGTTGAATAATGTGTTGATACCATTAAAGTTGATATACTTCATAAATATATTGAATAGATAGAGTCCATTTATCCGACGAAGTTTCGCGGCGAACTCGGTTATTTCTCTATGACTCATGTTATATTATGTATACAACATGAGCTTTATATAGTTTCAATTTAATCGGTGTTTTAAATGTTCAAATGTGTATGGCACTTTTTTAAAAAAGTGCATTATTCATGCTTATTACTCGTCCTCTTCCTGAAGCGCTTTGAGACGCTTTACAATGATTCCTGCTGATTTTGCCCAGGTATATTCGTTCGCCTTCTCTTTTCCAAGTTTCGAATGGAGCTTGCGCAGATCTTCATCGAACACGTATCGTTCCATTGCCTTTGAAACGGCCTCGGGATCCACCAGATGCGCCTCACCTGTGACAGAGTGATGTGCCTGTGGAACATAGACACGCATGGACGGCTTGACAAGAAGAGAGTGGTTGGACTGACAGTACTCTGTATATCCGTTAATCTCTGGTACAATCTGNGGTACGCCGACGAACATCGACTCGAAGGTACAGAGTCCGAATCCTTCGCCTTCGGCNCANGATAGATTGACATCNGCACAATTATAAAGCATATTAATATCTTCATCACGATAACATGTATCTTTTGAGGTAATCATGAGACGATTGCCAAACATGTCGACGGAACCGCCATGAAACTTGATCTCACGTGCAAANATATCAAACAGGGCAAATCCGCCACTTTCACCTTTATCNGCCACAATCAATCCAAAGATGGACTTGGTTGGAAAGCGAGTGATGAGCTTGACGAACGAAATCACCCACAAATCCAGACGTTTNCGAGGGATGTTTTTATTGAGCGATGTGAACAGAAAAACATCTTTGGGGAGTCCCAATTGTTGACGTGCCAACTCTTTAGGAATGGTGCGAAACATGGCAGAATCAGCAGCATGAGGAAGGACATCAACTGGTCGAGTAATACCCTGTGACTTAATAGCCTCTTTCCATGACTTGGTAAACGTGAACACACGCTCTACATCGCGATTNAATACGTCAATCATGGCAGAAGACGGAGAGGTATAAGTAATGTCGACGTAGGCCCAGATCTTAAAAGAACGTCGCTCGATGAACTTGCGAATATTTTCAATATAGGCGCAAATAACGGATAGATCATTGTAAAGAAAGACAATGTCTGGCTTCTCGGATTGAATGGAGCCAGATAGTTCTGCCAAGGCAAATCCTGGTACTTTATCCTTATCAAGCGCCGTGCCATCAATAACTTTTACACGAGATGGATATGCGCGACCGAGATCTGCATTCAACATTTTTTGAGTTCCGAAATGGACAATATTGATCCATGGATTCTTCTCAAGCTGTTGAATAAGATTAAATACAACTTTACTGTACCCGTTTACTTGATTGACATGTGTGGAAACAATCATGATTTTTACTGATTTTTGATTGGATACTGCGCTGGTTTGAGTCGCAGGGCTTTGGGCCGCAGAGCTTTGGGTCGCAGGGCTTTGAGCCATGGATTGGATTTCGTTTACAAAGTTGGACAAATCGGACATCCTCTACGGTAGATATTCGGTTTACGCTTTAGGTGTGTAAAATATATAGAGTATAGATAGAGATGGCCAAAAACATGAGTCGTAAACGCAGCACGCGTCGTAAGCGAGGAGGCGCAAATGCCCCCAGCGTTCCCGCCCCAGTTGCCCCAGCTGCCCCAGTTGCCCCAGCTGCCCCAGCTGCC
>JGI25921J50272_10000648_pt1 | contig 11394 bp, 12 predicted proteins | sample LauGreSu1BDMLBSD_2_FD_50272 | JGI IMG/M metagenome (IMG submission 50272) | reverse complement strand
GGTTTGGATTTCAATAATAAACCAAGAGAAGTATTTATGCGTCATTTGAATCAAACTACCTTTTCAATCTCTCCTTCTGCAGTGGATCTAATAATTTGGCCAGAGAATGCTGTTGATGTAGATGTGTTTAGAAATGATGATATTCGGATTCAGATAGAAAATCTTTCTCAAGATTTGGATACACCTATTCTTGTTGGGGCGGTAACGAGAAGCTCTCAGGGGTTAAATAACCAAGCAATACTTTTTGAACCTAAAATCTCACAGACCTACAGCAAAAGGTATTTAACACCATTTGGCGAATATTTACCTTTGCGATCAGTTGCCGAAAGTGTTTCAAAATACGCCACTAGGATCGATGATTTCTATCCTGGTAAAGAATTCATAACTTTCAATGTGAATGGCATGAAATTCAATTCTTTAATCTGTTATGAGTTGATTAATGACAGTTTCACCAAAGAAAATGTTAATGATTTTCTCGTTATCCAAACAAATAACGCTACATTTGGTGATACTCCACAGTTAGATCAGCAGTTAAACATTGCTNGAGTTAGGGCTATTGAATCTGGGCGAGGCGTTGCGTATGTATCTACCACCGGTATCACCTCTTTTATTGACGCAAACGGCAAGGTTACTCATTCTTTAGATAAGTTTGAGCCTGGCACATCAATAAAAGTAATGACAACATATTCTGGCCGGACAAACGTTCAAAAAATTGGTTATTCGGTAGAAATCATTTCATTAGGGTTGTTAGTGNTGACCCTNNGGTATAGAAGATGGAAGATGGATGTATAAAGTTCTAATCGTAATACCTACCTTTAATGAATCTGAATCTGTTGCGCAACTTATCCAACGAATTGATAAAATGAGAGATCTAGTGTCTAATCAATACCACTTAGATGTACTCGTGGTTGACGATAACTCACCAGACGGAACCGCAGATTTAGTGAATGAAGCCAAATATCGAAATGTATTTGTGCTATCTCAAGACAACAAAAAATGGTTTGGCCTCTGCTTATTTAGCAGGCTTTCAATGGGGTTTGATGCGTGGTTATGATTATTTCATGCAAATGGATGGAGATTTAAGTCATCAGCCAGAGCAAATACCTCAACTTCTAGCCTTATCTAGCACCAAAAACTTAGTAATTGGAACAAGATGGATGATTGATGGGCAGGTTGTAAATTGGCCCAAAAGAAGAAGATATATCTCTAAATTTGGAACCAGATACGCAGCATTTATTCTTAAGTTACCCTTTAAAGATCTAACTTCGGGGTATCGAGTATTACCAAGGCAATTACTAGAGCGTTTGGATTTAAGCAGAATTGAAACTCAAGGTTATAGTTTTCAGATCGAAATAATCATGAAAGCTGTAAATCTTGGCTTTGATATCAAAGAAGTACCAATAACATTCATTGAACGAGCTAATGGAAAATCAAAGATGAGCCCAGGAATAATTTGGGAGGCCGGTTATAGGGTCCAGATATGGGGTTTTAGGCGTATATTTAATCGCCGATAATCTACATTATGTAAAGTAAAAGACCTCAGTTAGAAGCAAGCTCCTCGATCGGCAAGCAACTGCATACCAAATTTCTATCCCCGTAAACACCATCAATACGACCAACAGTTGGCAAATACTTTCCATTTCTGCCGATACCAAATGCTTCACCAGTCGGAAATGCTCCTTTTTCGCGTGAATATTTGCGATCCCAATCATCCCTGACTAGATCTCCTATGGTGTGAGGTGAAAAACGCAATGCAGATTCTTCGATAGTTATCTCGCCTGCTTCAATCTCTGCAATCTCTCCTCTAATGCTTTCCATTGCTGATATAAAACGATCCAACTCTCTAACATCTTCGGATTCGGTAGGTTCAATCATCATTGTTCCAGCTACTGGGAAACTCACTGTCGGTGCATGGAAGCCGTGATCCATCAAACGTTTAGCAATGTCATCTACTGTTACGCCTGTTTTTTTGGTTAACTCTCTTATATCGATAATACATTCATGAGCTATATGCCCGTTTTGGCCTTTATACAAAATTGGAAAAGATGGCTCTAATTTCATCGCTAGATAATTTGCTGACAAAATTGCAACCTCTGTGGCTTTAGTTAATCCTGATCCACCCATCATTCGTATATACATCCATGAAATCGGAAGAATTGAGGCAGAACCAAAAGGAGCACTTGAAACAGGACCTGGACCAGTGGCAGGACCAGCAGCTTTGTTTGCTGGATGATTTGGTAAAAATGGTGCTAAATGAGATCGAGCGATCACAGGTCCTACCCCTGGACCGCCACCACCATGCGGAATACAAAATGTTTTATGAAGATTCAAATGAGAAACATCTGCACCAAATTTTCCGGGTTTTGCAACGCCAACGAGGGCATTCAGATTTGCTCCATCAACATATACCTGTCCCCCAGCATCATGAATCATCTCGCAAATTTGAGATATCGCGGATTCAAATACTCCATGTGTAGAAGGATACGTAACCATTAGCGCAGCTAACTCGCTCTTGTATTCAGATATCTTATTCTTTAAATCCTCTAAACTAACATTTCCATTTTCATCACAAGCTATAACAATAACTTTCATGCCTGCCATAACAGCACTTGCAGCATTAGTTCCATGCGCACTAGAAGGAATCAAACAGATGGTTCTATTCTGTTCACCTTTACTATCTAGGTAATTTCTAATTGCCAACAAACCTGCAAACTCTCCCTGCGATCCCGCATTAGGTTGAAGTGAAACTGCGTCATAGCCAGTTACGGAAGTTAACCAATTACTTAATGAATCAATAAGTTCAACATAACCTTGCGTTTGTTCGACCGGTGCGAATGGATGAATCGAATTGAATTCAGGCCAGGTAATAGGAATCATTTCGGAAGTTGCATTAAGTTTCATCGTGCATGAACCTAGCGGGATCATTGTTCGATCCAATGCTAAATCTCGATCAGATAAGGTCCTGATATAGCGCAACATTGAGGTTTCTGAATGATATGTATTAAAAATTGGATGTGTTAAATACGCTGTGGTTCTAGCAAATCTAGTTGAGCTAGCTTTGGCATTAATGATCTCTGCCTTGAACACTTTGAGCAGATCCTGTAAGTCTTCTTCACTGGTTTGCTCATCAAAACTTACAGCTAGTTGATTATTGCTTATTAATCTTATATTCATGCCCGCTCTATCAGCAGCAGCGAACAAATCACCGGCTTTATCGGTATGAATTAGAACAGTATCAAAAATCTCATACTCGTCTACTTGGTATCCAGCATTTTTCAAAGATGATCTGAAATTCAACGCTAATTTCTGGATCTGAGTTGCAATTGCATTAAGTCCAGATGGTCCATGCCACATCGCATAGAAAGCAGAGATCACTGCCAATAAAACTTGCGCTGTGCAAATATTTGAAGTGGCCTTATCACGTCGAATATGTTGCTCACGGGTTTGTAGAGCCAATCTAAAGGCCAAATTGCCATGAGTATCAACAGATTGACCAACTAATCTGCCAGGTAGAGATCTTTCCAATCCTGTTCGTACCGACATGAAACCTGCGTGAGGACCGCCAAAACCGACNGGNACACCAAATCTTTGAGCTGATCCAACAGCAATATCTGCTCCACACTCCCCTGGTGACTTGAAAATAGTTAGCGCCAAAAGATCACAATCGACGATTGCTAAGGCTTGTTTAACTTGAATTGCCTTAATAATTGGCTGAATATCTTTTACTTCGCCCGATGAATTTGGATAAGCGATTAAACCAGCAAAGATCTCACCTGTGATGTTTAAGCTTTTGATCACTTTCAATAATCTTAATTTTAAGAGGTTTTGCACGTGTTTGAATTACCGCTTTAACATGAGGATGTAACTCCGAATCTATTAAGAAAGCAGCATCATCACTTCCTTGCCATACTCGGCGGGCCAAAGTCATCGCTTCAGCAGCAGCAGTTGCTTCATCAAGCATGGAAGCATTGGCAATTGCAAGACCAGTTAAATCTGTGACCGCTGTTTGAAATGCAAAGATTGCTTCTAATCTTCCTTGACTGATTTCAGGTTGATAAGGAGTGTATGCGGTGTACCAACCAGGATTTTCTAATACGTTTCTTAAAATAACTGCCGGAGTTTTCGTTCCGTAATACCCAGCCCCTATGAAATTTCTTTTAATTATATTTTTTGAGGCCAGTTTCTTGATTTCACTCAATGCCTGACTCTCAGAAACTCCGATCGGCACAGATTTCTCAATTTCACCTTTTATGTGGATGTTCGCTGGCACAACAGCTTTAATGAATGAATCTAAATCTTTGTAACCAAGCTCTAGCAGCATGGTTTGAATTTGGTAATGATTAGGACCGACATGGCGATCTACGAAATCAGATCTATGTTCCATCACTCCCCCAAATTGATTGTTGTATAGGGAAGTATTTTAGTTGGTTTAAGCGCCTTTAAGCTTTCTACGTTGAGCTAACTCATCGTTAGATTCACCACTTACCACGAGGGATCCATCCTCAAGGCTCTCACCCTGCAGCAATGAAAGGGAGCCTTCAACTTCACTCCAAACTTTACCGATGGCAATGCCAAACACTCCTTGACCACCTTGAAGAAGATCTACGATTTCATCAGGGCTAGTGCACTCATAAATTGATGCACCATCGCTCATTAATGTGATCGACTCTAAATCTGAAACACCTCTTGAACGCAAATGTTCAACTGCGGTACGAATATTTTGAAGAGACACACCTGTATCTAAAAGCCGTTTAACAATTTTTAAAACCAAGATATCTCTAAAACTATATAGACGTTGAGAACCTGAACCAGCAGCACCTCTAACACCAGGCTCAACTAATCCAGTACGTGCCCAATAATCTAATTGACGATAAGAAATTCCAGCGGCAACACATGCAGTTGCTCCGCGGTAGCCGATATCCGATGAGGTGTTCATGGGGACTCAATTCTATGGGGAAGGCTTAATTGTAGAATATGGCAGTATCAAGACTGTTCTGCGACACGACTAAACTCAACCAAAGGTTTAGAGTTGGACTTACCCTAGGAAATCTTCTGGATTGATCTGGTCAAGAAACTCTTTAAAACGCTCAACCTCATCCTCTGCTTGGTCTGGAATCTCAATCCCAGCATCTGAAAGCAGCTCCTCGCTGGCAAGAATTGGAGCACCCATTCGAAGAGCCAAGGCAATCGCATCACTTGGCCTTGCCGAGACCTTTGGACCATCTTCAAAATTCAACTGGGCATAAAAGATTCCATCGCGAAGTTCAGTTAAATAAACAGTGTTTAGTTTTGCCCCTAATTCGCCAATTACATCTTTGAAAAGATCATGGGTTAAAGGTCGTGGTGGCTTAACCTCTTGTTGAGCAAAAGCTATTGCGGTTGCCTCAACGGCACCCAGCCAGATAGGCAGATAGCGAACACCATCTAATTCTTTTAGCAAAACAATTGGTTGATTTGATGGCATCTCAACTCGCACGCCCATAACNTCAACTGGATGATAAGTACTCATTTATTACTAAGTTATTTACTGCGATGTAAACCAGCACGCACCAAAGATGCATGTAGTCGTATTGATAATGATGCTAATTCTCGTTCAACCTCTTCAGCTCTTGCTTTAGCTTCCGTGCTCTTCTGCCTAAGCAGTGGAGTTGTTACCTGTTCAACTAAACCGATTTCACGATCTGCCGCAGTTTTGAAAGCGCGAAGATGGCGGGCGCCGATACCAAAGGCTGAAATCTCTGCAACTGCTTTAGCAACCGCAAGAGCGTCTGAGTCNTAATGACGNCCGCGAATTGTGATCAAACCATATGATTCAATCTCAACTAACTGATCTTCAGTGAGATTACTTGCAGATAATAATTCAGCGCGGGTTAATCGAAGATCATTTTCGGTATTGAATTGTTCAGCAGTAAGTACTCCCTCATTGGAAGCTAATCTAGGAGAAGCAATTCCTCCGACAACTTTTGCTGGAACCAAACCACGATCCATGGCATCTAAATTCTCTTTGATTACCTTTAATGGTAAATACTGATCACGTTGGGCAAGTAATACGAAACGGAGTCTTTCTAAATCATTGGTTGTAAATTTACGATAACCACTTGGTGTTCGTTGCGGTTCAATTAAACCTTCTGATTCTAAAAACCGTATCTTTGAGATCGTAATATCAGAAAATTCAGTGCGTAATCGTGATAATACTTCACCAATACTCAGATATGCCCGTGCTGGAACATTCATTACTTATCCCCTATGAAAAGTGTTAGGTGAAATTTACCAATTTGTACTTCATCTCCTGATTGAATTTGAGCATCTCGAACGGCTATCGCGTTCAAATAAGTTCCATTTAAGCTTCCAAGATCTTTGATTCGATATCCATCATTTTTGGTGATTAAAGCGTGGGATCTTGAAACAGTAATGTCGTCGAGGTGTATCTCATTATTAATATCCCGACCAATCTTAGTTTCAGCCGCATCGAGCAGAAATCTTGAACCAACACCAGCACCTTTTAGTACAAAGAGAATTCCTTGACCTTTTGGTAGATTGTTCAAAACATTTCGTTGTTCATCAGATAATGATTTGAAAACCTCATCGGACACTTGGGCTTGTGGGATTGCCCTTAATTGACGCATGTTAAGAGTGGAGGTTAGATCCTTTGGCGGGGTTGCTTTATCAGCCATCACTCCTCCATTCATTTACCTTCAACTAGAGGCTCACACTATTGCCCTAGTTGGCTTGGGTCAAGCCGTTAGATTTTGATAATCAGCAGCAGAAAGTAGAACATCCTGCAGCGGAGCCGATGCAATCTCGATCTCAGCAATCCATCCAGCTCCATATGGATCGGAGTTTATGGTTTCTGGATTTGAATCTAGTTTTTCATTTACTGCTACAACTTTTCCGGTAATTGGTGCGTAAATCTCGGATACCGATTTGGTTGACTCAACCTCACCACACACAGAGTTGGCTTTAATCTCAGCACCCGTCTTAGGAAGTTGAATGTAAACAATGTCGCCTAGAGCAGCTTGTGCAAAATCGGTAATTCCAATTCTGAATTTAGTTGGTGATAACTCTTGAATCCATTCATGCTCTTTTGTGTAGCGAAGTTCTGCAGGTACCGATGACATGATTCCCCTATCTACCNTTTATCGAGCTCTTGATGCCTTTGATCAAATACTCAATACCTGTGTAAAAGTACAGGCTCACTCCCCAAATGGCAAAGGCCCAACCCGCTAGATAGCAAAACGGTCCGATAACCGACACATCTTCTAGAAGTAAGAAAGGGAATGCATAGAGCAAATTAAAGGTGGCAGCTTTGCCTAAATAGGAAACCGATAAGAAAGGAACGCCCCTTAGTCGTTGCAAGATTACTACCATNAGCAAAATCAAATCTCTGGCGATAATTGAGATTACTAACCACCATGGCAGGAACTCTTTAACTGCAAGGGCAATAATCACCGCAGCTATATAGAACCGATCTACGGCAGGATCAAACTTGGCACCAAATTCAGAGGTTTGATTTAAGGCTCGAGCAATCTTTCCATCCAGATAATCTGTTAAGGCACCGATAGCAATTATTGTAAAACTAAGAATGGGCCTTTCTAGGACTAAAAAAGTATATAGAAATGCTGGCACCCCAAGCGCCCTTAGTAAAGTTAAAGCGTTGGGTATGTTAAGCATCATCACGCTCCTTTAATTTCACTGCAACCTCAATCGGTGTGCCATCAAACCCAAATACTTCACGTAAACGACGTTCAATAAATCGTCGGTAGGCATTCTCCAAGAACCCATTGGCGAAAACCACAAACTTTGGTGGACATGTTCCTGCCTGTGTTGCAAACTTAATCTTAGGCTGCTTGCCCCCTCTAACTGGTGGTGGATTGGCCGCTACTAATTCGCCCAAGAATGCATTTAATTTTGCGGTAGGAATTCGTTTTTCCCAATTTGTAAGGGCTGTTCGAAGGGCGGGTGCTAACCGATCCCGGTGCCAACCAGTTTTGGCTGACAGATTAACCCGCTGGGCCCATGGATACCGTTCTAGTTGCCGTTCGATCTCTCGATCTAAAACCAATTGCCGCTCCTCATCAACTAAGTCCCACTTGTTCATCACAATGACCAGGGCTTTTCCTGCTTCATCTGCCATAGAAACTATTCGTATATCTTGTTCAGTTAATANCTGAGAAGCGTCAAAAATTACTAANGCAACCTCTGCTCNATCTAATGCAATAGCAGTTCTTAATGAAGCGTAATAATCAGTACCACTTGCTTGATGTGCTCGTCTTCTAATTCCAGCTGTATCGATAAATCTCCAAGTGGATCCACCAAAATCTATCAATTCATCGACTGCATCCCTGGTGGTGCCCTCTGCATCATCTACTAAAACTCGAGGTGCCCCTGCTAAAACATTTAACAAACTAGATTTTCCAACATTTGGNCTACCGACCAATGCAACTCTTCGATATCCATCATCAACTGGTGCACTTCCAACCTCCGGAAGTTGAGCAATCAATAGATCCAAAAGGTCGCCGCTACCGCGTCCATGAAGTGCTGATACAAATCTTGGCTCACCTAATCCTAAATTCCACAGTGCATAGCCATCAGCTTCATCCTCAGCGTTATCTATTTTGTTTCCAACTAAAATTACTTTCTTTCCACTTTTGCGAAGCAAGTCAACTAATGATTGATCTTCATCAAGTGCGCCAACTTGAGCATCAACCACAAACATAACTAAATCGGCCTCTCTAATTGCAGCCTCTGCTCCGGCAGTTATCTTTTCTGAGATTCCCTCTGGTTTTACTTCCCAGCCACCCGTATCAATTAAGAAAAATCTCCGGCCATTCCATTCAGCTTCATACTTAACTCTGTCACGAGTAACACCTGGTGTATCTTCCACAATTGCTTCTCGACGACCAATCATTCGGTTAACTAAAGTTGATTTACCAACATTAGGTCGACCAATAACAGCAATAGTTGGTAATCCCAGAAGATTCCTTTGTTTTAACCATTTCCAGATTTGATCAACAACCTCTTGCAGTGTCAATCTCGTTGAATCAATTACAGCAGCATCCTCTGCTTGTGCAAGAGGTGAAATTGCACGAGTGGTATCAACTTCGTCACGGGATTCAAGTGATTGCGTGATGGTATTAATCGCTAGATTTTCAGTAATTTCACCCGCCCGGCGTTGAGTTCTAGCATCGATATCTGCATGCAGATATATCTTAAGTTGAGCATTCGGAGCAATCACAGTTCCGATATCTCTTCCTTCAACAACAATTCCGATAGGTGCGTTATTTATGTACTCTCTTTGAATTTCCATAAGTTTCTTGCGAACACCTGCCATTGAACTGATTGAACTAACCACATCATTAATTCTGTGTAATCTGATTTCATCTGTTAGATCTTTATCATTCACAAAAATACGTGGGTCGTTTGGGTTTGTATTAAAAGTTATTAAGTTTTGTTCTAATAAATCAACCAGCGTTTCTTCTTCCGATGTTTTGTTTTCGAGAGCCAACCAGGTAGCAGCTCGATATAAAGCTCCAGTATCTAAGTAACTCCAATTAGCTCTGATCGCAATTGCTTTAGATGTTGAGGATTTTCCGGAACCGCTTGGACCATCTATGGCTAAAACAAGAGCGGACATGGCGCTTAGTCTATCTTTAGTATTTATATTTATTTATCGATTTTTGGTGGGATGAACCCTAAATCCTTTGCTGATTAAGTGCTCAGATAGTTTTTCGCAATCTTGCGCAGAAAGTGAAAGGGTAATTAACCCAGTCTCTTGGCCTGGAGAGTGCTCAATGCTCAAATCTTCAATATTCACATCAACCTTCGCGCATTCATTAAATATGGATGCTAATTGCCCTGGTTTATCATCAATAACGATTGGTAAAAACGAGTAATCACGATTTTTTGCGCCATGTTTTCCTGGAATGCGTGCTTTTCCTGTAATGCCGCGATTTAAAATGGCAGCAACCTGATCTTGATTTGTTGAATTTAGAGAATCCTGAAGTTTTGTTAATGATGCGATGAAATCTTTAAGCAGTGGCTGAATTGAATCTTTATTTGAAATGAGAATCTGTGCCCATAATTTTGCATCAGAGGCTGCCAATCTTGTTACATCGCGAAGTCCTTGACCAGCAAGATTTAGTTTATTTGGATCAACGTCATTTAATTTTGAAGCTAGCAAGCTGCTTAAAATCTGAGGTAAATGAGAAAGTAAGGCAACCGTTTCATCATGTTCCTTTGAAGTTAGCCAGTAGAGCACTCCCCCGCAACCGCTTACAAAAGATTCAATTATTTCGTTGTTCTTCTTGTTTTTGAGCGAATCAGATATACCTATCCATGCTCTTCCTTCAAACAGGTCCGCTCTAGAATTCTCGGCCCCATTTACTTCACGTCCTGCCATCGGATGCAATGAGACGAAATTTTCAGGATGCGCTGATAATTTTTCAACCTGAAGTAAAAGATCAGACTTTACGCTCGCTAAATCACAAACTATCGAATTTGGATTGGCATTTAGTTGCTCAATTACAACCTTTGCATTTGCATCTACTGAAACTGCGATAATGATCAATTCAGGCTCAGAGAGTTTTTCACTTTTAACTAGATCTTGAGCAAGCTTCATCGAATTTGTATCGGTATCAATGATTTCTACCTTGCATCCGAGGGATTTCATCTTCAAACCGATAGATGTACCGATCAATCCAGCACCAACCACGCGTATTGACTGGATCATTGAGCCAAATCTTTACGTAGAACTGATGCTCCTTTTAGGTAAACGTGCTTTACCTCTGTCAGCTGGCGGTCCAAATGAGCGTGAATTAGTACCCGTACAACCCTCGGCAATGAATTAGGAACATTAATTTCAACGGAGCACAGCAACGGCACATTCCCTAACCCAATCTTGCGTGCTGCAACTGCAGGAAACTCCGATGTTAAGTCCGGGGTTGAAGTAAAGATAATCGAGATTAGATCCTCTACCTCTATGTGATTTACGGCCAGCATCTGAGTTAGGAGCTCACTTACTGAGTCGACAATCTGCTCTGGATTATCTGTATCTATCTGGGTTGCCCCGCGTATCCCACGTACTCGCATATCGCAATAGTATCGATAAGCCCGGCCAGAATGATTGTTAATTTAACGTTGAAAACATTAATTATTTAAGCGACATATTGGTTTTAGCTGAGATGATTTATCGATTTAAAGCTTTTAGTGATTTCGATGTAAATATCGATAAATTGCTTTACCGACGGATTCATGAGCATGTATTTATCGATAAAATGGTATTTTTCAACCCCTTAAATACCGATAAATCTATAAACCGGTATAGGTAATATCTATTTATATGTTTATCTTTAGAAGAGTAAAGAGATTTGCCTGTTCTTGTGAATTTAGCACTCT
>JGI25921J50272_10000646_pt1 | contig 11404 bp, 10 predicted proteins | sample LauGreSu1BDMLBSD_2_FD_50272 | JGI IMG/M metagenome (IMG submission 50272) | reverse complement strand
TTTTAGGGTTTTAGGGTTTTAGGGTTTTAGGGTTTTAGGGTTTTAGGGTTTTAGGGTTTTAGTATCATTGGGTTAATGTTATTGTGTATGAAAAATATAAAAAATATTTATTTTTCGTATTTTTATTATGTTTACAATGTATTGAAATCATGCCACCGCGCGTTTTCATCATTGCTTCTCATGGAAGCATGCCCATGGAGGAAGACAAATCTTTACTATCATTGCCGGTGATGGGCCAAGCAAAATTCAAACGTGCTGCCAAATTTAAATCACCAGTTGACATGTTCACAACTGCCAGTTTTGGATGTTCATTTGTGAGCGATTTGCGTTGCGACGAACCATTCGTGGATTTCGTTCGCGAGCTTGACCGCCATCGGCTTGCGATGAAAACGCAATCAACGCAACCAACGCACCCGCAACTAAGAGAACTCATTAAACATACATTAGTCCACACAAGAGACCTACCTCAACATGCAGATGTCCGGACACAAGCTGAAAATAAAATTCGTTGTCACAAAAAAGGTCGTTGGATGACAGACCTATTTTTGTTTGGAACTAATCCGGCATTGCCCGTGATTGAAAGTGTGACAATGTATGACATGGAAACGGGAGAGCTTAAAGATGTTCATCGTGAATTTGGACTCGTTAAAAAAAAGAAGATAGCTGCCACACGTGCGATGCGACCTCACCAACCGGATCACGTGGCCATGTTAGAAGCTGCAAAAATGAGCGCGGAATCCGAATTGGCAGCATTAAAGGCACAGNGANCNGACCCNTTTTTTATTGAGATGAAGGCATCTCGCGTTCAAAGCATAGATGACACCATTGCATGCATGCACAAGGAGTCTAAATTTGAATACCCTGCAAAAATGAAAAAGAGCAAGGNTCGCATCAAATTGTCGGACCTCCTGCATAATGGAATAAANGAAATTGATCCCGACAACGATTTTGTCGTGATTTATGCGTGCNGNGTGCCCGACGAGGGCTTGTTGGGCGCGCAGACAAGCCCGCGCGATAGCAGCGACAGCGAAAAAAGTGTGGGGGGCACACGGTCTAACAAAAAACAAAACCAAAAACAAAACCAAAGGCACATCCATCAACACAGAAGAAAAACATGCAAACGCCGCAGCTAATTCAATTAAATATAACCAAAATTAATAATATTTGCAATATATACACGCACATAAACGCGAACAATAAAATGGACAAGCAAAAAAAAGAAAAGATCCGAGAGATTGATGTCGCCATTGTTGGCTGCGCAACGGGTCAAGCGTGCGATGAAGCCGAANTGGTGCGTTTAGCAATTGAATACGCCACCGAGTTTCATTGCGCGTATCAACTTTCGGCGGCGCACATGCGAAGCCTGGAAACCGATGCGGAGCGGGGACGGGCGCTGCAACTGGAAGTCAATGTAAACAATGTCATACGTTATACCATGCGACGCACGATGCCCGGAATGGCTGGACTGAGCCGCCTGGTGATGGAGCGGTTCACGGATCAGCCAAAACCAACCCCGAGAGGAGAATTGGCGCGCACCTGCAAATGCAGCGCGACCCGCCGGTCCCCCCAGTGCAAATTGTCGCCGCAATTTTGCAAATACACTCCGCTAATGAAAGCATTTACGAGGCGCAAAACAAGGTCCGCATCGCCTAAGACAAGGTCGCCTAAGACAAGGTCGCCTAAGACAAGGTCTGCATCGCCTAAGACAAGGTCTGCATCGCCTAAGACAAGGAAATAAAAAATATAAAAAATGGTTTATCAGTGTAAAACATTTTTTGTTGGGGTCACATTCCGGAGGGTCATCCGTCAATTTCTTTGAATACAATGCGTTTGGCCGCGGCGGGCACATAGTTTGCAACAAAGTCGTCCACCCAATCCATGCCCGGGTTGGGATTGGTGCCAAACACAGCCACTTGTTTCATGATTTCCGCCACAAATGCAGCATTGGTGCATTGACTCAGAGAGAATTTCAGTTCATTTTCGCCATTACGAACAACGCTATAAACGGGTGCAACATCGCGTTGCCGTCCCACGGACATTACGTAATACAACTGCACCTCGCTGGGGTCTTTGGGAACAACGTCGGCATCATGATACAGCACGAGCGCGGGCGCCCGGTTTTCAACCAACGGGTGTTGCTGCTGGGCCGAAAACAGCACAATGGGGATGCGAAACTGCTGCGCCAAAATCCACAGGTCCAGGTGCGTCATGTAATGAAACGCGTTCATGATGAAGTCGTCTACGCTGACCGCTAAAACCGTGCGGTTTGCAGTCAAGTGCTTGTAGTAATTCATCATTTGGACCTTGTGGGTTTGCACAAGGCCCCTGTATTTAGAAACCAGAATGGCCTTCAAGTCATGCACCGTTGNGCTGGCGTGTCCCGCCCGTTCTTCCCGCAATATGGATAAAAACGCTTCAAACGTGCACTCTCCCGCCGCATTTTCAAACGACAGCAGTTTCATGGATGCTGGAAAATAGTGCGCACATGCACGCCCGCTGAGCGGTTTCAATGTCACCGGGGCACACAACGCATCAACAACCGCACCCTCTTCCTCTTCCTCTTCCTCTTCCTCTTCCTCTTCAACCTCTTTGCCATTGTCCTTGCCTTTACCCTTGGCTTTGGCTTGTTTAACGCTTGCTTTGGCTTTGCCCTTGCCTTTGCCATCCGGGTCTTCTGCGCGAGTGAATTGATTGGACGGAATTTCTCTCGGATTGAGATCTGGATTTGCAGTGTAGAATGTGTTGTATCGCGCGACGGATCCGCCCCCGGGTTCCAAATTCTCAAAATGCGCGTCAAGTTGGGAATGAAACAAAATGATTTCATCTGGGTTCAAATCGTACTGCACCGGTGTAAGCGACATCATGGATGCACTTCCGGACAAAATGAACCGCCGAACACGCGTGTATCGCAGCAACTCATCGGCCAGCTTGCCGTAATAAAATGTGCGGTTTTGTATACCGTTTATCAGATTTATGTCGGGCAAAATAATGGTGCAGTCAGCACCGGCACCAACAGTGCGCATGCAGCTGTTTGCGCCGTATTCAATCCGGCTTTCGGCCGAAATGCACCGCATGAATTCCTTGGAACTGCTTTTGAATTCGTGATTTGAAATGAAGGCGTCCAGCGCCGCGGGCTGCATTCTCGTGAAATGAATCACGGGATCACCCATCTCTCGGCAAATTTGCATGATTTCGCGAAGGCTGGCAGCGTCGTGATTCTCCAATCCAGTGCCGTACACGAGCTCTTCAACCCTCTTTTTTTTGTCAATGTTTTTGACCTTATTGATCATGATGCGCATGGAATTCCGGAACATGTCGTACATTTCGGTTTCCAATTGCACGCGTTGCACGTAACGCACGCGCGCGGCGTCTTCGCCAACCCCGGTCTGCACGGCGGCATCCAGCGCGTGAAGGTTTGTCGTGTTGTACGCAATCTCGTCCATGGGCGGATTGGTTTTAATCACGGGTATCATGGGTTCCGGTATGTGCGGCCGAATTTCCATGAATTGATTCGTTTCGGTAATGATGCCGATCAAATGCGAGTCGTCCATGACTTTAATGCGCGGCAGGCACGGAATCTTGCCCTTGGTTTCTTTGTGCACGAACGCAAGGAACGCGAGCGTGTCGGCGTACGATCCCCAAATTTCAGGGTCATCCATCATGACAAGGTCCAGGTCCAGGTCCAGGTCCGGCGCGTTCAACGGGGACGCTGCGGTCATCACGATACCGCTGTAAAGGCGTTCCGCCGTGCGTTTTTCGGCCGCAAGTCCGACTATTTTTGAGTCGTAGTTGATGACGTATTCGTTCACCACAATGTTGGCGCGCTTCAGTGCGTCCATGGCCTCCGAAGCAGAAACGTTGTATTTGAACGTGTACGGTTTGATCACGGCGTTCGGAATGCTGATCGGGGCGCATCCAGGGTAAACGCTGTTCTTTATTAAGTCAATCATGATTTTCAGGTTCGGCATCAGCGTGGGGGCCGAAAGGCTGAACGACGTTTTCACGTCCGTTTTTTTTGCGTCTTCGTTTTCTGTGAACTGGAACAACGGCTCGTAGTAGTTGTACTGTTTGATTAGCACCACCGTCATTTTTCGCACGTCAAAAAAGTTGTTGGAGTAATGATTGGACGGGCAAACGATGTTGAGCGCGTCGCTGTTGTCGTCTTTGGGCACCTCCAAAATGATGAGGTTGAACCCCACTTTTTGTGTGAAAATTTTGGGATTGAACGTGGTGAAAATGTCCCACATGTACGTGTGGTCAATCACGGTGTCGTTGCTTTCAATGAACCGCCGGAAATTTTCGTAGGCGTTGATTGCATTGTTCACGGCGACCATTGCGGTCGGATTGTTTTTCATGACGGGCTTCATTTTTTGGACATACTTGGTCTTGCTGTATATGGATGCCGAAACGTGCACTTCTTTTTCTTCGCCGGGCGGGGGTTTGAACGCGTCCACCAGCGTGCCGTTTTGATACGTGAGGAACGAGTCCAGCGTGATGCCGTCCAGGATGATTTGTTTCATTTCCGCGATGCTCTTTGGACGGTCATCCTGGCGCAGGGCGGCCATGCATGCAATGAACGACTGCAGTTCACTCAACTGCGACGGTTTTTCGTCGCGTCCCGCCGCATCTTGGTCCCATTCCTGCACGCCGTGGCGCAGCAAGCACTTTACTCCCATTTTCAGTGTCTTGTTTACGTTGCTCACTTGACACGTGCGGTTGTCATAGTTTAAAAATCGCTGCACGGCTTGGGGCAAGTACCCGCGACGCCCTTTCGGAATTGGAAACTTGTCTGGACCCATGATGTATTCATCCGGCGCTTTATGAACTGCGGCCTTTTTTACTGGTTCTTCTTGTGCTGGCGCTTCAGGTGCTGGCGCTTCAGGTGCTGGCGCTTCAGGTGCTGGCGCGTTTAGTCCTTCTTCTGGCGCTGCTGGTGCTTGTACTGGCGCTGCTGGTGCTTCTTCTGGCGCTGCTGGTGCTTGTACTGGCGCTTGTCCTTTTGCAACTCGCAACTTGTCTTCGCACGTTTTCAAATCCGCGAATTGTTGTTTCTTTTTGAAGCAGCACGGCACGCAGAGCCCATTTGGATGCACGCTCGGGTTTAAAAACCCCGGATAGTGCGGAATGTAGCCCTTGGCACCCATGTGCTCCTTGCCGTAATCGTTGAATTCAAAAATGTATTTGTCCAGTGTGACTTCTTTGTCCTTTTTTCCAATAACGTGCTTTTCCAAGTGCTTGTCTTTCACTTCTTGCTCGGTCATGGGACGGCGGTCTTTGAAACTCCAGTATCTTGGACACATGTAGTAGTACTTATTGCTGGGATCGGACCCGTATTCCAGCNCATCTTTNAACATGGGTCGCATTTCCGGGTCGGCATTCAATGCATCATACTCTTTTTTGGACAACACCACCGGTTGCCGTTTAATGTTGGACTGGCAGTTGGTTGAGTACGTGTCGTAATTTCCTGACTTTTTGGAGAGAAACAGGATCGGCTCGCTTTTTTGAAGCTTGTATTCAAACGGGTTTGGATTCTTCAATGACTGCGGGGCGTATTCTGCGTCCTCAAGCGGAACCACGTCGGCATCGTCTTCATCGGCACTAGCACTAGCACTAGCAGCGGCACTAGCAGCGGCACTAGCAGCGGCAACAGCTGCAGTTTTTTTGCGAGGAGCGCCCCCCGATTGACTTGCGTCTGATTCAGACCCGTCCGATTCGGAGCCCATGATGTCCAGCACATCTCCCAAGCCGGCGTATTCGTCCTCGGCTTCTTCCGTTGCACCCACACTTTCGGCTTCGCGTTCTTGCGCGCGTTCCAGCGCAATCCGGTCTTCAAACGACAAATCCGAAACAAATTCGGGAACGGACGCCGCAGCAACCACGTCTTCATTCAACTCCTTCAATTCGGCCATCGCGCGTTTGGCCCGTTTGGCACACCGCAACTCCATGTCGGCCAAAGACACGCGGGTAGTTCTGCCTCCGCTGCGATCACGATACATTCCGATACGAATCAAGGCATCCAAATAAATTTCCAACAAGCGCATGTACCACACTTGGGTAATGTCGCTGATTTCAATGTGCAGTTCCGTGTTTTCGCGTCGCATCACGGTCAAAAACCCGGGTTGCTTAATGCGCGCCATTCGTCGGTGCGCGGTTTCCATCGCTTGTTCTTCGGCCCGGTAATCGGCAACCCGCTGCATGGCTTCTTCTTCGGTCTTCACCAACCGGTTTTTCACTAGACCGGACACAATGCTGGCCACCGTCGCGTCTTTTCGCATGCGCTCGCTGATGTACGCTTCAGCACCCAACCGGTCGTCGTAATTGGACACCCGCTTGTACCGCATGCTCAGCTCGTCGGCGGTTTCGCTGACCACCGTGAACACCGATGACACGCAGCCCATAATGGTTTGCGCCCGAACCATTGGCGTGTCCAATAAAAATGCGGTGTACACAATGTCCACGATTTCCACCGTCGGCACCGCAATGCTGCAAAAACGTTCAATCGTTTTACCGGCGGCGCTTTGCAAAAACCCGTTGGCTTCATCCAGTATGGGGTTCAAGCACTCCCGCAACACGTGATCCGCCGGGTTGTTGAACACTTGCGCGTATTGCACCGCTCTGCGAAACTGCGCTTTCACGTGCACGTTGGCTTCTGCATCAAATTCGCACACCACTTCGCACGTCATCACCGAGTCAATGTGGCGTTCCATGAAAGCCGCCACGCGGCGGCGTTTGCCAATCTCGCCGTCCAGCCGCACGATCTTGGCTTTGGTAAGTACCGGAATGCGGTTCCCGTTTTTGGCAATGCCGGGCGCATACAACCGGTACACTTTTTCCCGCTGCCCTTGCGGGTTGTATTTGATTAGCGGGGTTTGTTGTGCGCTGTGCAGCACTTTGAACAAGCTGTCCAACGGCAGGGTGAATGGAGTCACCGGTCGCATGATGAAGTGCACCGATTTTATTCCGCGTTCGGCGTAGCGCAACTCCCCCGGGGATTGCCGTTCGCTGTGCACGTTGTACAGCAGGTCAACCGCTGCATTGTGTTGGACAAAGGCCTCGTCAATCAGCGGGCGCGTGGCATCCTGCAGCTCCTGCCGGCGGTCCTCCAGCTCTTGCAGCGAGCCAATGCCCTTTTCGTGCAAGTACGGAAAGTACAGCTTGATGATCGCATCTGCGTCATCCGCCGCAACCTGCCGCAGCACATCCCCCGCGCAACACACGTGAATCACGTTGTCATGAATTACGCCGTACTCCAGTAAAACGTTCTTGTTCTGCGTTTTTACTAAATCCGCGTGCGCCTTTTTCAGAAACGGGTCTGCGACCGTTTGGTGAAACGGGTCCGCCGGCATGGGGTACTCGTACTGCAGCGTTTGACCCAGCGGCACGTCCATTGTCAGCTCCGCGCTGCTGTTTTGAATGGCCAGCAAAAATTCCGACAGCTCGTCGTCGGTATAATCCGTTTTTGTGTCAGAACCAATGCTCTNGCACAGCTGGTCCACGAGCTGCGGGCTCTTCAAATTTTGGCACAGCGTGATCAAGCGATGGCGAGAGAGGGGGAACCGTTTGCCGCACGTCAGCAGATTAACGGCGCGCGCCACTGTTAGAAACGGCTGCACGCTGGCAAACAGGTAGAGCTCGCCGTAGGACACGGACGGCAGTTCAATGAGTATTTTGCGCTTAATGGTTTCAATGGTGTCGTCGGGGCGTATGCGCTGGTTGGAGTGGATGGACTGCGCATGTATCCGCGCGTCTCCAAACACAATCAGCTGATTCCTTCCAACAATGTTGGCGATGTAGACCGGTTCCATGAGCTTGGGAGTTATATAATTATTGATATTATTATTGATAATATAATGGTATCGTGTTACCATTAAATTATTTTTTATTACACATTTCTTAAATATAACTTAGGTTGTAAATCCCCCTTCAAATACAATGGATGTTTGGGAATTCCTTTTTTTGAAATATCTATACAATAAGGCGTGTCAACTAAATCGCACAACCATTTGGGTTCTCTTTGATTGTTACCCCAAGCGTAGATAACTCGTTCAGTCAAACCAATTAAACCCTGAATATGGCGTATATTATCTTCGCCAATGGGGTTATCCGCATACCGTAACCCCTTGGGGTCTGTGCTACGAAAGGCGTATAAATTGCCTACAAAAATACCTCCATACCCCCATGATTTAGCAAAATTAACAACTCTGCGAATAGTTGGGTCGTCCGCGTCGGCATCCGCAGTGGACGGGTTTAACATTATAAATAAAATCTTAGGCCGGTCTTCATCCCATATACGCGATAATTGATACCTGTATTTATCATCGCGTGATANTATTGCGTGTTTTTTCATACCTCCTTTGATAAATTTAGTTTTTTTGGTTTTATTGTGATTGTGTGTTTTTTTATAAGTTTTTTTAATCATACGCGCATAATAGATTATGGTACGATTTTAAATCTACAAGAGTTTAAATGCAACGCCGGTAAGAAGGCAAGAAGGCAACAAAACAAGAAGGCAATAAAACAAGGATTGTAAAGAATGCCAATCAAGTTCAAACTCATTGCGGCCGTGTGCTCGGATGGCGGCATGGGCTACAAGGGCCGGCTGCCGTGGCCGCACAATAAGGCCGACATGGCCCAGTTTGCCAAGCGAACCACGGGCGCCGGCAACAATGCGATAATCATGGGCGCGAAAACGTGGGACAGCATCCCCGCGCGCCCTTTGCGCAATAGGGCCAACTTGATTCTCTCGTCTAAACCACAACCCCATCAAACCCAGCAAACCCAGCAAACCCGCGCCGAACACTGGTTTAAAACCATACCTGAATTGTTGGCGCATTTAGAAGCCGCCGAATACGATGAAGTGTGGATCATTGGCGGCGCCCGCATTTACGAGCAGTTTTTGGCCATGCACACAACCGGCGAAATCCACATTGATGAAATGTGTGTTACCACGATGGAAGGCACATATGCATGCGACACTTTTTTTCCTCATTCCATGATCGGAACAACTTCTTCGGAAAACCCCAACCCTACAACAAATTGACAATTAGTGAAATGATATCATCTTTTACATTGATAATGTATTTTTGAAAAAAATTATACAAAAACATGAATAACAGCCATATATTTAATGATGTATTGCCCAAAAGTTTATTGCAGAAGTATTTGGATATTTTAGGACATTTGATACATCTGTGTTTGAACTCACTATTTAGTTGAAATATCAATTGTTTTATGAAATAATGACAATTATTTTTGTAAATATGCCAGTTGAAAAATTTAATTTTTCCAACATGATCGCAGGTTTTATCAAGAATCCCGCGGAGAGTTGTTTTTTTTTTTAGTTTTATTGGAATGATCATGTATTTGTTGTCAATGTGAAATTCGGTCAGTATGTTTATGCAGTTTGTTTTGTCTATCAATATCATTTTTTTTTCACATTTATTTATTTTGATTTCAATCATCAACTGCAAGTGCATGGCGTCATCTAATACTTGCTTGTTGTTTTGCATGGTTATTAGATTCAAAATACATACGGTTAATTTTGTAAGTGGTTTTTTAATCATATATGCGCGCGTGATCCTGAAATCTCCGTAGGTCTCTATTGCCTTTTTGCTTTGACTATTGTAATCATTGAAATAAATGGCATAATCATCCATGGTTTTTTTGCAATAAAACAACAAACCGTAAATTACAGTTGCAATTGCAATACACACAATGCACACAATGCACACAACAATGCACGTAAATGTTACCCCCACTGCGAGTTTCCAGATCATTTCAAAAATTATTATTAGTTAATTTTTATTTAATTGTAACACAAATTACGCAATCGTTTTTACCACTTCAGCTTCACGCGTCAAAGTACGGGTTATCGTTGATTTCAATGCCGCAGTACTGCTTGGGTTCGTTCTTGTAATCCACCGGCTCGTAAATCTTGATGTCGGCGGCGTTTTGCAGCAGGAACTTGAAGTTCTTCCAGAACTCGTCCTTGTGCCCGATGCTCTCCGTCATAATGTGCGCCATTTCGTGCAGCGCAATGAACATGAGCGTGTTGGGGTCAATGAGCTTGTTCCCCTCCTTCGTGGTGTTCAGGCAGAACGCCAGCTTCTCGCCCTTGTTCTCGCTGTAAGCGGTGAATTCGCTCGTCGGCAGCGTTTCCCCCACTTGCTGCGGGTCAAAGCCCGACACCAATCGCCGCACGTTGTCTTGATCGGGGTACGTCTTCTCCATGTGCTCCACCAGCTTCTTCATGTTGACGGTGCACTGCGCCAGCAAATCTGCCGCCATGACCAGTTTGGCGCGCTCGCGCACGCAGTACTTATTGCCGTCCACTTCGGATACAATGCACTTCAATTGAAACGAATCCGAACTTTGGTACACCCGAATGCAAATGATGGCAATGAGCGCAATTAAAATGTATCCTAAAATGTTAAAATTCATGGTTTAAACTAATTTAATATAACATTACATTGTTTTATTATTTTTTCGTCACCATTTTGCAAATCTGCATGAAATTCCGTATTCGGTCTGCGATTCCCATACCCCCGTGATGTAAAGAACGAATTGACTCTCGGACAGTGATGCGAATCCGGACGGCACATCTGCGTCATAATCCGTTTTAATCATCCCTTCTGTTAAACCGTTTGCAAACACGCATTGGCGTTTGTCAACCAACCCCGAATGCATGAACTTATTCACAATGTCGGTTTCAATCTTGCGAAACTGGTCAATAATGCCGGCATTGACCGGATGACTCGCGTCAAACTGAATGGACCACTTGTGGTTGTAGTGCTGGGTGATTTTGGTTGGAACAAGGTGCACGACACAACCAACCGGGTTCAATGAAATACGCGGGGTTGAATACGTTATGCGGTAAAATTTTGCATCATGCGGAATTGCATGCGGAATTGCGTTCACAGTCGCAGGTTCCAAATACACATTGTTTGTGTTAAACTGATTCAGGAAAATCAAAAAACTCATAATTAATATTTTAACGTAGTGTGTATTGAATCATGAGTTTAAATGGTTTCAAATTAAAATATAAATTAAAATATAAATGAAAACAAAAAGGTACAAACGTGGTGGTGATGGAAACCAACAAACTAAACCACTACAACAACTTCAAATAATTTCCGAATCCGCCAAACCCACCGAATCCGCCAAACCCACCGAACCCGCAACTGAATACCCGCAAGTAAACACGAACCCGAACCCGAACCCGAACCCGAACCCGAACCCGAACCCGAACCCGAACCCGAACCCGCAACTGTACCCACAACTAATCACATTCATCGAGAACGCTCCAATACCCCTTAAAAATTTTATTAAATCCCTTCAGGATGCATTGAAAATCAATAATGATTATCTAACAAATTACATGTACCAATTGAAATATTGTCGGCAA
>JGI25921J50272_10000645_pt1 | contig 11409 bp, 6 predicted proteins | sample LauGreSu1BDMLBSD_2_FD_50272 | JGI IMG/M metagenome (IMG submission 50272) | reverse complement strand
TTCAAACTGGATTCGTGTTTCTCGTGAAATAGAGAATATAAAGTATTCAAATCTTACGAAGTAAACTTCAAGGGGGTTATTTCATTTAGTAATTCTAAAAATATTGATAAATAAAACCACTAATCACATAAACGCAAAAAACGCGACTAAATACTCTATAAACTCAGAGATGGCAGAATTTAAAGAATCGCTAAAGACGTCGAATACTGCTGAAGGGGTTGAGTTTATAATAGAATTAAGTCAATACGTATTTACATAATCAAGTAAAGCTAAAGAAAGTTCAGGAGAGTGATGCAATACAGAAACAATAAAATCTTGATAATCTGTATAAAAAAGCATTTGAAATGGTAAGAATGTATTGTGAATAAAGGATAAATTATCTCACATCATTAAATCAAACAACTCTCTAGAATAGTTTAGTGAGTCAGTCTCGTTCATGAACATAACATCTAAAAATGAAAGTTTGGTAATTGAATCAAGAAAAAAATGACTATTCACAAAGAACGCACTAGTTAAAAAGGAGAAGAGGTTATAATCAGAGAGAATTAAATCGAAAGTTTCATCCCAATTTAAAACATCTTCTAATCACAAAGAATCGTTATCTAAATAAGATTCGAGTCAATTATACTCGGCGGTAAATTTCATTAAAATTAAAAAAAAAATCAAATTTTGAAACCCATAACCCCTGTAAATGAATTTATTGTTGTAAAATCAGATAAAACTCTATTATTTACTTTCGAATGACTAGTTTCACCTATACGATAAAGAAGTGTTCTAGTTCGAGCATTACCAGCAACACTTATTTTACCCTTCAAACGAAGTTTGAACCCTTTAAAATCTAATTCAGGGAAATGGAGTCAAAAAAGATACCGAAAAAGGTATTTTAAATACCTAAAAAGTAGTCTATATTTTCAAAAACTCATTCGATAAAGCATACCCTTTATTCAATTAGATAAGAATGTTGGATCTTTAAATCTGATAGCTATATGTAAAATTTTCAACGACTCATGTAAAAATATTTTAGGACCTAGTATTCTTTGAAAACCGGTTACACGAATATGTCATAAACTACAACGAGCTAAATCAGAGAAAGTTAATGCATTTTCAATAAAAGGATTAAATTTTAAAAAAACTTTCCTTCCACTGCAATTTTCTATAAATCGTATTAATATGTTATAGTATCACATTATTATGTTTGAGGATAGTTTATGAAAATTAATTATCTTCAGTAACTTACGTCTGATAGTATATCGAAGAATGGTGGTAGGTATCAAATTAGTTTTTAAAAAAATATTATCCCGAGAATTAAAAAGGTATTTGTTGAAATCAGTTAATAAAATTAAATTGAGGTTTTTATTTGATGTTTTTGAAAACTCCCAAAAACTGTGATAATTGTCAAACATTAAATACTTAACCAGCAAAGGTTTATTATAAATGTTTTTAAAAAGGTCTAAATTTCTGGATATAAGAACAGAGTTTGTAAACATTGAGCTAGATTTGGTGGATTTTTTTAAATTTACAATGGACGGTGCAGATACTTTTTTGGAATTGGGGGTAATTTTAGAGACAAGAGATTGCACGATCGTCTTTGATTTTAATCGGCGATTTGACTTATTAAGAAAAAGATTATCTTGTCTGGTATAATTTAAAATTGGGACCATACCTTTAAATGTCGGTTTGTTTAAAAATCGTTTAAATTTTACAATATTAAACTTGTAATTAGGTGTTTTTTGATCTACTCTTAAAATATTATTCTCAAAAAAGTTTAAAATAGGTATATTATAGAAGGTAATCTTTTTACGAAAATTTAATCGGAACATTTTCAAAACTTCTATATAAGAAAGGTGTTTAAAAAACAAATTTAAAGTGTTTTTATTAAAACGTTTTACCTTTTTACTAATTAATTTTTTAGGTCGTTTGTTAAATTTAACATGGGTTAATTTTGGTGATTTTAAAAGAAGTTCATCAATAACCCCTATACGGTTCAAATTAAATATATTTGTTTTGTAAAAAACTCTATCATTAAACAAAGTTTTCTTAAGAATCGTTAGATAATTTTTAAAAATACTTGAATGCATAAGTAGTAAAGTTGAAGAAAATAAAATAAAACTATTCGAAACATAATTTGAAGTTGTATCCATTTTTGAATGATATGATCGCAACGAATTTGTTTCAGAAAAAATTGAAAAAAAATTTAAATTAAATACTACTGGTTTAGATAAAGTAAGTTGGTTTTTAATTCATTTAAAAAAAAATGGAGCGTTTTTTGAAAAAAATGGACGATTAGTTAAGGTATATTTTCTATTTACTTTTATATATTTACGTTTGTTAAACAATCGTAAACGTCTTTTTAAGTTAAAACGTGATTTTAAAATCTTTTTAGTTCGAACTTTAAGTAATGTTCGAACCTGTTTATTTATTCTATATTTCAATTTAAGAGGTTTTACTTTAAAACGATTTTGTCGAAATTTGAAGAATTTCTTACGACTCAAAACACGTGATCGGCGTTTCTTAGGAGAGGGTATTAGTTTATTTTTCATAATCCTTTTTCGAAAAAGAAAGTTAATGCGAAGATTCATAATCATATAAACAAGGATAGCAGGAATCGAACCCACACATGCGGTTTTGAAGACCGCCGTTCTGCCACTAAACTATATCCCTTAAAATCATTGGAATTACAGGACTTGCACCTCTATGGTTATTTTTTCAACAATATTTTCCAATTGTACATGTTTAATGGGCTTTTCGATTTTCGCTCACCACTACTAATCGAATCTCAGTTGATTTTTTTATATAAAGTTAATGAGATGTTTCAGTTCACTTTATTAGTTTAATTTAATTTATTAATCCCAGTAGAGCCGATACTCATAATAAATACAGGTCTTCCACACCTTTCCTCGTTTAACATCTAGGCATCCACTTAATGCGACGTATCTTAATATTATTTAAACTTTATATATAATTTTTATAAAAAGAATTAGTTTGAATTAAATTATGTGTAATCCAACAACAGGTTCCCCTACTATTACCTTGTGTCAACTTCGCCCAAGTTACCATACCGTCTTTAACTTACTAAAAAACTTTATTCTATTTGTTAGACACTCTAAAGAAGGGCGTATATTGGAATTTTACTCCAATCCTCAAATACTATTTAACTAATAATCGATGTTAACTCCTTTAAAGTTTATAATATAGTTTCCAGCCGATACAACTCTTCGGGCGTGATGGGCGGTGTGTGCAAAGTTTGATAGATCATTCACCGTAACATACTAATTTACGATTACTAACGATTCCGACTTCATGTAGATGAGTTTCAATCTACAATCCGAACTTTGGTAATTTTTAAAGATTTGCTTAAATTTACACTCTCGCATCTTATTGTTTTTACCCTTGTAGCGCATGTGTAGCCCAACATATTTAGACCATAATGACTTGACTTCTCCTTAACTTCCTCAAAACAGGTTAAAACTTTAATGTAAGGTTGGGTAGTTAACTTTAAAATGTTTAAAGATTCTTTGTAGGAGTTTTCCCAAAAAATGAGATTTAGATGGAATTACATAACGTAAATCACTTCTAAAACTATAGTTTAAAAAAGAAACCAGAAAGACTTAAGTTTAACAATAAACTTAAAAACTACTACTCTCGAAAAAAAGATTAAAAACCCGCTTTATGGTTTCAATAAATAATATTTTATTTTATTAGGCTATATCATAACATACAGTAGTTTAAAATACCGTTTAATGGCAGGTGTTTACGAGAAAATTGTTAATAATTACTGTTTATATTTAAGTTTACGTTTTTTAGGCGCTATTTCATAGTAATTAAGAACGTCTAACCCCACTAGACATTAACTTCTTAAATAAAATTTATTCAAATGTTTGGTTACATTTAATTAAACTAGCATCAGAAGACATTATTCGTGGATATAGTATCTTTAATAAAAAAGTAATATTAAATTTATAGCAAAGGTTGCGTTCGTTGAATAACTTAATATTACATTTTACAACACGAACTGACGACAGCCATGCAGTACCAATTAATATACATTCGAAAATTCTAATAAAATTTAACATCATATATATTCAATACATTGGTAAGATTACACGTGGATTATCGAATTAAACCACACGCTCCACCGTTCATACAAACTCCCGCCAATCTTTTTAAGTTTTACCTTTGCAGCTTTACTCCCCAGGCGAGGCATTTTCGCGTTAGCTTATACACAAAGAATATTCTCTTCACATAAAATACCCATAAATTCAGGGTATGGACTACTAGGGTCTCCAATCCTATTTGATATCCATACTTTAGTGGTTCGACGTCAGAATATAAAATAATTAACTGCCGAGGCCTTCGAGAGTCTTTATAACCTTTCAGAATTTCATCTCTAGATTATACATACTGTTAATTTCCTCCAATTCTCTAGTATTAAGGTTTTATAAGAGGTATCGTTTACCCTTAAATTTGTCTTATAAAGTCCTAAACCGTCTAGCCACACTTTACGCCTAGTAAAGGCCAGTAACGCTCCCCCGTCAACGTATTACCGCAGCTGCTGGCACGTTGTTAGCCCGGGATTCTCTTCAGATACAACATCATTATTTTGATCTGCGCACAGACTTTACAGCTACCTTAGCCTTCACGATTTTATCAATCTTTCATCTCCGCAAAACCTTGGTTCAAACTTTCGTTTATTGACCAATATTCTCCACTGCTGCCAACGGCGGGGTGTTTTTCATTCCCCGTGTGACTGGCTGATCTTTCAATCCAGCTAAAAGTACTCGGCTATTAATCAAGTTAACACTACCAACTTTAGTGTAGATTTCTCTGAAAGTATTCTTTTTTTCTATAAACTCAAGCTTCTGTTTTTAAAAAAGGGGAATCTTTAATATATAAACAAAGAGTTAGAGATTAATATTTACAGTTAATGTAAACTTTCAGGTAAATTTTCCACACATTACTCACCAATTCACTATCAAGTTAAAAAAACTAACTCAATCAAATTCGCATGTGTCAAGAGATTTTGCACGCGTTCACTCCGAGCCAAAGTCAAACTCATAATTTTGAATTTTAGTATAATCCACGATTTAATATATTTCTAATATACATAACTTCTTGTTCAAAAAGTTAGATTAATCTTGTATTTTATTATTTTTGATAATTCTTTTCTGGATTTTTCTTTTTAATCGACCTTTTCGAGCTACTTTCATAGATGTGAAAGATTTAGTATTTTGAAAAAAAACATATCGTATGTTCAAAGAGTGGTGTTTTGAAGGCGATTCTAACACATCTAAACCTTTTATAGGATTAAAGAAAGGTTTCACAAGTGGTGAGGTTAACAGGTGGAAGATTTCTTGAACAAATAGGGGAGTTTTTTTAATATATATGTATATATTTTTTATACCTGAGACTATTAAAAGTTTACGTAAATATTTTGCTAAAAGTAGTTTAAATAGTTTATTTTTTTTTAAAGATTTTTTATTTTGAAAAAATTTTAAAAAAAGTCCAACAGATAGTGTTATATATAAACGTTTATTAGAGTTTAACACACTTGTAAATAACCTATTACCTCGGAAGTTAAAGTATATATTGTATAAACCAAATTCACTTGTATATTTATATTGACTAATAAATCGGAAAAATTTAAAAAAATTTCTTAAGCAAAGTTGATGATAAAGAGCTAAAAAGGATGTAACACTCTTATTGAAATTTATGTATTTTTTTAAAAACTTAAAACGCTGTTTTTTTGATGGCTGGGTAAAAGTCGAAAATTCTTCAACGTATGCCGCTATATTTAATAAAACTTTATCTTTTCAATTATTTAATTTAATTTTTGTAAAAACTAATAAGTCTGTACTTTCATTAAAGTATATATTTTTTTGTTTGCTTTTAAAGTTAGATATGATAGAACTTTTTTTGAGTATTTGACGTCTTTATATTTATTTACCTTAAAGATTAAAGACTAGAAAATATTTTGTGAGATTATTATTAAGTTTAGATGAAGAAAGTTGGATTCGAACCAACGTGAGTATAACTAACAGATTTACAGTCTGTCGCCTTCGTCCACTCGGCCATTTCTTCTAATTAACAAAAATTAAATTTTATATAAAGTATCTTAATTAGGGGTATATACCCCCCCCCCCCCTCTATATGTACTTAGTTAAGGTCCGTATAGGATATTGATATATTTAAGAATTTGAAGAATAGGGTTTTACTACTATCTTCTTATTTTAAAATGTTTTATTGTGTATATTGGGGGTGTTCTTCGTTTAGGGGTTTATTTTATTTTATAAGTAGTCTAAGTTTCCATTCTTTAATTTTTTGTAAATCGATAGTATTCAATATATAATTCAACGAATCTTCTAAACCATTTATTTTAAAAAGATTTTATAAAGAGATTACTAAAAGAAATACGATTTGCTTGATTATCTATACCCCTTTACATAAGATGAAGATTAGTTTTTATTTTTGAATGTTGTCTCGGTGCAGCTGCAGGTTATTTTATTGGCCAATGTATGCAATTGTACTGAATTTTTTTCCCCAAGTAGTATAAATTTTCTCGACCAATTACCACCTTTTTAACATATGAATTTGACTTGTGTATTTTTGTTAGTTGTGCATTTGTTAGTTGTGTATTCTTGTTAGATTTTTTTATGACTAGAACCAAACTTCGCTTAGGCTTTCGTTTTGTGACTTTCACCTGTTTTATTCCTGGTGCTGACTATAAATCCATGGAATCTAAAGCGGTGTTTTTCTCAGATGTTCGCTCTTTTCAACCAGATTTTCTTTTTTCTAAGGAAATCCCGTCTACTGCATGGCAAATGTCCCCAGGATTTGGCCATGTTTTTTTTGGATCCAAACCCTATTTTGGATCAAAACCAAGCTCTACTTATAAAATGTTTGACTGAATAGATGTATTTTTCGTAAGGAATTATGGTGGAACTGCTGCTGAGATTTTCTCACCAGGTGTGTTGAACGCGCTTGTTTTTGGTCTCGCAGTTGGTGCCCTCTGATTATTTAAAAATTCGATGCAGTCTGAAATGGCTGCTATTGATCCTGATGATTGAGGTATTGGTATATTAGACGACATGTTTCTTACTACGGTGGCATTTTCATCGGAGATTTACTTCGCCGAAACACCTGAAATACCTGAAGCGTTAAAAGTCAAGCCCCTTCCCGTTACAGACCCATATAAATATCTCCGAGGTTTCGGAAACGTTTTAATTCACGCAATTCAATATTTCTAGTTTTTTCTAGTTTTAATAGCTCAGTTGGTAGAGCACAAGGCTGAAAACTTTGGGGTCGTTGGTTCGAATCCATCTTAAAACAGTTGAATCTTTTATCTATAAATAACAATCGTAATTTCAAACTATACTTTGAATATATATTTTTTAACTTACATCACCTTTATCTGAACCATAAGATACATGGTTTTAAAAATATAACTTTATTAGTACCCCAAAATCTCCTTTACTATCTGTCTCTTCATATGCGATTTTCAACTTTGTTTTATTCTAGTCAGCTAGCTGATATCTTTTCTTATGAACTCCCTCTTAGTAATTCGGATCGTTATCAAGACTCCAAAACACATAAACCCTTTACTCAAAATTCAATAATCGTTTATAATTTCCATAATTTAACTTTCCAAGAAAGGTTTTTTTTTTTTTGTACTGATTCTAGTAAATCTTATTCGACTTTTTCGTTAAATTCTATAACTGAGTTATATCCAAACGCTAATTGACTTGAGAGGGAAGTTTCTGAACTTTGCGGAAACGTTTTTAATAATAAAAAAGATCTTCGTAATTTAATGTTGCAGTACGGAGATACAAGTGTACCTTTCCAAAAATCGTATCCTTCAATTGGTTTAAAAGAGCTGTTTTATGATCCCATCAACGATTCTGTAATCCAATCACCCGTAACTATTCAGGTTTAGTATTATCACTTTATAAACATTTTGTTTAAATTACGGGTTATCGTCTAATGGTTAGGACCTTAGTCTTTCAATCTAATAATGTAGGTTCGATTCCTGCTAACCCGATAAATGAGTATTTTTAATCACCTAACTCTTAAAACTGCAGTTAGTAATACCAAATTAACTAGAAACAACCTTGTTAGTACTTATACTGTTTTTAAAACTTTCGAAAACTCAAAACTATCAAATAATTTGAGTTCAGATGTTTCATACAACTTTACCTTTATATCTTTAATTTCTCCAAACCTACTTAATAACATTCGAATAGATGATATAAATTTAGTTTCTTCTACAAGATCAAAAAAATCCTCTATATTAGTTAAAAAATCTTATTTAATAATGACTTGACTATACTATCTCTCTTTTACTGTAACAAATAAAGCTGAAGAAAATCCAATTAAATTTGCTTTTTTACCAACCCTACGACGAAAATATACTTTGACAAAAGCACCCATGGCACATAAAACCAACTCTAAAGAGCAGTTTGTATTTAAATTTTATAAGTGTAGAGTTTCTATTAAAACTCAATTGGTACAGGAATTTAGCTTAAATTCGGTAGACCAGTTACTATTAGCCCTTCTTAATGCTAAAAACTACTTCCCCTTTTTTAGTACTAATTTACTTTTTTTAAAATTCTATAGTATTAGAATGACGTTAATCGATAGTAATTATTTCAACTTTTACAAATTTGTCAGTAGTTCAAAAAAGTTAAAATAATAAGAATAAACCCGTGTGATGAAATTGGTAGACATGCGAGGCTTAAAACTTCGTCCATTACGGGTCCTGGTTCAAGTCCAGGCACGGGTATTTTATTTATTCAGTTTTTTCTTTAGTTATTTTTTTCTTTTTACTTCTATCTAATCATCAATACCTGGTTTTGGATTTTTTTTTTTGTATCAATTGGAATTTAAATTTACACATTATATCTTGAATCCTTCACAGCTTCTCTTTATATCTCTTTTTTTTAACTTTGGTTGTACCTATCTTTTTTATTCTAATTAAACGCACATAATTAATTTTGTCAAATAACCTGGTGTATGTAATTCTTGAAACTACCTCAATATCTACAAATTTTTTTTTATCATTTGCAACTGTCTGAAGTTTAACTTATTTTTTTACATATCTTTATATTTTTTTGACATTTTCAATTATTATCTACATCATTTCAAATATGAAAGATTTTACAAATTTCAACCAATTTTCAAACTTAACATTTTTTAACTATCTCACAGGTTTCGATTTAATTTGATTTTTTTTAACTCCCTTGTTTTTAACTATCCTTATTAACTATTCTTGAACAAGTCCATTAATTTCAATTTGATTCGGTCACCTCATTTTTAGCTCACTTCAGTTTAAAGTTACTTATCTACTTAGTTTTATTTTTATTCTAGTTTGGGTTGCTTACTCCTCTTCTTTTTATTACTCTTCACAAGAGGTTTATGATTATACAATTGTTACATACTCTTTTCTTTATTGGTTAATTTTATTATTCTACTCTAATAATATATTTACTGTAATATTCTTTATCGAGATCTTATCAACCCTTATCAATTTATTATTAATAACTTCGGTCTTTTCTTCGACTTATTTTTATAATAATTTAAGCCTATCGAGTCACTCATATTTTAGCCAATCTACTCCTTTTTCGTTTTTACAAACTTTACTATTTTTTTTTTGAATATCTCTTGTAGGTTCGTTAAATTTATTCATCTTTTTAGTTTTGTTTTATGTTAAATTCCTTACTTTTGATTGGTACACTTTAGAAGCGGTTTTTTATTATATTGTTTCGATAAGTGATTTAAAATCAATTTTTTTCACCTCTCTTGTTTGATTTAATTTTATGTTTTGTATTTTCCTAAAATGTGGTTTGGTTCCTTTTTATTTCTGAAAACCTGTCTTTTTTAAAGGTATTCCAGCACATGCCTTGTTTTTTTATATATTTTTTTTTTACTTTTCAATATTTCTTTTCTTTATATATTTTTTAATTGTTTATTTAAGTGACATATTTTATTTTAATTTAATCATAAATTTAATTTTAATTGTTTTGGGTATTTTTTTTTTAATGTTTATTCTATGCGAATCCTATTACATCAAAGCCTTTTTAGCCATGAGTAGTATATTAAACACGCTACTCATTTTTTTAGCCATGAGTAGTTTTTGTATTGCAGACTTTACCTTTATTTTATAATTCATAACTAAAATTTCTGTGTGTTTTTGGCTGTTTTAAAAAGTCCGCAAAATATAAAAAAAAAGTCACGATGAGCTAAAAAATATAAAACTTCTGTAAAAAGCTTCAATTTTAGTGGATTAGGTAAGACACCTAAAGTCAAGTTAAAGTTTGCCTACAGCATGACACGACAAGATGATTCTAGACTACTGTTTCGATACTTCCGAAAGTTAAGTTAATTAGTGTATTTTTGGTTTTTATTTATGAGTTTAACGATGTTTTAGTTCTTCTATGAGGTTATATGTTTATATANAATTTATCCCTATTTATGATATTCTTTACATTATTCCAATTTAGGAGTTTCGATATTAAAACAACCCANTCATTAAGCGATTTAGGTTCAAACAATTTTTTTTCAAAAATACTCATAATTGCTTTATTTTCTATGGCAGGTGTACCTCCATTTTGAGGTTTTTTTTCTAAAATCTTTATATTTACTTTGTTATGTACCTCAAATTTTTTCATTTTGTTTTCATTCTTCTTCATTATATTATTCCTCGGCTTATACTTTTACATTCAAAATGTTAGGTTCCTAAATTCNACCAACCCTTCTAACTTTCAGCCTATTATTGAGCAGAGCTTAAGAAGTGTTCCATTATACTATTATACGACTGTTTTAATAGTCTTTTTTCTTTTATTTGGTTTTATTTTTACAGAAGATTTGTTACTAGTATTATCTTGAATAATTATTTAAATTTACTGTATTATGTGTATTTTTGTTATTACAACCTAGAAAATTTAAATATAAAAGTAAATTAAAGAGGCGTACTGCTAAATCTTGAACCTCCGCAACCCTAACTTACGGTGATTGCGGTCTATTAACTTTACAACCATTAAGAATGTCTTCGAAGCAGATATTCCGTTTAAAAGTTTTGTTAAAAAAAGCTGTAAAAAAACCAGAACGAACTAAGCGTTTAATTTGGTTTAACGTTTTTCCTCACATGCCTTTAACAAAAAAACCTAAAGGTATGCGTATGGGTAAAGGTGCTGGTCGGCTGAACTCTTGAGCTATTCACATGCGAGCGGGTTTATTTATATTTGAGTTTAGAAACCTTCGTTTAGGTCGAGCTATACACTTTTTTAAAAAAGTCAGTCTAAAACTACCGATGAGAACCTCGACACGATTTAAGTATAATCAATATCTTAATTTGGAAGCAACAAAATCTACCAATGTAAGATTCAATACCTTTTGATAATTATAATGTTAAAGGGG
>JGI25921J50272_10000639_pt1 | contig 11448 bp, 9 predicted proteins | sample LauGreSu1BDMLBSD_2_FD_50272 | JGI IMG/M metagenome (IMG submission 50272) | reverse complement strand
GTATCTGCGGCAGCACGAGTTGCGGCTTCTGCAACAACTGCGGCAGCATTTGTTTGATCACCAGTGATACGAGCAGATTCTTCAGCATCAATAGCAGTATCAAGTGCATTGTCACCGGCAATACGTGCGGCTTCTTCAGCGGCAATTGCGGCAGCATTGGCAGCGGCCAAGTTGTTGATAGCTGTTTGTAAATTAGAATCGGCAGCATCATATGCGGCAATGATTTCTGTCAAGGAATCAAGAGCAGCTGGATCAACGTTGCTTAGAACATTGTCAATACGAATACCCAATGCAACGTCACCTGCAATACGTGCTGTTTCTTCAGCAGTAACGGCAGCGGCACGAGCAGTAGCTTCGGCAGCAATAGCGGCTGTCAATACGCCTTCGGCAGCAGTTGCACGAGTTACTTCAGCAGACAAGTTAGTTGTCAATACGCCTTCGGCAGCAGTAGCACGAGTTACTTCGGATGCCAAGTCAGCTGTCAATACGCCTTCGGCAGCAGTTGCACGAGTTACTTCAGCAGAAATTGCGGCAGCGTTTGTTTGGTCACCAGAAGTACGGGCTGTAACTTCAGTAGCCAAGTTTGCTGTTAACAATGTTTCAGCGGCACGAGCTGTAACAGCTTCGGCAGCAATGTCAGATGCTAAGCCAGCTTCAGCGGCCAATGCACGAGTTTCTTCGGCAGCAATATCTGTTGCTAAACCAGCTTCAGCGGCTGTAGCACGAGTTACTTCAGCAGCCAAGTCGGTTGTTAATGTTGTTTCAGCACCAGTGGCACGAACAACTTCAGCGGCCAAGTCAGCTGTCAATACGCCTTCGGCAGCAGTTGCACGAGCAACTTCAGAAGACAAGTTAGCTGTCAATGTAGCTTCAGCGGCACGAGCGGCCAATGCTTCTGCATCAACTGCATCTTGTACTGCTTGGACAGCGGCAGCGTTAGCAGAGATTGCACGACCAGCTGTAAAATACTGGTTAGAACCTTCAGCAATGTGTGAAGTTGTTAAAACAACTACACCAGTTTGACCGTTAACGCTTTCAACTGCGGCAACAGAACTGATAATACCAGTTGCTGAATCATAGCTGATGTTGTTACCACCGCTGATAGCGGCGCGAGCGCGACTTGTTAAGAAGTACTGGTTAGTACCACCTTCAACAATTTTGTCTGTTGTTGGTGTAACAAATGTAAACTCACCAGACTGTGAACCATAGCTCAAAATTTGGTTGTCATCGCTGTTNAAACTGATAGCACCACGAGCCAATGCATCTGTAAAGTATTTGTTTGTTTGGCCTTCTAAAATACCATCACTGTTTGGGTGATTGTAAGTGAATTGACCAGTTGCATTGCTGTAAGACAATACTGATGTGTTGTTGCTTGACAAACCAATGTCACGACGAACAGACTCTGTATGGTAATATTCATTTAATACACCTTCTGGAACATCGTCTGTGCTGTAAATCATTTGTTCGTTGATCTTAGAATCAACATAACCTTTTGTAGAAGCATGGAAGTCGCTTGATGGATCAGCATGCAATGTCAAGAAACCAGACATTGTATCGCCGTCTTTGGCAACCTTACCTGCTAATGCAGTAGTTAATGTAGCCGCAAAATTGGCATCATCGCCAATGGCAGCTGACAACTCGGCCAACGTATCTAATACGGCTGGTGCTGAGTTAATTAAATCGCTAACAGCTCCGCTTACGAAACTAGTAGAAGCGATTTGTGTTGTCGAAGTACCCTTGGCGGCTGTAACCGCTGTTGGTGTACCACGTAGGTCGACGGAGTTGATAATCGAACTCGATCTTGCTTTGATAATAGGCATTTATTTTTCCTCTTTGAAAACTTCTAGTGAAGTTTTTTGTTTGTTGACTGTTTTAAGTATGGTGTCAAACCAACATGAGAAGATGCTTTTAAATTACTAGTAACCAGTAGTTTTTCGTTATGTCAACGATACCGTTACCAGCCGTTACTTTGATTTCATATCGACTAGGACTACTGTTTTGAGGAGCAGTTCCTACGATAGTTGTTCCGCTTACTGTTAACCAGCTAATTGCAGATTCACCTGCATTAGCAGGCTGTATTGTTATACTTGTAGCGTTATTTACACCTAAAGTAAAATTTATGGTGTCACCACCAGAAAAACTTCCAATATAGGAATTGGAGTTTGTCCAATAAGGCTTGGACTGGCCGAAGTTGATTAAGTTTGTAAAGACAAACTCGTTGCCACTGGTATCTATCAGTGTTAGATCCTGCGGATATGACCATAACGGTCCAACCACGCGAGTTGTTTCTACCATCAACTGCATTGTGTTTGTGGTTGGGTAATCAATTCTAGTTATTGCTTGTCCACCTACTCTGGCACCTGTACCAAATGTGATATCAGTTGCTTCAATAGTGATTGTTGTATACTGAGCAATAGAGCTGTAACTTACGGCTGTTATTGTTGGTCTAGGACGATCATTTGTTACCGTACTACGTAATGTTCTAACTTCAATTAAATCACCAGACTCTGGAATTTCATCAAAGGCCAATGTTGTTCCATTGATGACTGTGTAGCTGTAATTTGGTTGTTGTACAATACCATTAATCGAAACAACTAAATTGTTTGGTCCTGCAACACTCTCTAATAGTTCAAACGATGAAGTACTACCATCGCCGTAATAATTTTTAGTCAATAGACTCAGCTGATGAGTCTTGTTTTTAAATTGTCCCGATGCGCCATCAAATGATAACACTTGCCCGTTAGTTGGGGCATTGATAGTTGTATCAGTTAAACTGTCTAATGACAGATTGCTAATTACGTCAGCAAAATTTGCATTAGTGTTTTGTTGATTCTGTACAATCTCAGTAAGTGAGTCAATAGCCGCAGGATCAACGTTGCTTCTAATATAATCAATTTGTTCTTGTAAGTCTTGGTCTTGTGCATTAACATAACTCAATGCTGCCAAGGTTTCCCAATCATTACCACTGTAGTATTCAGGCTTATCGGAAGTTTGATCAAAGCGAACATGACCGGCCAATGGTGAAACTGGTCGGTCTGTGTCCTCGCCTGCTGGCAAAGCCAATGCACCCGTAGCATCAATGGTCAGCACATTGGATGCTGGCTTAATTGATTCTGTTGTGTGATTGGTCTTAATTGCCATTAGCTTTTACCTGCGATCTTTTCTTGTGATCTACCATAGGCTGCAAGTCCTAACACAGCACCCATTGCAATGTGGTACAAACCAGCACCTTGCAATGTTAACGGGCTCCATTGACTTGTAACTTGGCCACCTTGTAATGCTTGTAATACTGACCACAATACAGGGAAGATAACAAAATCTGTTGCACATGTAATCATGTAAATGAACGCCATCATTGGGCGCCATTTACTGTTAATAAAGTTTCCAAACTTGTCGTCTGTTTGTAGGGTATTTGTTGCGCCTTGTACAGCCACTTGTGCGGCTGCATCTGCAACAGCTTTAGTCTTTGCGGCTTCATCTGCACTGCTCCAACCACCAGCAGCCACACGAGCATCAACATTCATTTGAACTTGTGGGCTTAGTGCATTAAATGCACCGCTGTCGTCATAATTTTCTAATTTTGGCATAGTTGCTACGTCTCCTAATGTATTATTTACCTTAGGATCACTTTTTTGGCTTTAGAAACTCTTGAACTTTAGAGGCCATTGTAGACATAAAGTCTGTACCTGGTTCAGCTTTGCCCCATTTGCCTGCTGGACATTCTTCATCGGCAATTGTTACTTTTAAATTGACCAAACAACCGCACTGTGTACATTGCTTTGTAGCACGCCTATAGAACTCACATTTTTGACAATGGCCAGCACGTTCAAGCCTGACTTCTATATTTGTAAACATACCCATACTTAGTCAATGGAAAAGGGCAGTTGCCTGCCCTTTTCATAGTTGAACTCAACTAATCTGTTAGATTAGATGAAGCTCAAGTTGCCAGCGTCAATAGCGATTGTGTTAACGTAGTCGGCAGCGTTACCTAAAGAAGATGCGCTGTTTGACAACTCAACATAACCATAACGTGTCATGAAGCTAACTGTTGGTTCGAATGTGTTTGGATCTAAAACAACACCAGAGCTCATCAATGGAATGTATGGGCAGTAGAATGCTGGAGCGTCCATTTCGTTAGCACCTTTGTAACCGATTAGGATCGGAGCCGCATCGCCTGCGTAGTGGTTAACGTAAACACGAACTGAACTGTTCAATGTACCAACGAACTTAGTGTTTGTTGGAGCTTCGAATGTACCTTCTGTTGTACGAGCAAATGCGCTTGTAGTAGCAGATTGTAGAATTGTCAATGCTGTTGGAGAAACTACGATGTAGTTACCAGCACCACGACGTGTACGGCTAGCGATGTCGTTAGCGGCACGGTTTACTAATACTGCTAAGGCAGCGTGTTGGTCACCAACGAAGTTGGCTTGACCAGAAACTGCTTGTTGGTCGTATGTACCATAAGCAGTACCAGCTAAGTTGATCAAGGAACCGATAACTTCTTGGTCGATTTCAGCTGTGATTTCTTGTGCTAATGCAGCCATGATTTCTGCTTCAACGTCAACACCGTGGATGGCTTGTGCGTCTTGAGCAGCTTCAAATGTCCAACGTGCAGACAACTTACGGCTCTTAGCTTCAACAGTCTCTTTCAAGATCTGAATGTTCATCTTCTTACCGCCAACACCTTCCATGCTAGCTGTAGAAGCACCCTTACCACCAGCACCAGAGTACTGAGTAGCAATGCTGAATGGGCTTAGAGCTTCATCACCGGCTGTAACAGCCTTACCAATGTTACCAGATGCATTATCGGCAGCGTCAGCACTTTCAGCGTAACGTACACGTAATGTGTGGATCTGGCTAACTGGACCTTGCATTGGCTGAACACCAACTAATTCGTTAGCGATAGTTGTTGGCATAACGCGACGAATAACAGGTAAAATAACCTTGTTTAAAACTGCAATGTTACCAGAAGCTGTGCCGCCGGCTGTTGCTGTTTCTGTCAAATACTTCTTTGTATTTTCCAAGCAGACTTCCATAGTAGTCTTGCGTTGACCTTGTAGGCCTTCTGTTAAGGCTTGCTTTGTGGCAGACCAGTTTTTGCTTTCAAATAGAGCTTGTGACATTTGTATGTCTCCTAATTAAATCTTAATACCAGCGAGTTTACGAAGTTGTTGAATAGTTTCATCAGCTTCGGCTGGGGCGGCTTCAACGGCTTGCGCTGTCTTATCGCCTGTAACCACAGTCTTCTGTGATTGCTGTCCTTCAACAAGTTGTTTCTTCTCACGACGAACTTCCTCGTTTAAAACAGATGGCAGGTACTTCTGGAATTGGTCTTTTAGTTTAGCAGTATCTGTGCTTTCTAGTAACTCTTCCATGATTGCTCGTTTGTCTTTAGACAATGGTGAGCATAGGTCCTGCATTACGCGAACTCGCTGTGCTTGATCTTCCGCAATGCGCTGACGACGAAGCGACTCGCTAATTTGTTGTTCTTTTTGTGTTAGTGTTTGTTGAGCTTCTGATAGTTGTGTGTTCATATCTGCTAGCTTACGATTCAATTCGCTAACGGCTGTNCCGTCTGCAAACTTACTTGCCATAAACTCCGCGGCGAAGGCTTCCATAATCTTACGACCAAAGTTATTTTCTTTAGCTGTACGGATGTCTTCTTTTAATTGTGTTACTTCTTTCTTGAAAGATTCAGCAACCATTGTATTGATTTTCTCGCTGGCTTTCTTGATGAAAGTGCTACGAGCTTCAGCAATAGCTTTACGACCTTCAGCAACTAGTTTAACGCGAGCGTCAACTAATTGTTTGTGGTCTTCGTGCAATTCGCTTAGTTCAGAAGTTAGTTTACGTAAAGCAAACTCTTCTAATTGACCAACTGCATCTTTTTGTGACTGGCGATCAGACTTTAGTTCTGCTACTTCTTTTGCCAATGTTTCCATTACAAATTTTTGTAGTAATTTTGCGTCTTCGCTGATCTTGGCAGCATACTTTACACGTTGAGCTGTTGCTTCTTCACGTAAAGTTTTTAATTCGGCAGCACCTGCAGAGATTGTATCTTGCATTAGCTTGTCCATTGCTTCAATTAGCTGGCTTTTATCGTGTTCATAACGACCAGCAAATTCTTCGCGTAACTCAGCTGTAACTGATTCACGGCTTTCGGATAAGTGTTTTTCCCAAGCGGCGTTGATGTTCTCACGCACCTCTTCGGATAAAACTACTGAACCCAACATTTCTGTAAATTGTGTCATGTTTTTTCCTCAGACTTATTTCAGATTCTGAATGAATCTACGCATCTCAGCTTCGAGATGCTTTTGTGCGGACCTATCGTAGGTCGCCGCGTAGGCCACGTCCATCAGAGCGGCACGTCTACGACTGCCCATTACTCGTTCATAAATTGCTGTTGGGTAAGCATCAGGTGCGCTTGGTTGTGCAACAACGTCAACTGTAACGATTTCAAAGTCAGAAACTTTGCCGCTTTCAGTTACGTTGCCGGATCCACGGCTACTAACGCCTAACTTAACACCACTTTCAAGTAATGTTTTAATAATGTTTCCCATTGGGGTTGGGATAAGTTTTAACTTACCATAACCGTTTTCGCCTTCCATCCACATGTCAGTAATCATGTGACTTACTCGGTCAATGTTTACTTGCAAATCATCTGGGTGATCGGCTTCGCCTAATACTGAGAAACCTTTTTCTAGTCGAGACTTAATGCTCTCTACTGCACGGCTAATTTCGTTCACAGGGTAAACACGACCGTTATGGTTTTGTTGTGCCCCTTGAATAAAAATTCCCTTCATGTAGAGATCTTTACCGCCACTGGCTGACTCTTTTGACTCAAGCACCAAATTGGCTTGATCAAAACTTAAATGTTCGCGTAGTGGCTGTATACTCATGATGGTTTAAGCCTTAGTTGAAACTTTGCTGAGGGCTGGCTTAGTTGTACCACCCATGTCTTGCGCTTTTGGAGCGGCTGCTGGTGTTGTACCACTTGGTGTACCACTTGCGTTGCTAGCACCAATTTTAACTGCTGGACGAGCACCCATTGGGTTCTTTCCTGCAACTGGGCTACGTTTTTCGTCAGCTTTATCACTGTTGTCTGGCTTAGAAACTGCTGTTAACTCTGCTGATTCTTCAATGCTTTCAGGCATTTCTTCTTCGGCTTCTACGTCAACCATTTCTTCTTCTGCGCCCATGTCGTCGCTGGCGCCAGAAACCATTTCTTCAAATTCTGCTTTTAATTTTGCTAATGCAGACTCAACGTCCATCATAGCATCTGCAACGTCGCCGGCATCAGCATCAACTGCTTCTGCGCCTTCTTCGTCGCCTAAACCAGCTTCTAAATCAGCTGTGGCTTCTTCTTCGCCGCCGTCCATTTCTGGAGCAACTTCGTCGTCGCCTTCTTCTGTTAAATCGGCGTCAACTTCGTCAATTGCACCGCTTAAATCTGTCGTGTCTTCGTCTTCGAAGGCAATGTCATCAGCCATAATGTCTTCATAGACTTTACGACCAATACCTACATAGTAGTCATGTAACAATGCACTAGCTTGATCTTCTTCTTTATTCAAAAGATGAGCTAACGCCTGTTCTAAGATTGATTTACTCATTTATTTCTCCTTGCGCTAAGGGGAAGGCGTATTATTAGAATACACCGTACCAATAACTACTTACTATTGGCGTAAAATAATGGCGCTGAAATGGCGGAAAAATAGATGTTTTTCCGCCATTATTGTCAAAAAAATGTAACTTAGTATTAGACTGGAGCTGGTCTAGCGTACATTTTTTTGACTAAGTCTAGTCTTTGAGATTCTTCGTATTTGCGTAGATCGCGTAGCTTTCTTAAACGATTTACGTGCTCAAGCGTTAAACGCTTGCGGCGCACATCGCTATAAAAAGCAACATCAGGATCGATTTCTGCTTCGATCTCATCTTCGATTTCTAATAGGTCGTTAAATCTCATACTCTTACTTAGTTAAAAGTGAAATTTACGCTGCCGGTGGCGTTGGAGGGGGTACTGCTCCTTCTGCCCCACCTTCGGCACCTGGTTCTGCTGTGCCTCCACCTTCGGCTTCTAGATCTTCCATGCCGGCACCTAAATCTAAGTCGCCTTCGGTTGGACCTTTGAGACCAGTTGATCCAAAGCCTGCGGCTTCTTCCCCGCTTGCGGCTGCGGCATCTTGACCTTCATTTTCTTCACGCCACATGCGTTCGTTTTCTAAGATCTCATCCTCAGACAAGCCTAAGAATTTCTTCAACTTAAATCTATGGCTTAGATAAGGAATCTCAGAAAGCTGTGTAAACACTGCTGAACGTGCATTGTTAACTTCAATTTCACGATAGTCTGAGAAGTTTTGTGGTTCTAGGAAGTCAATGTCAAACTCAGAACTGTCAATGTTAATGCCACGTTTCTTCATAAAGACTTTGAACTCTTTATCTAGCATAGGTGCAATTAACCCTTGCAGTCTACGGCAATAACGATTGAAACGGAACTCTTGAATCAGTGCTGTGCCCATGCGACCATCATTGAAAACGGCTGCGCTGTCATCTGGACCAGTTGGCAAGTAGCTACTTGGAATACGTAGGCCACGAAGCATTTTGTTTGTAAAATACTTNAAGTCGTCAATTTCACCNAGGCCAGTACCGCCTGGTAGTGTTTCAACTTTGGAACCACGACCGTCTGCTGTTTGAGCAAANAAGAAGTCTTCCATGATGCTTAATGGATTATAGCTAGCATCAACTGCATTTGCTCCGCCATTACGAGTTGGAATACGTCTTTGGTGAATTTCGTTTTTAACACGTTCAACGAATGCCATGGCCTGGTGTGCCGGCAAGTTGCCTGTGTCGATATAGAATACTCTGCGTTCTGGCGCACGTTGTACGCGATAGATAATAACAGCATCTTCAAGCATTTCTTTTTGCTTGTATACTTTAAACACGCTGTCAAGAATACTTGGACCAAATGGCCACGAACTGTCTAAACCTTCGTTCAAGCTGATATGAATAATATCGTTGGCATCAATTGCAACTTCACCGCCTTGTTGTCCGGGCTTGGCATAGTTGCTTGACTGTGAAAATGGTCCAGCGGCATTTGTTACTGCGGCGCCTGGCAATGTTTGTACGTTATCAATTGGTTGAGTTGCAATCTTAGATGATAAGTTAGGGTGAAGATTTGCAATAATGTACTGCTCAACTGCACGGCCTTCAGCTTCGTTGATAACAGCACGTTTGACATCTGCTGGGTTTACCCAGTATAGTTCAAATGTTTCTGGATCACGCAAGAAGAAATGGTCTCCGTACTTGATTGCTGAACGGAATGTTCTAAAAATACGTTGATCAATCTTGTTGATAGCACACCATTTTTTAAGTGCTTCATTGACAACTTTACTTTCGCTTTCAGTTGGATCTTCTTTCCACATAATGCGAAATGGCAAATTGGTATCTACATCAGCTTGAGTACAAAATTCTGCGATGGTATCTAGTGCGGCATTGACTTCACTGTCAATGTCCATTTGATCGTATTGAACGTAACGATCTGTACGGTTTGGTTGCCCGGTATAAACTTCTTGTAACCAAGAAGCAAATTTTGCAGATGTAGCTGATGCTCCGCCGCGTTGGCCTGCAGAAGTTTTTTCAACTTCTGGATCCCAAATTTTAAAGTGTTTTCTCCAACCGCTCATAGTGTATTACTTACCTTAATTTTTTACGATAGTCTAACCGGACTTTCATATCCGACCTGCTTAGTATTGCCTCGAATTGCTGATAGATCGTTCTCAATGCTTGATAGATATGACATAAGCTGACTGATTACTTCTGGTGTAACTGCAGAATTACCATTTAGCACGTTTGATAATGTGTTGCCTTGTTGTGGCGTGCCAGCTATGCCTTCAGTTGATATTTGTGGTATCGACAATCCATCTAAACTTGGGATATCAATGTCGCTCATTTCAACNAGTACATTTTTGAATTTTTCCAGGGCATCTAAATCTAATGCTTTTAGATTTTCATTGATCAAACCAATACCTGTTCCAAAATTCATCATTCCTTGGCCAACCATGCTGATTTTATCAGCCACTGGTACCAATGCTAAAATACGATCAATTGGACTCTTGGCGCCAAATAAACTCATTAACCCTGTTACAATGCTACCTGCTGTGGCTATTGCCATGCCTGCGGCAAATACCACTGCACCTGCGCCAATGGCAGCAAGGCCTGCACCTACTGCAATCAAGTTTACACCGTCTATATCACCAATCTTTTTCAATGCTTCGGCAAATACATCTGCGGCTTGAGCAGCCACCCAAGCTCCTGCACCAAATACCGCAAGTGCGCCACCTAACAAAGCAATAGCTAGAGAACCGGCTGCAATAACAGGCAAGAAGCCGCCCATGACACCCGCGGCAACTGCAAATACGCCTAAGGCAACTGCACCTTTGGCAATACCTTCCCAGTTTAAATCATTGAATGTTTGGAAACCTTTACCAGCTACCCACATTGCGGCGCCCAAGGCAGTGATAGCTAGTGCGCCCATTAATATGCTACCTGTCATTTTTCCTAGTAGTTGTGCCCCTACTCCAAGTATTGCAAGGGCACCAGCACCTTTGATTAAGCTGTCCCAATTTACATCATTGAACATCTTAAATCCAATGGCTGATATTGCCAAGGATGCTCCAAGGATTGCTATGGCTGCGGCGCCTTTTAGAATGCCTGTTGTTGCTTCGCCTACTAGTCTAGCCATACCAATTAAACCACCCAAGGCAATTGTGCCTTTGACTAAACTTGACCAGTTAACATCATTGAATGTTTTTAATCCCACAGCAGTCAAGGCCAAGGCAGAACCCAATAGTGCAAGTGTTGCGGCACCTTTGACAGTTTTATCTTCGCCTAACTTGCCTAACATGTCGCCAAAGCCTTCCATGCCTTTGCCTGCGGCTCCACTCAGCTTGTCCATCATTGCACTACCAGCACTAGGCTTTACGGGACCTACTAGGTCTGGCTTTTTACCAAACATGCCGCCAATTTTGCCTAAGCCACCGCTTAACATTTCGCCAACTTTACCTAGACCACCTGACATTAATCCACCAGCGCCACCAAATACAGCTATTGCACCTAAGCTACCAACTAATGTAGCGATGCCAGCAGTGAGTCCTAAAATAACATTTCTCAAACTCTCAAGCGCCGCAGTCAAGCTATTCATTGCCTTGATATTATCTGTTTCTGAAGTTCGCGGTGCTTCTTTGTTGTCATCTTTGCCGCCTTGTTTTGATCTATTAACAAAGTCAAACAGTTTTCCAAGCGGGGCGGCCAGTTCAGCATTGTTAACAGCAAGTGCATCACCTTCGGCTGCAAGTGCTTCTAGTCTAGGTTCCAATCTTTTCATGTTGGCAGCAAATGCCGCAGNNTCTTTACCGCCATTGGTACCTTGNGATGCTTCAAAAAGTTCGTCTA
>JGI25921J50272_10000635_pt1 | contig 11469 bp, 14 predicted proteins | sample LauGreSu1BDMLBSD_2_FD_50272 | JGI IMG/M metagenome (IMG submission 50272) | reverse complement strand
AACAACTAGACGTCCGCCACCTTCTAGAGGAATTCGCATCACGAGAGAACGAGCCTCCTTTGTGACCTCCATTGGACCATCACCGGTACGAGGTTTCATGGCTGCCATGTGGGGACTCCTTCAAAGATGGACGGGGAAAGTTCAAGAGGAGAAGTATCTCGTATTTAGAGCACTAGCGCGAAATCGTGAAGGGCTTATAAGCCCAGAACCGCGCTCAATCTCGCCTTTCCCGCCGAAATCACGGCATCAACTGCACGCTCTGGCACCTTAAGCATTAGGGCAATCTCACCCGATGACATTTGGCGCATGTAGTGCAAGGTCAAGATGATCCGCTCTTCTTCAGGCAGCGAGGCCAGTACTTGGGCCAATGTTGGGGACTCGCTCATGGTTATAAGGCTACTGGCTCTTAACGCCTAGGCGGGTGAAGATGGTCTTAGCGGAATGTTCGTGCAAAGCGGGACAAAGAGATACGCACACCAATATAGAGCGCAGGAAGCATCGCCAAAAAGATTAAGCGTGGGGCGATAACTTCTTCTGACCAATCAAAGATCGTCGTCTGTGCATTGAGTTCGCGCAAATGAAATCGGCCTGTGCCTTTGATTATTTTGCCTGTGTGAAGCACATCGCAAGTATGTGGTGGTTGCCAGGCTGTTACCGTCATTGAATCTAAAACTCCCAATGGACCTATTCCAGTAAATGCATTTATAGAAGTTCCAACGCCTTCAGTTATCTCTGATGTCACCCAGACTTTAGTCTGAAGCATCCATTCACCCTGTTTTTCCCATTGTGCTAGCGAATCCCAAACCTTTTGAATGGGTGCATCTATTTTTAAAGAGATTGCAATGTGATTACTAGACATTATGAGCACGCCTTAAGAGCTTGTGTTACATCTGTTGTCCAAGAGATTAATTCACGCATGCCTGGCTTAATAAAGTTTTCTACCTCTAAATGCTCAACTAATTCATGTAAGTGGGTTATANATTCCAAATGGATCAAGAATTACTACTGGCTTATTATGAAACTTTAAATAGCGACCAACCCAAATCTCAAAAAACTCTTCAAGAGTTCCAGCACCCCCTGGCAAAGTAATGAACGCATCTGCGATATCGGTAATCATTGCCTTGCGCTCACCCATTGTCTCAACGACATGTAGTTCATCGTTATCGTGATCAGCGAATTCAATATCAACAAGGGCTTGTGGGATAACGCCGATAGTTCGTCCGCCGCCCTGACGAGCTCCCCTAGAAACTGCGCCCATCATTGAAATGTGACCGCCCCCAGTGACTAATTCCCATGAGTTAGCTGCAATAGCCCCACCGAGTTCAAAGGCAAGGTCTACATACTTAGGGTCAATCGTTGGTGATGATGAACAAAAGACTGCAATGCGCATGCGGGTAAGGATAGGGGTTAGGCTTAGGACATGACCACCATTGCATCTGGCCACGGCATTGCAACGATGGCTGCCGGAAAAACTCTTGATGTTTGGTTTCCGACGCCGCAACTTGCTTCCTTGCCAGCAACTGTTCCAAATGAACTAAGCGCGTTAGTCGGCAAAGATGATGCTCGCGGTGTGACTCGAGAACTTGTTGCAATTGAAATTGATATCACCGCAGCACCTGCTGATGCAAAAGATGCGTATTTGCGTTTACATTTGTTATCTCATCGCTTAGTTAAGCCTCATGGCCTCTCACTCGAAGGCATATTTGGCTTACTCAATAATGTTGTCTGGACAAATTTTGGTCCTTGCGCTGTTGAGGGTTTTGAATTAACTCGCGCTCGCCTGAAAGCTGCACATGGACACGTGACTGTTCTTTCTGTCGATAAATTCCCACGCATGGTTGATTACGTTATCCCGAGTGGAGTGCGAATTGCTGATGCTGATCGCGTAAGACTTGGAGCTCATTTAGCTTCAGGCACAACAGTTATGCATGAAGGTTTTGTTAACTTCAATGCCGGAACACTTGGAACATCAATGGTTGAGGGTCGAATCTCAGCTGGTGTTGTTGTGGGCGATGGCTCAGATGTTGGTGGCGGCGCGTCCATTATGGGAACGCTCAGCGGTGGAGGAAAAGAAGTAATTTCAATTGGTGAGAAATCACTTCTAGGCGCAAACTCTGGATGTGGAATTTCACTCGGTGATAACTGCGTTATTGAAGCTGGAACTTATGTGACAGCTGCATCAAAGGTCCGTCTGCCTGATGGTGAAATTGTTAAGGCTGCAGCACTATCTGGTGGAAATAACTTACTCTTTCGCCGCAACTCACTTGATGGTGCACTTGAAGCAATTAACCGCACTGGTACTTGGGGCGGACTTAATTCAATTCTGCACGCTAACTAAGCTAAACCACGCTGATGGTATTTTAGTTCTACTTCTAAAAGTCTCACCGCGCAGAGCAACCTTCACGCCAGTACTAGACGTTGCTTGAATCTGAGCAACTGTTCCACTCTCATTCACGCCCAAGATTTCTAAACTCACTACATCAGGCAAAACAAACGCCGCAGCAATAACGCTCTGTGGTACTTCTCTATTCCATGTAACAAATCGTGGATTAATAGTGAGATCCAATGAACCAGGATCATCAACAATCTGCGTGTAAGCCCTGGCATTACCCCAGGCATTTACCGAAAGCTCTGTCTTGCCACCTGATGAAGAGGAGAAATAAGCAGTAATTGGTAAACCAGATTGTGTGATCGTTAAACCCGAAGTTCGCGTAACAACATCTTTCCAAACCACACCGAACTTCTTTTCAATCTCCTTGGCATAACCCAGGAAAGTTTGATCAGAAATCGAACCATATAAATCACAATCGCAAGTACTTCTATATACGCCCGCCTTACTCAACGCATAGGTGCGTGAAGCGATTGCTTGCGCTTCAAGTGCNGCAATCGGCCAAAATGATGGCATCTCACTAATACCCCAGAGATACTCATCAGCTAATCGAACTGAGTTTGTCACTGCAATTCGATATCCCGTTGGGGTTTTAATAGCCTTTACTTGAATCTGTCCATATCGAAGTCGCTGAGATACACCTGAGTGATTAATAGCAATGATTGTCTCTGGTCCTTCTAAATAGCGAGTGCCGGACCAACGAACTGTGAATACCCTGCTGCGAGGTAGTACTTGTGAAGTTTTCCCATTTGTTATCCGTGGGCTAACTGTTGAACCAATAACCGAGAAACTAATTGAATCTGCCAAGGAAAATACTGGGATAACACTTTCACTACCCACATCTCCTTGAATGATTTGAAGCTGTGATCCCTTTAGCGTGCTTGAAATCTTTGCGTTAGAAATGAGGTTTCCAATATTGACTCGTAGAATTTTCGAATCATCTTTTGGTTCAATCTCAACATCCTTATAGAAATACTTAATGATCTGCTCCGCACTTTGTCCTGCATTGGCCATGTAGCGCGCGCCCATCTGACTTAAGCCAACACCATGNCCATAACCTGAACCTTGGAATGAAAAGGTTGCAGGTATATCCACTGCATGTGCAGTGGGAATCATTGTTGAAAAAACTAGCAATAGAGCTAGAAAAGTTTTAGACATCCTCATCGATGGCTGCGCTCTTTCCTACCTGCAAAAATTCACGATATGCCGCAATCACAGTTTTTGGATCTCCGCGTTGAACGAGTTTTCCCTTATGAAGCCAAGCAACGTCATTGCAGACATCTTCCAAAGTAGCCATTGCATGACTGACTAAAATTAATGCACGATCATCACTTCGTAGTTCCTTAATGCGATTAAGAGATTTTTCTTTAAACTTTGCATCACCGGTGCTCAAAGCCTCATCAACGATCAAAATATCTGGTCGAACAGTTGCTGCAACCGAGAATGCTAGGCGGGCATACATACCTGATGAATATGTGCGCATCGGAGCATCGATTGCTTCACCTAATTCAGAGAACTCTGCTATTTCTTCGAAGTGGCTATCAATTTCGTCACGAGACATTCCCGCAGCCAACCCACCNAAATAAACATTGTCTCGGCCTGACATTGACGGGTTAAAGCCAACGCCTAGAGCAAGCAAGGTGCTAACGCTTCCATAGACTTCAATTCGCCCTTGTGTGGGTGGCAAAATTCCTGCAATGACACGCATCAGTGAAGATTTGCCCGCACCATTTGTTCCAATAATTCCTAATACCTGGCCATATTCAACATCAAGATTTACTTCATCCAATGCACGGATAACACGCGTTTGTTTTCCGCCACGACCCAATGACTTAACGCGTGCTTTTAGAGTTGGTCTGCGATCAATTGCAGTGGTGTATGTAAGGCCAAGTCCGCGAACTGATACCGCGACTTCATTGGTCTTATGAGAGTTAGAGACGGACGGCAAATTCACGCTCCCTAGATAAGAAGAAGTATGTGCCTATCAAGAAAATTCCAACTGCCCAACCAAGTCCAATAAGCATGTGAGAAGTAAGTGGTGCCTGCCCATGAACTAATGCACGAGACCAACTATCTAAAATTGGAAAGAGTGGATTGAAGAGTTCAAGAGTTCTTAGCTCAGGCTTCAAGTCGGATGCTTCATACAAGATGGGTGACAAATACAAAAGGGTGCGTGTCATGTATGGCAAGAAACTTGCAATGTCGCGGAAATACACGTTAATGCAGGAAATTGTCACTGCAAGTCCCAATGCCAACAACATGGTTATTAGCAGTACTGGGATAGCCCAAAACATTTCCCAAGCAAATGGCAGGCCCAAAACTGTCCTGATTGCCAGAAAGACGGCAAGAGTTGGCAGGAATTTAAAGATTGCAATTACAACTGCTGAGACAGGCAACATAATGCGCGGAAAGGCTGTGTTTAGAATCAAACGTTGGCCTGCTGTAATTGACTTCACCCCACCAGTTAAAGAGTTAGCTACTAAATAAAAGAGAAAAAGCGTTGCAGTTAGATGTGCATACCGCGTGCTGTCAGATGACCCGCTAATGATCACGATTAGTAAGAAATAAACAGCTGATAACAGTAAGGGATTAAGAACTAGCCATAGTTGGCCAAATGCTGAGTCAAAATGCTGTTCCCGAAGTTCTGAGCGCGAGTATTCAGAGATGAATGTGCGGCGCGACCATAGAGACTTCCAATATTTCCTCAGGGGTGGCAGGCCAGCGCGAAATGGCTCATAGACCTGCGTTGGAGTGCTCACGGTCGTAAGGTTACCGCAGGCGCTAACGACTTTGGCGAAGTTAGAAAGCCAATACCCCATGTCATATGCATTGTCAGCAAAATAAGTGGCAACGAGACAAATTCAGCAAGTGATTTTCCAATTCTTGCCGATGCAATGAGAATAAACAACGCATAAACCAATGCTGGCACGAAAAGAATAGGTGAAACAACTGCACCAAGAATCAGTGATGAAGCAACCCCAATTACTGTAAATGGTGGGGCTAGATATCTGTAATTAATTGTTCCCTCATGTCTGCGAGATACAACTCGACGCCAACGGCCATATTCAAAATACTGTTTAGCAAGGGCTTTAACAGTTGAACGCGGACGATAAGTCACAACTAATCGAGGATCAAAAAAGATTGTTCCTCCAGCAGCGCGTAATCGAAAATTAAGCTCCCAATCTTGCGCACGTGTGAATCTCTCATCAAATCCACCCACTGCGACCAAAGCTTGTTTTCTAAATGCCCCTANGTAAACCGTATCCACCGATGCAGCTCCACCACCTGTGTGAAAACGTGAGGCACCAACACCTAATGGACTACGCATTGCTCGCGCAACGCCTCTTTCAAAAACTGTGTGACCTTCTGCAGCCATGATTCCACCAACGTTTACGGCGCCAGTTTCTTTCAAGATTTCAAAAGCAAGAGATAGGTAATTCTTAGGAATTTTTGAGTGGCCATCTACTCGCACAATGATGGAGTATCTACTTGCAGCAACTGCCAAATTAAGTCCTGAAGCTGTGCGTCCTGAAGGATTTGAAACAACTACAACACGCGAATCCGCTTTAGCCAATGATTGAGCAATCACTTCTGTCCATCATTGGAAGGCCCAATTGCCAAAATAATTTCAATCGCGCCGCCAAAATCCTGATCAAGAACAGCCTTCACAGCCTCTTCTAAATATTTTGATTCGTTGAGGACCGGCAGGATGACTGAGATTTTGGGCTCTGGTGAGCCATATAACTCATTTGCTGATGTCGTCATAACCCCTACACCGTATCGTCCAAGTACTCTTACACGGTGAAAGCGACGCGACCAATACGCATTATTACTTCCCTATCCCTTGCCGTCGTCGCAATCTCGGCATTTTCTTGGTTGGGATTAGGCCAAGTCAGCGGAGCAATTAACCGTATCGATGTTTTTGGCTCACTAGATAATCGCCCAGATAAGCCAAGTTCAGCACTCAATTACTTATTGGTGGGTTCAGATACACGCGAAGGTTTGACTAAAGAACAATCAAAGTTGTTGCGAGTAGGAACCACCAAGTCAGCAGCAGGTGCACGATCGGACACCATGCTTCTCGTTCACATCAGTAAATCTCGAGATAAAGCAACCATCATCTCTATTCCACGAGATTCACTTGTGACTATTCCAGAACATCCCTCTTCCTTAAACAAAGAAAAGATTGTTCCTGCAGCAAAAGGAAAAATCAACGCGGCTTTTGCTTGGGGTGGAGCACCACTTTTAATTCAAACCATTGAACAAGAAACCAACATTAAAATTGATCACTATATTGAAATTGGCTTTGCGGGTTTCGCAGGAATGGTTGATGCACTAGGCGGAATTGATGTTTGCACAAAGCGCGACATTGACGATCCAAATAGCCACCTCGTATTGAGCGCTGGAGTTCACACTCTTAATGGAATTGAATCGCTCAAGTATGTTCGCACACGTGACTTTGACGGCATGGGTGATCTTGGGCGCATGCAACGCCAGCAGCAATTCATGAGCGCAGTGCTAAGAAAAGTGACAAGTACTGGCGTTCTTCTCAATCCAGTTAAGTTGGTCAATTTCTTCAATGCCACTATTGCAACAGTTCGAACAGATTCTGAGCTCAATCGAAATGACTTAATTGTTTTGGCTAAGCAACTCAAGAATCTCTCCCCAAGTAAGGTTCGCACTTTGACAATTCCTTTGGGTAATGCAAACGCTCGCGTGCCGGGGCTTGGATCGGTTGTGACCTGGGATTCAGTGCTTGCACCTGATCTATTTAACCGTTTGCGTGAAGATCTACCGCTAGTTGATGAGGTAACCCCTTCACCTTCAGCATCTTCAAGCGCTTCAGCATCACCAACTGTGATTGATAAATTCAAGACTCGTACCGCTGATGAAAATCCTTGCGGAGCACTGAAGTAAACTCGCGCCCATGACTTTGACTCTCTCAGTAGTTGGCTGCGGCTATCTAGGCGCAACACACGCCGCATGCATGTCTTCTCTTGGCTTTACCGTTATTGGTGTTGATACCGATCCTAATAAGGTTGCGATGCTTCAAAATGGCGAGCTTCCTTTCTACGAACCTGGTCTCGACACCTTGCTTGCACAAGAGATGAAGACAGGTCGACTTTCATTTACTACTGATTTCTCTGCGGTTAAAGATGCTGACATTCACTTTGTTTGCGTTGGAACTCCACAGAGTAAAGATGGACTTGCTGCTGATCTGACTTACGTGCGTTCTGCAGTTGCTGAAATAGCACCGTATCTGAAAGATGGCTCTTTAGTTGTTGGAAAATCAACTGTTCCTGTTGGAACCGCGCAATCACTTCGTGATGAGCTTGCAAAAACGGCGCCGCAAGCAGATCTAGCCTGGAATCCAGAGTTCTTGCGTGAAGGTTTCGCTGTTGAAGACACACTGACACCTAATCGCTTAGTCGTCGGTGTTGCTAACGATCGCGCTGAGCAGATACTCAAGGAAGTTTATAAGCCAATCATTGACTTAGGTACTCCATGGATTAGAGCGGATCTTCCAACAGCAGAGCTAGTAAAAGTTGCGGCTAACTCCTTCCTTGCAACAAAGATTTCTTTCATCAATGCTATGGCTGAAGTTTGTGAAGCTGCTGGCGGTGACGTAACAGTCCTTGCACAAGCAATTGGNTATGACCCACGNATTGGAAACAAGTTCTTACAGGCGGGTATCGGTTTTGGTGGCGGTTGCCTTCCAAAAGACATCCGAGCATTCATGGCACGCGCAGAAGAATTAGGAGCTAAACAAGCCCTTGAGTTCTTGCGTGAAATCGATGCAATTAACTTGCGTGCACGCCAGCGTGTTATCGATGTTGTTCGAAACGAACTTTCAGAGGATTTAACTCAATACAAGATCGCTGTTCTTGGAGCTACTTTCAAACCAGACAGTGATGATGTGCGTGACTCCCCAGCACTCGACATCGCTGTTCAGTTACAAGCAGCTGGAGCAGCTGTAGTTGTTCATGATCCCAAAGGAATTGAACCTGCACGTAAGCGTTTTCCAAAGCTTGAATATGCAGAAGTAGTCACAGATGCAGTTAAAGACGCTGACTTGATCTTGCACTTAACTGAATGGAAAGAGTATCGAGCAATCNATCCATCAACTCTTTCTTCATTAGTTAAAAGTAAAATCATTATNGATGGTCGCAATATGCTCGACCGAGANCTATGGCGCAAAGCTGGTTGGAAGTTCCATGCTTTAGGACGCACTGATTAACGAGCAAGAAAGCATTGATGCAGTCCTTGCAATGAAAACNTGGGCTGTTGTTGGGCTTGGAAATAACCCAGAGCGCGCAGCATTCGGNGTGGCAAANCTTTTACAAGATAAAGGTCACCGCATCATTCCTGTTTATCCTCGTGCAGAAACCGTGCATGGTGAGGTTGGCTATAAAACTCTTTCAGAGATTCCAGGGCCTGTTGATGTTGTTGATTGTTTTGTTAATTCCACTCTCGTTGGCAAAGTTGTGGATGAAGCAATCGCCATTGGTGCCAAAGCAATATGGCTGCAATTAGATGTTATTGATAACGATGCAATTGCTCGTGCACAAGCTGCGGGCTTAGTAACAGTGATGGATCGTTGCCCAGCTATTGAATATAGAAAGAAAAGCTAGAAACCAGTTTTTTGGCCACGACGTGAATTTAAGTTCGCGCCTTTAGCTTTAGCTTCAGTATTAATTTCCTTTAAAGCATCTGCAACTTTGGCGCTAATTGCTGAATCAGAGATTCCTAGAATTCTGGCCGCCAGTAACGCTGCGTTCTTGGCATTACCCACTCCAACAGTTGCTACGGGAACACCTGCAGGCATCTGCACAATAGAGAGAAGTGAATCCATTCCATCAAGGTTTTTTAGCGCAACAGGAACGCCAATAACTGGAAGCGTGGTTAAGGAAGCAACCATTCCAGGTAAGTGTGCTGCGCCACCAGCGCCAGCAATGATTACTTTAAATCCTTTGCCTGCGGCGCTTTGTGCAAACTCAACCATTTCAAGTGGCATGCGATGAGCTGAAACAACATCTGCCTCATAAGAAATTCCTAATTGATCTAGAACTTTCGCAGCCTCTTCCATTACCGGCCAATCAGAATCTGATCCCATGATGATTGCTACATCACTCATCAATTTCTCCGCTCAAGTAATCAAGGGCATGCTGAACTTCCTGGGTTAATTCTAGGAGGTTATCTCCCAGTAAATTAACATGGCCAATCTTGCGCCCAGGGCGTACTTCCTTCTTATAGTGGTGAAATTTCAACTCTGGCGTGCGGGCCATGAGATGAAGATATGGACGATACATATTTTCCTTATCCCCGCCCAAGATATTGCCCATGACGGCAATGGGGGCAGTCATCTGCGGATTTCCAAGAGGAAGATCTAAAACAGCACGCAGATGTTGTTCAAACTGAGATGTTAGAGAACCTTCAATCGTCCAGTGTCCAGAATTATGTGGGCGCATCGCTAATTCATTGATGAATAACTCTTGGCCCTTTACAAAGATTTCAACTGCCATAACTCCAATGACGCCAATTTCATTTGCAACATCAAGGGCCAACTTCTGAGCTTTCTCACTTAAATCATTAGAGAGTTGTGGGGCGGGTGTGATTGTCATTACGCATATGCCATCACGCTGAATCGTTTGCGTTGGAGCCCAGGTTGTTGCCTGTCCATGCGGAGATCTAGCAATCATGACAGCTATTTCATAATCAAAATCAATCAGTTCTTCAATTAAGACTTTGCCAACTTCCTTCAATACTGCAGCAAGCTCAGTTTGGCTATTGATTTTCCATACTCCGCGGCCGTCATAACCACCTGAGATAGCTTTAGCAATTACTGGAAAATCATGTACTTCTTCAGATTTAGTTACCACTGCATTTTTTGGTGAAGGAAAACTGCTCAGTCGCGCACGCATTTGCGCTTTGTCTTGCGAATAAATAAAGCTGGCAGAGCTTGGACGGACTACAACTCCATCTGCTTCCAGTGCCTTAACAATGCTTAGGGGAATTAGTTCATGCTCAAAAGTGATTACATCACAATTACGGGCAAATGCACGGACTGTTTCTAGATCTTTATAGTCACCGACTACGTGGTTTGTGATTTGTGCTCCACTATCTTGAGCATCATTTGCAAGTAACAAGAGATTGACTCCAAGTGCTGCGGCAGGAGCAACGCTCATGCGTGCTAGTTGCCCAGCACCAATCACGCCGACTGTTGGAAAATGATTACTCACTGGCTTATCGTAGATGAACTACGTCGCCTGCTTGAACATGGGATCCTGTATCCAGAATTAACTCCCCGCGGGGTGAAATTGCAACGGCTATGCCTTTTTCAATCTTTTCGTTTGGATAGTGAATCTGAACCTTGGTTCCAAGGGTTGAGCTCAGGGATGTGTAGATCTGCGCAATCGAGTTATCGCCTTCATCCCATGTACTGAAATTGCTTTCAAACTGAGACAGAACATTTGCCAATATCTCGTTTCTATTTGTATTGCTAATACCCTCTATTGCCAGAGACGTGGCGGTTAAAACAGGAAGTTCTTCTAGGGACATTCCAACATTAATACCAATTCCAATGATAACTCCGTCACCGACTATTTCTGCAATCAATCCAGAAATCTTTTTTTCATTTACCAGAATATCGTTTGGCCATTTAACAGTTGCCTTAACTTCATCTAAGGCTTGTGCGACAGAAGCTCCGGCAATCAAAGCAATCCAACCCCAATCTTCTTTTTCCCTTTTTGGTTCGATATATAAAGAAAATAGAAGTGCAGAGTTTTTTGGAGCTTCAAAAGTTCTTGATAATCTTCCTCGGCCCGCACTTTGATAGTTGGCGGCAATCACATCACCAGGTTTAGCTTTTCCACTACGCGCTAAAGCGGCAAGATCAGTTTGCGTAGAGGCGGTGACATCAACCACGCTTACTCGCCAGTACTGCGTAACCAAAGAGTTGATAAGTGACTTATCAAGTGGCCCTCTTAGCATTTCAATGCCCATGACATGTACCGTAGGGGTATGAGCCGTGATCTGCATACAACTGCCGGGAAAATCGAAGATCTGCGTGCGCGCGTTGA
>JGI25921J50272_10000632_pt1 | contig 11504 bp, 11 predicted proteins | sample LauGreSu1BDMLBSD_2_FD_50272 | JGI IMG/M metagenome (IMG submission 50272) | reverse complement strand
TGGTGGGCGATGCAAGTTTCGAACTTGCGACCCCTGCAGTGTGAATGCAGTGCTCTACCCCTGAGCTAATCGCCCTATCGCTGTTTTAGCGTAGCCTTAAATTATGCCATGGAAAATTGGCTAATTTCAAGGATTTTAGGGGTTCAAACAGGCGCGGCCTGCCGCCAAATGGTCTTTCCACCGCTGGCCTTGTCCAATTGGGCCAATTGTTCTTGGTGCGCAGCATGCTCTTGGGCGTTGGCCTGAATCACAGGCAATTCAAAGCCACTCAGGTCAACTGACTCTTCTGCACCCTTCTGCCCTTCGTCGCCGCCTGCATCGATGAGCAATGCTTCCTGGCCACGCGTGAGGTTGATATAGACATCGGCCAGCAACTCAGCATCGAGCAATGCGCCGTGCAAAGTGCGACCAGAGTTGTCTACCCCAAGGCGGTCGCAAAGGGCATCTAGGCTGTTGCGCTTGCCGGGGTACATTTGCTTGGCCATGACCAAGGTGTCGACCACGCTTTCGACATACTGAGTGAAGGGCTTCTGCCCTGCCAGCTCAAGTTCTTTGTTTAAAAAACCAACGTCGAAAGCGGCATTGTGAATGATGATTTCGGCGCCATCGACATAGTCCAAAATTTCTTGAACTACATCCTTGAACTTGGGCTTGTCGCGCAAAAATTCGTTGCTAATGCCATGAACCTTGAGGGCGTCTTCGTGGCTATCGCGCCCAGGGTTGAAGTAGAAATGCAAATTGTTGCCGGTGAGCTTGCGGTTGACCAGCTCAACACAACCCAACTCAATGACGCGGTCTCCGCCTTCAGCAGAGAGGCCTGTGGTTTCGGTGTCTAGAAATAATTGGCGCATAAGCTAACTGTAAACGCAATCAAGCCGCGATGGCTTTCAATGGTTCTCTTTAGCGTGGTTGATGGTGTACTTTGGAATTTCAATCACCACGTCTTGCTTGCCCATAAATGCTTGGCAGCTCAAACGTGAGTTGGGTTCTAAGCCCCAGGCGCGGTCGAGCAAGTCTTCTTCAGTTTCTTCAGCTTCGTTCAAGCTGCTCAAGCCTTCACGCACAATGACGTGGCAAGTGGTGCAGGCGCAGCTCATGTCGCAGGCGTGTTCAATGTTGATTTTGTTGTCAAGCAAGGCTTCACAAATGCTGGTGCCAGAAGGTGCAGAAATTTGAGCGCCCTCTGGGCAGTATTCGGCGTGGGGCAATATTTTGATAACGGGCATTTTGTATTTCTTTAGAAAGCAGTGAGCTTAAAGGCTCTGGATGTTTTGGCCAGACAATGCTTTTTGAATGCTGTGATTCATGCGTTCGGCCGCAAAGGCTTCGGTGGCTTGTGCCAAGGCTTGTGTGGCATCTTCTACCGCCTGCGCATCTTGCGATGAGTCGACTGTTTGGCGCAAAGCCAACATGAGTGAGTCAATTTGCGCACGATCGGCAGCACTGAGCAATTGACCATCTGCATGGAGTGCACTTTGGGTGGCCAGCAACATGCGATCGCCATCCACTCTAGCCTCAACCAGGGCCCTTGCCTTCATGTCCACTTCGGCAGTTGTAAAACTGTCTTGCAGCATTTTGGCAATTTGATCATCGCTCAAGCCATAAGAAGGTTTCACATCAATTTTGGCCTCGACGCCACTGATTTGCTCTTTGGCAGCAACGCTCAGCAAACCATCAGCATCCACCGTAAATGTCACGCGAATGCGCGCTGCGCCTGCTGCCATTGGCGGAATGCCCCGCAATTCAAAACGGGCCAAGCTGCGGCAGTCCACCACCAAATCGCGCTCGCCTTGCAACACGTGCAATGCCAACGCAGTTTGACCGTCTTGGTAAGTGGTGAAGTCTTGGGCCATGGCCGTGGGAATGGTTTGGTTGCGCGGGATGATGCGCTCCACCAAACCGCCCATGGTTTCAATGCCCAAGGACAAAGGTATGACATCGAGCAAGAGCAAATCGCCAGCCGAGTCGTTGCCAGCCAATTGATTGGCTTGAATGGCTGCGCCCAAGGCCACTACTTCGTCGGGGTTCAAATTGTTAAGCGGTGGCTTGCCGAAAAAAACAGCTACCGCTTCTTGCACTTGCGGCATGCGCGTAGAGCCGCCCACCATGACCACGCCTTGAATGTCTTCAGCTTTGATCTTGGCATCGCGCAAAGCCTTCTTAACAGCAGACATGCATCTTGCAGTGAGTGCCGAAGTTGCTTCGTTGAATTGAACACGTGTGAGTTTCACTTCGTGGCTTTGTGATGCATGTGTCCATACCAAAGAAACGTCAGGTGAATTGGTCAAAGCCTCTTTGGCTGCACGTGCTGCCGCTTTCAATCGGGTTTTGTCTTCAGCACTGAGGCCAGCTTGCATGTCAGACAAACCCATGGATGCCAAGGCTGCGTCTGCCAGTGCGTGATCGTAGTCGTCACCACCTAAAGCTGAGTCGCCTCCGGTGGCCATTACTTCAAATACGCCACGCGTTAAACGCAAGATAGAAATATCAAAGGTACCGCCGCCCAAATCAAACACCGCATAAATGCCTTCGCTGGCATTGTCCAAGCCATAGGCAATGGCGGCCGCTGTGGGCTCATTGATAAGTCGCAACACATTGATACCAGCCATTTGGGCTGCATCTTTGGTGGCTTGGCGCTGTGCGTCATCAAAGTAGGCGGGTACGGTTATCACTGCGCCATGAAGGTCATCGTTGAAGGTGTCTTCGGCACGATACCGCAGCGTTGCCAAAATTTCGGCACTGACTTCAACAGGCGACTTATCGCCTTGCACAGTTTGAATGGACAACATGCCCTTGGCGCTGGCGCCTTCTGGCTGCGCAAACTTGTAGGGCAGTTTTTCGGGATGCGCTATGTCAGACAAGCTGCGGCCCATGAATCGCTTGACAGAGGCTAAGGTATTTTCTGGATCTTGCGCGGCATTGGCCACAGCTTCTTGGCCAATTTGACGGCCTTGTCCAGGCAAATAACGAACCACAGATGGCAAAATCACTTGGCCTTTGTCATCGGGCAAACATTCGGCCACGCCATTGCGCACAGATGCTACCAAGGAGTGTGTGGTGCCAAGATCGATGCCTACGGCAATGCGCCGTTGATGAGGGTCTGGTGCTTGACCAGGTTCTGAAATTTGTAAGAGAGCCATTGCGAATTTGTTTTTAACTAGAGGCGTCGAGTTGGTGTTGCACTTCTTGTGCAAATTTTTCAATGAACATGAGCGCTCTAACCTGACCTACCGCTGCGGGAAAATTGTGTTCGACATCAATCAACTTGGCAATTTGCTTCAAAGCCTGAGCATGCGACCCATCGACTTCGTCCAACAGCTTTTCCAAAGCCTCATCTTTGGCGTCATTCGCTTTGAGTGCTTTGCAATCGTCTAGCGCTTCACGCCACTCCATTTGCTGCATCAAAAACGCAGAAGGCATGTTGGTGTTGTTTTCAGCGTTGACAGCGGCGCCGTTTAACTCACACAAGTAAGCGGCACGTTTTAAGGGGTCTTTGAGTCGGTTGTAGGCTTCATTGATGCGCACTGACCATTGCATGGCAATGCGCTGAGCAGCAGCACCTTCAGAAGCAAATCGATCGGGATGGGCTTCGCGCTGCAATGACTTCCACTGAAGGTCTATTTGCGAGCGGTCTAGCTCAAAGGCCGTAGGCAAGCCAAACAGCTCGAAGTCTGACGCCTGCAGAGAGATCACACGCGGAACGATTCGCCACAGCCGCAGCGATCGCGCTCATTGGGGTTGTTGAAACGGAAACCTTCGTTCAAACCTTCGCGCACAAAATCGAGTTGGGTACCATCGATGTAGGCCAAGCTTTTGGGATCGATGAGCACCTTCACGCCATGGTCTTCAAAGACCACGTCTTCGGGGGCCACTTCGTCTACGTATTCAAGCTTGTAGGCCAAACCAGAGCAGCCCGTGGTTTTGACGCCTAAGCGCACACCCACGCCTTTGCCGCGTTTGGTGATGTAGCGCGACACGTGCCGCGCTGCTGCTTCAGTTAAAGAGATGGCCATTGTTGAGTTCCGGCAAACGCTGCATTAAGCAGTTGCGTGTTTTTTCTTGTAGTCTTCGACAGCGGCTTTGATGGCGTCTTCGGCCAAGATAGAGCAGTGAATTTTGACGGGTGGCAAGGCCAACTCTTCGGCAATTTCGCTGTTTTTCAAAGCGGCTGCTTGGTCTAATGTTTTTCCCTTCACCCACTCGGTGACCAGTGAGCTGGAAGCAATGGCAGAACCACAGCCATAGGTTTTAAAACGCGCATCTTCAATCACGCCTGTAACGGGGTTGACCTTGATTTGCAATTTCATGACGTCGCCGCAGGCGGGCGCGCCCACCATGCCGGTGCCCACATCTTCATCGCCCTTTTCAAAAGAGCCCACGTTGCGGGGATTTTCGTAATGATCAACAACTTTTTCGCTGTAAGCCATGATTTAACTTCCTTATTCTGTTGGTGAAAAACTCAGTGCGCAGCCCACTGAATGGTGCTGAGGTCGACGCCGTCTTTGTACATTTCCCACAAGGGGCTGAGTTCGCGCAGCTTTGCCACATTGGCTTTGATGGTTTCGATGGCGAAGTCAATTTCGGCTTCAGTGGTCCAACGGCCTACGGTCATGCGCAAGCTGCTGTGCGCCAATTCGTCGCTGCGGCCCAAGGCGCGCAACACATAGCTGGGCTCTAAGCTGGCAGAGGTACAGGCAGAGCCAGAAGACACAGCCAAACCTTTGATGCCCATGATGAGCGACTCGCCTTCAACATAGTTGAAGCTCATGTTGATGTTGTGGGGCACGCGCTTGGTGGGGTGACCATTCAAGAACACTTGCTCAACATCTTTGAGGCCATTGATGAGGCGCTCTTGCAAGGCCTTGGCCTTGGCAATGTCTTGATCCATTTCGAGGCGAGCAATGCGGAAGGCTTCGCCCATGCCCACACATTGGTGCGTAGGCAAGGTGCCAGAGCGCATGCCGCGCTCGTGGCCACCGCCGTGCATTTGCGATTCAAGGCGAATGCGCGGTTTGCGGCGCACATACAAAGCGCCAATGCCTTTGGGGCCGTAGGTTTTGTGTGAAGCCAAGCTCATCAAATCGACTGGCAACGTGTTGAGGTCGATTGGCAATTTGCCAGTGGCTTGCGCGGCATCGACGTGAAAAACGATACCCTTTTCGCGGCAAATGGCGCCAATGGCAGGAATGTCTTGAATTACACCAATTTCGTTGTTGACAAACATCACGCTGACCAAAATGGTGTCGGGGCGCAAGGCAGCTTTGAACACATCGAGGTTGAGCAAGCCGTCGTCTTGAACGTCGAGGTAAGTGACTTCAAAGCCTTGGCGCTCAAGCTCGCGCATGGTGTCAAGCACGGCTTTGTGCTCGGTCTTGACGGTAATGAGGTGCTTGCCGCGAGTTTTGTAAAACTGAGCAGCGCCCTTCAAGGCCAAGTTGTTGGATTCGGTGGCACCGCTGGTCCAGACAATTTCGCGGGGGTCGGCACCGATGAGGTCGGCCACATCTTGGCGGGCTTTTTCAACAGCCTCTTCGGCTTCCCAGCCCCAAGCGTGGCTGCGAGAAGCGGGATTGCCAAAGTGCTCGCGCAACCAAGGAATCATGGCGTCGACCACGCGCGGATCACACGGGTTGGTGGCGCTGTAGTCGAGATAAATGGGGAAATGAGGTGTGGAGTTCATGCTTGAAAACTTCTCAAGATTTTGCAAAAGTATTGCCCAAAGCAAATACCGAATTGGGGCCGTTGACGCGGATGGGTTGAACCACAGGCATGGCAGAAATGGCACGCTTGATGGCTGGCTTGTCTTCAATGGTGTGGCCTGCTGCCAATTGGTCGTCGACCAATTTCTGTAAATTGACAGAGTCCAAAAACTCAACCATGCGGGAATTCAGAGCAGACCACAGGTCGTGGGTCATGCAACGGCCAGTGCTGCCATGACAATTTTCTTTGCCGCCACAATGGGTGGCGTCGATGGGCTCGTCTACCGACAAAATAATGTCGGCCACTGTAATGTCGGAGGCTTTTTTGGCCAATGTGTAGCCACCACCAGGGCCGCGGGTGGACTCTACCAACTGATGGCGACGCAGTTTGCCAAACAGTTGCTCAAGGTAGGACAAGGAAATTTCTTGCCTTTGGCTAATGGCTGCCAAGGTGACTGGGCCTGAATGCTGTCGCAGGGCCAAGTCGATCATGGCGGTCACTGCAAATCGACCTTTGGTGGTAAGGCGCATGGCTTTTTCCTAGGTTGTTGACTAATTTGCTCGACTATAGCAGAACTTGAGCGGATTAGTCGGATTACAAAATGAAGGTCTTTATCCGCTTAAGCCTTCAAGACCACCACGTTGTCGGTGCCTGGTGCCCCAAAGGCTTGGGCCTTGAGCATCTGGAGCTGGTCTCGAACCTGTGCGGCCTTTTCGAAATCGAGGTTTTTGGCGTGTTCCATCATTTGCTTTTCCAGTTGCTTGATGGCCTTAGAGATGTCCTTCTCGCTCATCTCCTCCACCTTCGCGCGCTGCACCGCGGCCAATTCCAAACGTTCGGCCTCTTTGCCAGCCTTTTCACTATAGACACCGTCAATCAAGTCGCGAACCTCTTTCACGATGCTGCGCGGCGTGATGCCCATGGCCAAGTTGTGAGCCACCTGCTTGGTGCGTCGGCGCTCAGTTTCACCAATGGCCTTGGTCATGGAGTCGGTCATGCGGTCTGCATACAAAATGGCACGGCCATGGAGGTTTCGGGCCGCACGGCCAATGGTTTGAATCAGGCTGCGCTCTGAACGCAAGAAGCCTTCTTTGTCAGCATCCAAAATGGCCACCAAAGAAACCTCGGGAATGTCCAAACCTTCGCGAAGCAAATTGATACCCACTAAAACATCGAATGCGCCAAGTCGCAAGTCGCGCAAAATTTCGACGCGCTCTACAGTGTCCACATCGGAGTGCAAATAACGCACCTTGACGCCGTTGTCCGACAGGTAATCGGTGAGTTGCTCCGCCATGCGTTTGGTGAGCGTCGTAATCAGCACCCGTTCGTGTTTGTCTACGCGTATGCGAATTTCTTGCAGCACATCGTCCACTTGGTGGATGGCCGGTCGCACCTCAACTTCGGGATCGACCAAGCCTGTGGGCCTGACCAATTGCTCTACCACTTTGCCTGCATGTGTGATTTCGTAATTGGCTGGCGTGGCAGACACAAAAATGCACTGTCGCATTTTGGTTTCAAACTCTTCAAACTTAAGGGGCCGATTGTCAAGCGCACTGGGCAATCGAAAACCATATTCCACCAAGGTGGTTTTGCGAGCCCGGTCTCCGTTGTACATGGCATTGAGCTGGCCAATCATTTGGTGGCTCTCGTCCAAAAACATGATGGCATCAAGAGGCATGTAGTCGGTCAATGTACTTGGGGCCGCACCAGGTTCTGCGCCGGACAAATGCCGCGTGTAGTTTTCAATGCCTTTGCAGTGCCCTACTTCGCTGAGCATTTCCAAATCGAATCGGGTGCGCTGCTCCAAACGCTGAGCCTCCACCAATTTACCCATGCCCACCAATTCTTTGAGACGTTCGGCCAATTCAATTTTGATGGTTTCGACAGCGGCCAACACTTTGTCGCGCGGCGTGACGTAATGGCTGGAGGGATAGACTGTGAAGCGGGGAATCTTTTGGCGAATGCGACCGGTCAGTGGGTCGAACAACTGAAGGCTTTCAACTTCGTCGTCAAACAACTCAATGCGCACTGCCAATTCAGAGTGTTCTGCTGGAAACACATCGATGGTGTCACCCCGAACTCGAAACTTTCCACGGCTGAAATCTTGGTCATTGCGCTGGTACTGCATGCGAATGAGTTGGGAGATCACATCGCGCTGACCTACCTTATCGCCCGTGCGCAAAGTCATGATCATGCGGTGATAACTTTCGGGCTCGCCAATGCCGTAAATGGCCGACACAGTGGCCACAATGACCACGTCGCGACGCTCCATCAAACTCTTGGTGCAAGACAAACGCATTTGCTCAATGTGCTCGTTGATGGCGGAATCTTTTTCAATGAACAAATCGCGCTGCGGCACATAAGCCTCAGGCTGGTAGTAGTCGTAGTAGCTGACGAAATACTCCACCGCATTTTTGGGAAAGAATTCCCTGAACTCTGAGTACAACTGTGCGGCCAATGTTTTATTGGGTGCAAACACAATGGCAGGCTTGCCCATTTGAGCAATGACGTTGGCCATGGTGAAGGTCTTGCCAGACCCTGTCACACCTAGCAAGGTTTGAAACACTTCGCCATCGTTCAAGCCTTCCACCAAGCCTTCAATGGCCGTAGGTTGATCACCTGCTGGCGGATAGGGCTGGTACAGCTCGAAGGGAGAGCCTTCGTATTGCACAAACTGCCCTTCTGGTGCAACAAATGGAACCGCTTCGAGGACAACTTCAGGGGTGACGGGTAATACGGCCATGGAACTTCTTGAGATGTGTCAATTGGCGGCAAAAATGGGGGAAAGAGCCGTTAAAATTAGGGGGAACCCTAAAGCCTAACCTAGGTTTTGGTTTTCTGCCAGTTAGCAACAGTTTTTCGCAACACCCTACAAGGACTTTTTTTCATGTCTCTGTTTACCGCCGTCGAAATGGCCCCCCGCGACCCTATTTTGGGTTTAAACGAACAATTTGCAGCCGACACCAACCCCAACAAAGTGAACCTGGGCGTGGGTGTTTATTTCGACGACAACGGCAAACTCCCGCTACTTCAGTGCGTGCAAGCGGCCGAAAAAGCCATGATGGACAAACCCAGTGCCCGCGGCTATTTGCCCATCGATGGCATAGCCGCCTACGACGCAGCCGTAAAAAGTTTGGTTTTCGGTGCCGACAGCGAGCCCGTTAGTTCTGGCCGCGTGGCCACAGTGCAAGGCATTGGCGGTACAGGCGGCCTCAAAATTGGCGCAGACTTTTTGAAAAAGGTCAGCCCCAACGCCAAGGTCATGATTTCAGACCCCAGCTGGGAAAACCATCGCGCCTTGTTCAGCAGCGCTGGTTTTCAAGTCGAAAGCTATGCCTACTACGACGCTGAAAAACGCGGCGTCAACTTTGATGGCATGTTGGCCAGCCTGAACGCCGCGGCTGCAGGCACCATTGTGGTACTGCACGCGTGCTGCCACAACCCCACCGGCTACGACATTTCCTCTGCCCAATGGGATCAGGTGATAGCGGTGATCAAGGCCAAAAACCTCACCGCATTTCTTGACATGGCCTATCAAGGCTTTGGCCACGGCATTGCCGAAGACGGTGCAGTGGTTGGCAAGTTTGTGGCTGCGGGCCTCAACTTCTTTGTATCCACCTCTTTTTCAAAGAGCTTCAGCTTGTATGGCGAACGCGTCGGTGCTTTGTCGGTTGTTTGCGCCGACAAAGAAGAATGTGGTCGCGTTCTCAGCCAGCTCAAAATTGTCATTCGCACCAACTATTCCAACCCACCCATTCACGGCGGCGCGGTGGTGGCCGCTGTTTTGGCAAACCCCGAGTGGCGNGCAACCTGGGAAAAAGAATTGGGCGAAATGCGAGTTCGCATCAAGGCCATGCGCCAAAAGNTGGTCGATGGACTGAAAGCCGCTGGTGTGAAGCAAGACATGAGCTTCATCACCACCCAAATTGGCATGTTCAGCTANTCNGGTTTGANCAAAGACCAAATGGTGCGTTTGCGCTCTGAATTTGGCGTCTATGGNACCGACACAGGCCGCATGTGTGTGGCCGCCCTGAACAGCAAAAACATTGATTATGTTTGCCAGGCCATTGCCAAAGTTGTCTAAATTTAAAGACACCTTATATGGAGTTAGTGTCACTTATGTGAATATTATTAGGTGCGCAACTCCACTTTCTTTGCATCACAACTGATATATTGCTGCAGTGCAACAATTTAAAGGGTTTTAGCCATGCTTTATCAAATCTACGAAACCCAGCGTTCTTTCATGGAGCCCTTCTCAGAATTGGCTCAGGTGGCGGCCAAAATGCTGACCAACCCCCAAAATCCTATAGGCCACTTGCCCTTGGCGCAGCGGGTGTCTGCAGGCTACGAGTTGATGCACCGTTTGGGCAAAGACTATGTCAAACCCGAGTTTGGCATTCGCACTGTGCAAGTTGGCAAAGTCGATGTGGCCATTCATGAGCGCGTTGAAATAGACAAAGCTTTTTGCGAACTGCGCCGTTTCAAACGTTTTTCCGACGATGCGCCCACCCTCACTGCACTTAAAAAACAACCCGCTGTTTTAATTGTTGCGCCTTTGTCTGGCCACTACGCCACGCTTTTGCGTGACACCGTCAAAACCATGCTGAAAGACCACAAGGTCTACATCACCGACTGGAAAAACGCTCGCTTGGTTCCTTTGGAGGATGGCGAATTCCATTTGGACGACTACGTTAACTACGTACAAGAGTTCATTGGTCACGTTCAATCAGTCTACGGCAACTGCCACGTGGTCAGCGTTTGTCAACCCACGGTGCCAGTGTTGGCAGCTGTTTCTTTGATGGCTTCACGCGGCGAAAAAACACCCTTGAGCATGACCATGATGGGCGGCCCCATTGATGCGCGCAAATCGCCAACAGCCGTCAACAATTTGGCCATGAACAAAAGCTTTGAGTGGTTTGAAAACAATGTGATTTACAAAGTGCCCGGCAATTTCCCAGGTGCTGGCCGCCGCGTTTATCCTGGTTTCTTGCAGCACACCGGGTTTGTGGCCATGAACCCCGATCGCCATGCCTCAAGCCATTACGATTACTTCAAAGATCTGATCAAAGGCGATGACGCTAGCACTGAAGCGCACCGCAAGTTCTACGACGAGTACAACGCAGTGCTCGACATGGATGCCGACTATTATTTAGAAACCATCAAGACCGTTTTCCAAGACTACAAATTGGTGAATGGCACTTGGGAAGTAAAAAACGTCAAAGGCAAACAAGAGCTGGTCCGCCCACAAGACATCAAGACCACCGCTTTGCTCACCGTTGAAGGTGAGTTAGACGATATTTCTGGTTCTGGTCAAACAGCAGCAGCTCATGGTTTGTGCAGCAGCATTGCACCCAAAAACCGCCAGCACTTGGAAGTGCCAGGTGCCGGTCACTATGGTATTTTCAGTGGTCGCCGTTGGCGCGATGTGGTGTACCCCGAAGTGGTCAAATTCATTTTGGCGCACAACGGTACCAGCGCCACCAAAAAAGCACCGGCCAAGAAAACAGCCAAAGTAGTTGCCAAAAAAGCGCCCGCTCGTCAAAAGTGAGCACGCTGGCTGACCGCATCCTAGATGCGCTGCCTCAAACGCAGTGCACTCGGTGCGGCTATCCAGATTGCAAGGCCTACGCNCAGGCCATTGCNNNAGACCAAGNTCCCATCAANCANTGTCCNCCNGGNGGCGCTGAAGGCGTNGCCATCTTGGCNCGCCTCACAGGTCAGCCAGCTGTGCCTTTGAATGCTGAAAATGGCCTTGAGGGTCCTACGACGGTGGCCGTCATTGATGAAGCTTGGTGCATTGGCTG
>JGI25921J50272_10000631_pt1 | contig 11506 bp, 9 predicted proteins | sample LauGreSu1BDMLBSD_2_FD_50272 | JGI IMG/M metagenome (IMG submission 50272) | reverse complement strand
GCCATGGCACCACCTTGGGCGGCGTCGTTGTAGAAAGCGGCAAGTTCCCTTGGGACAATGGCAAGTTTCCAGGCATGACCGAGCCGTCCCCTGGCTATCACGGTGTGAAGTTTTACGAAACCTTTGGCGACTTTGGTTTCACCATGCGCTGCCGCATGGAATGCCTCAGGGTCTATGGTGCATCCCTCAGCCCCATGAGCGCTTGGCAAATTTTGCAGGGGGTTGAAACCCTGCCCTTGCGCATGGAAAGGCACTGCAGCAACGCCTTAGCCGTGGCTCAATTTTTACAAAATGATCCGCGTGTTGCTTGGGTCAACTACCCAGGTTTGGCAGACCACCCACAGCATGCGCTGGTTCAAAAACAAATGCGCGGCGCATCTGGTTTGCTNGCATTTGGGGTNAAAGGTGGCTTGGAGCAAGGCGTGAAGTTCATTGAAGCTGCGCGCTTCATGAGCCATCTGGTNAACATTGGTGATACTCGAACACTCATTAGCCATCCCGCTAGCACCACCCACCGCCAACTCAATGCAGAACAACAATTGGCCGCTGGCGTGGGACCCGACATGATTCGAATTTCGGTTGGCTTAGAGCACATTGATGATATTTTGTGGGACATCGATCAAGCCTTGAATGCAGCCAGCCAAACGTCAGTTCATGGAGTTTCCAAATGACCAACATCTTTGATCAAGACCTAGATCCAAATTCAGCCAATTTCACTGCACTTTCGCCAGTGAGTTTTGTGGAGCGAAGTGCTGAAATTTTTGGCGATCTCTGTGCCGTTGTCCATGGCGCCAGAAAATACACATGGGCTCAAACACGAGACAGATCTGCAAGGCTTGCTGCTGCACTTCAATCACTGGGCGTTAAACGCGGCACCACGGTCAGCGCCATGTTGCCCAACATCCCAGAGATGGTAGAAATTCACTATGCAGTGCCTGCCCTCAATGCAGTGCTCAACCCACTCAATACCCGCCTTGATGCCGCCCTCATTGCCTGGCAGCTCAACCACTGTGAGTGCGCTGTGCTCATTACAGATCGCGAGTTTGCCACTGTAATGGCCAAAGCCTTGGACATTTTAAAAACCCAATTTGGCCGCTCCATTGTGGTGATCGACGTCTGCGACTCTGAATACACAGGTCCTGGTGAACAGCTGGGTCAATTTGAATATGAGGCATGGCTGGCATCGCACGAACCTTTGTCCAAATTAGAAGGTCCGCAAAACGAGTGGGATGCCATTGCCGTCAGTTACACCAGCGGCACCACGGGCGACCCCAAAGGTGTTGTCACGCACCACCGCGGCGCTTACTTAAACGCTGTGAGCAATGTGGCCACTTGGACCATGCCGCACTTTCCCATCTATTTGTGGACCCTGCCCATGTTTCATTGCAACGGCTGGTGCTTTCCTTGGACAGTGGCCATGCAGGCTGGCACACATGTGTGCTTGCGCCGAGTTGAAGCCAAACCTATCTTAGATGCCATGCGCGATCACGGCGTCAATCACTACTGCGCNGCGCCCATTGTTCACAGCCTGATCTACAACGCCCCCGAAAGCATGCGGGCTGGCATTGACCAGCAAGTTAGGGGCATGGTGGCAGGCGCCGCACCACCCGCCGCCATGATTGAAGGCATGGCCAAAATTGGATTTGATATCACGCATGTTTATGGCCTCACGGAAGTCTATGGCCCCGCTAGTGTGGCAGTCAAACGCGAGTCTTGGGCGGGCGAAAGCTTGTCTGAACAAACCCGCTTGAACGGCAGACAGGGCGTGCGGTATGTGCTGCAAGAAGGCATGACCGTCATGGACCCGGCAACCATGCAGGAATGTCCAGCCGATGGCACCACCATGGGTGAGATCATGTTCAAGGGCAACATTGTGATGAAGGGTTATTTGAAAAACCCACGCGCCACGCAAGAAGCATTTGCAGAGGGTTGGTTTCACACCGGCGACTTGGCNGTNATGGAACCCGACCGCTACGTNAAAATCAAAGACAGAAGCAAAGACATCATCATCTCGGGCGGTGAAAACATCAGCTCGCTCGAAGTAGAAGACGCGCTCTATCGCCACCCTTCTGTCTTGGCGTGTGCAGTGGTTGCCAAGCCAGACCCCAAGTGGGGCGAGTCACCCTTGGCATTTGTGGAACTCAAATCGGGNGCTTCCGTGTCGNAGGCAGACNTGATTGCGCATTGCAAAAACTTGTTGGCCAGCTACAAAGTGCCCAAAGAAATTCGCTTTGAGGAAATTCCAAAAACCTCTACAGGCAAAATACAAAAATTCCAATTGCGTGAACGCGCCAAACTTGTCAACTGAATTGAAAAGGTCCACCCAATGACAACACCAGACGCTCCCTTGATTCTCAGGCACGACGACGATCGAGGCGTGTGCACCCTCACCCTCAATCGGCCAGCCGCTTTCAATGCATTGAGTGAAGAACTGCTCACTGCCCTGCAAACAGAACTCGATCATTTATCGCAAAACCAGAAGCTCCGCGTTCTCGTGATTGCTGCGGCAGGCAAAGCCTTTTGTGCGGGGCATGACCTTCGACAAATGCGCGCCGAGCCCTCTATGGATTACTACCAGAAGCTCTTCTCACAGTGCGGTCAAATGATGATGAGCATCCAAAAACTGCAAGTGCCCGTCATTGCCAAGGTGCAAGGCATTGCCACTGCTGCGGGTTGCCAACTGGTTGCTCAATGTGATTTGGCGGTAGCTTCATCGGAAGCCAAGTTTGCTGTCAGCGGTGTCAATTTGGGATTGTTTTGCGCAACGCCCAGTGTTGCCTTGTCGCGCAACTTATCGCGCAAAGCCGCATTTGAAATGCTGGTCACCGGCGACTTCTTAAGTGCTCAAGATGCTTTGAAGCAAGGCTTGATCAACCAAATAGCCGAGCCAGATCAGCTCGATGCTTGTGTAGAGGCCTTGCTTGCCAAGATTCTTTCAAAGCCCCAAGTTGCCTTAGCCATGGGCAAAGAGTTGTTTTACATGCAACTCGAAACTGGCATCGAAAAAGCCTACGAATACGCATCCCAAACCATGGCGTGCAACATGATGGACAACGCTGCCCTAGAAGGTGTGCAAGCTTTCATCGAAAAACGAAAGCCCAATTGGCCAGCAAATTAATTGATTTTTGTCTGATCAAGCTGACCATCAGCCATTGGCTGACACGTCTAGGAAGACACGCCCATTCTCAATTTTGACGGGCCAGGCTTTGGCTGGCTCTGTTGCGGGACCGCAGGCTATGGAGCCATCACGCACGTCAAACATGGCCTGGTGAAAGGGACACTCTACAAAGTTGCCTTCCACAAAACCATCACACAGCTTGGCATTGCCATGGCTGCATTCATTGTTGATGGCGAAAACGCCATCGTCTACTTTGAACACAGCGATATCCAAGTTGAGGGGGGTCACTGCAATACCAGCACCCTCAAACAAATCGGCCTCAGCCGCTACGTCAATCCAGTTGCTCATGATTAGATGGTTTCAAAGAAGGGGAAGTTGCAAACTCAAGCGGTAAATTTTAGCTTTCGTCCTTGGACCAAAATGTCTTTCCTTTGCGCCATTTTCACAATACAAAATTTCATCCCATTTTTTATGAAATCAGGACTTTCATCAGGGTGTCAGGGGCAACTTTTAAGATCTAATACGGGTTGAACCAATTTCTCATGCAGTTATAAAAAAAGAGGACGCAAATGGCTAAGCAAAAATCCAAAATCATTTATACCCTGACCGACGAAGCCCCATATCTGGCTACCGCGGCCTTTTTACCAGTCATTCAGACCTTCACTCAGCCCGCGGACATTGAAGTTGAAACCAGTGACATCTCTGTGGCTGGTCGCATTTTGGGCGAATTCCCAGACTACCTCACCCCCCAGCAAAAAGTACCCGACAACCTCTCAGACTTGGGCAAGCGCACTCTTCTTCCAGAAACCAACATCATCAAGCTGCCCAACATCAGCGCGCCGGTCTACCAGTTGGTCAGTGCCATCAAAGAACTGCAGTCCAAGGGATACCACATTCCGATTACCCAGAAGACCCCAAAACCGATGCTGAAAAAGCCATCCGCGCTCGCTACTCCAAATGTTTAGGTAGCGCTGTCAATCCCGTTTTGCGTGAAGGCAACTCCGATCGCCGTGCACCCTTGGCTGTGAAGAACTACGCCAGAAAAAATCCGCACAGCATGGGCGAATGGAGCATGGCTTCACGCACTCACGTGGCGCACATGAAACATGGCGACTTTTATCATGGCGAAAAATCCATGACGATGGACAAGGCCTGTGAGGTCCGCATGGAGCTCACCACCACATCGGGCAAAACCGTGGTTTTGAAACCCAAAGTTACCTTGCAGGCTGGCGAGATCGTTGACAGCATGTTCATGAGCAAGAAAGCACTTTGTGAGTTTTACGAAGAGCAGATGGAAGATGCTCGCAAATCTGGTGTGATGTTCTCTTTGCACGTCAAAGCCACCATGATGAAGGTCTCGCACCCCATTGTGTTTGGTCATGCTGTTCGCATTTTCTACAAAGAGGCATTCAAAAAGCACGGAAAGTTGTTTGATGAGTTGGGTGTCAATGTCAACAATGGCATGGTCAATCTGTATGAAAAGATTGAGTCTTTGCCGCACTCTTTGCACGACGAAATCATCCGTGATTTGCATGCTTGCCACGAGCATCGCCCCGACTTGGCCATGGTGGACTCCGCCAAAGGCATTACCAACTTACATGCACCCAATGACGTGATTGTCGATGCCTCCATGCCAGCCATGATTCGCATTGGCGGCAAAATGTGGGGCGCAGACGGCAAACCCAAAGACACCAAAGCGGTTATTCCTGAATCAACCTTTGCCCGCATCTACCAAGAAGTCATCAACTTCTGCAAGACCAATGGCAACTTCGATCCACGCACCATGGGCACTGTGCCCAACGTTGGTTTGATGGCGCAACAGGCAGAAGAGTACGGCTCACACGACAAAACATTTGAAATTTCAGAAGATGGCGTCGCCAACATTGTGGACAATGCCACTGGCGAAGTCTTGTTGTCGCAAAACGTCGAAACTGGCGATATCTGGCGCATGTGCCAAGTTAAAGATGCACCTATTCGCGACTGGGTCAAGTTGGCCGTCACCCGTGCACGCAACTCTGGCATGACCACCCTTTTCTGGCTTGACCCCTACCGCCCTCATGAAGCGGAGATGATCAAAAAAGTCGAAAAGTATTTGAAAGAGCACGACACCAAGGGCTTGGACATTCAAATCATGTCGCAAGTTCGTGCGATGCGTTATACGCTTGAGCGTGTGGTTCGCGGTTTGGACACCATCTCCGTCACCGGCAATATTCTGCGTGACTACCTAACCGACTTGTTCCCCATCATGGAACTGGGTACCAGCGCCAAAATGTTGTCCATCGTGCCACTTATGGCTGGTGGCGGCATGTATGAAACAGGCGCAGGCGGCTCAGCACCCAAGCACGTCAAACAATTGGTTGAAGAAAATCACCTGCGTTGGGACTCACTGGGTGAATTCTTGGCCTTGGCCGTTTCCCTCGAAGATTTGGGCATCAAAACTGGCAACAGCAAGGCCAAAGTTCTGGCCAAAACATTGGATGCCGCCACTGGCAGTTTGTTGGCCAACAACAAAAACCCATCTTCCAAAACGGGCGAACTGGACAACCGTGGCAGTCAGTTCTATTTGGCGATGTACTGGGCCCAGGAACTGGCAGCACAAACCGAAGACAAAGAACTGCAGGCTAAGTTTGCAGGTTTGGCCAAATCATTGACAGACAATGAACAGAAAATTGTGGATGAGTTGAAAGCGGTACAAGGTAAGCCAGTTGACATTGGTGGCTACTACAAGCCTTCAGAAGACTTGGTGCAAAAAGTCATGCGTCCAAGCGCCACGTTCAATGCCATTTTGAATGCTGCACAGGCATAAATCGGCAAGCTAGCTGACGAAAAAAGCCGCATCCTTCGGGATGCGGCTTTTTCTTTTCCACTATTCAAACAGGTCTGTTTGATTGGCAGGCGCTTTAGAAGACCGCCCCGATGACTTTTTGGACTTCTGCACTGTTCCGTCTTTTTTCACCGGCGACAACTCCAAGAGCGCGGGCGTCTTTTGAAGATTGTCCGCCACATTTTTCCTTGAGGAATCTGGCATCTTGCTGGTTAAATCTGCGGGCCACCTCTTCAAGCGCTTGAGTTCACCTCGGTTCATGCAGCGGTAAAGCGCCAACAACTCTTGAGTAGACTCAGTCTCGAGTGCCACATAGTCTTTGCCAAGGTATTGAATCTCCCTGCCTTGGATGGCCAACTGAGCTTCGCTGTTTTTGAGATCCGTTCTAGAAAAGGCTGTAATCGCTCGCAAAATGATCTTGTTCATATTTAGTCTAGTTGAGTAACCTAAGGTTAATAAACAGTAAGTTTAATAACCATTGTTTTTTAACGATAGGTTATCTAACCAGCGTTATTCTAAACCTCAGCAAGCATTTGAACTCATTCAAACAGTTTGGGATACCTCAGGATGCGCCAGCAGCTGTAGGTAGCCAATGCTGAAATACCCAGCGTGATCCAGATCACAAGTGCATAGCTTTGAGTGACATCAAACACTTGACCGGCCAAAACCGGGCCAAGCAAATTGCCCAAGGCGGCGCCGGTGTAAAGCGTGCCAATGACGGCTGACACAGCTCGCCCACCAAACAAATCCATGCAGATGGCAGGCAGAAGCGACACGATGCTGCCATAACTGAGCCCAAACCACAGCGCAAAAAGGGCAAAAATTGACCACTCCTCAGCGCCAGCCCATATTAAATAAGACATCCCCATGAGGCATTGCATGAGCATGAGTGTTTTAACCCGGCCCAATCGATCGGCTAGCCAACCGATGGCAAATCGGCCCACCAAACTGCCGATGCCAATCAAGCCAACCAAACCCACAGCCTGTGCATCTGCCACACCAGCATCCCTGGCGGCTGCCGAAATGTGTGCAAATGGGATGAACATGACCGGCGCGCCCAACAAGGTGCCGACATAAAGCCAACGGAAAGATGCTGTTTTCAAAGCCTCGGGCAAACTCAAGCCCGAGAGTTGGCCGCCTTGCTGACCTGGCACCGATGGCGCTCTTTCTAATAAAAAGCCCGCCGTCAAACCGATTAAAAGCACGCCCACAGACATCATTTGTAATGCACTTCGCCAATCAACCTCATTGAGCAAGTAGCTCACAAGCACTGGCAATATCAGTGTTCCGGCACCCACACCCGAACTGGCAATGCCAGAAGCCAAGCCACGACGCTTGGTGAACCAAGGCTGAACCGAAGCAATGGAAGGCGTGTACACAAAGGCAATGCCAAGACCAACCAGCAGGCCATAGCTCAAATACACGGTGGTTAAATTTTGGGCCAGGCTGGTTAAAAACAGGCCAAGGGCCATGAAGCCCATGCCAGCCATGCAAATTAGTCGTGGCCCCCACCGATCGGCCAACATACCGCCGAGGGCGCCCAACACAAAGTAGACCAAACCGCAAAGCCCGAAGATCCATGACACATCGGCTCTTTGCGCAGAGAATTCCTTGGCAAAATTTTCAAAAAATGCTGCAAAAGAATAAGACACGCCAAAGATGACGGCCAAACAGACAAAGGTTGCCCAGACAACCACCCAAGCTTTGCGGGATTCCATGCGCCGTCAAGCTCGGTAAAAGTTAGCGACAGAGCGGGATAGAGAGTTGGATGGCATGCAATGTCTTTCTGAGTTCAAACAGCTTGCGGTCTAGTTTAGTATTTTTTCAAAAGTGTCTGATTTTTCTCTACAGTCTGCCGCGAAGACCTTCAAGTCAATTGATGCACTGCCTACAATCATCATGTCTCCGATTTAGAAAGCACATCGCATGAGTTCACCCATTACCCCAAGGCTTCCTGGCATCCGATTTGTGCACTCCCCAGGCCCCACGCATGTGCCCGATGAAGTCATGCATGCCATGCAAAGGCCCATGACGGATTTGGCCGACCCTCGTGTTGCCGCACTCATTGCAGCCTGCGAAACAGGCATGAAGGACTTGCTGAACTCCCCGGCCTCTGACGTGTTCTTTTACGCCAGCAACGGCCATGGCGTATGGGAGGCTGCATCAGCCAATTTGGGATCAGACCAGCACAGCTTGTTGATTGCTGGGTCTGGCCACTTCTCTGACCAGTGGGCCATTCAGACCACCGCCTTAGGACTACCCGTCATCAGAACACCGCACACCGAAGGTCAGCCAATTGATATTGCGGCCATTGAAGCAGCACTCCGCGCAGACACCCAGCATCACATTGCGGCCGTCATGGTGGTTCACACTGACACGGCCAGTGGCATCACCAGCGATCTTCAAGCCATTCGCAAAGCCATCAACAGCACAGGTCATCCAGCGCTGTATGTGGTGGATGTGGTGGCCTCTTTGGGAGCCGCTCCCTTTGACATGGATGCTCTGGGTGCAGATGTGTGTCTGGGCAGCTCCCAAAAAGGTTTGATGATGCCCCCTGGCCTTGGCTTTGTAGCGGTCAATGCCAAAGCATTTGCTTGGTCTAAGGCGCATGCCAAACCCCGCTTCTATTGGAGCTGGTTAGAGCGAAAAACCGACATCCAATCTGCCAAGTTTTGTGGCACGCCCCCTTTGGCCCATCTTGCCGGTTTGGAGGTTTCTTTGGGCCTGCTCAAAGCTGAGGGCTTGCCTGCGGTTTTTGCAAGGCACCAGCGCCTGGGCGGCGCCGTGAGAGCAGCAGTCAATTGCTGGGCCACGGCTGGCAGCATCAAGCTTCACTGCCAAGACCCCAATGGCTTTTCCTCGTCAGTGACAGCCATCGAGGTTGTCGCGGGCATTGACCCTGAGGCATTGCGTGTAGTGGCCCGTGAAAAATTTCAGGTTGCTATGGCTGGTGGCTTAGGGCCTTTGGCGGGCCGTGTCTTTCGCATTGGCCACCTAGGCGACATGAATGAACCCATGATCTTGGGCGCACTGGCCGGCATTGAGGCTGCCATGACAGTTCAAAAAATTCCATACGGACCCAACGGCATGGCAGCTGCCATTGCTTATTTGGCAGAACACACGCCCTAAAACGATCAACCTAAAACACTCAACCTAAATCGCTCACCCAGAAAGTCGCCCTCACTCATTCATCGTGAGGGGGAATTTCCAATGCCTGATACAAAGGCAAGATGTCTGCGCGAATACGCTGAAAGTAATAGGCATAAACAAGCGCAGCCACCAAACCTATAGTGCCAAACAGCGCCAAGGCGGATGGACTACCAATGTGGTCAGCCAACCAGCCAGAGCAAAGTGACCCCACGGGCGACATGCCAAGGAAAGACATGACATACAAGGCTGCCACGCGCCCCCGCAATTCATCGGGCACGATGCTTTGAAGCACGGTGTTGGTCGAGGCAGCTGTGACCATCATGCCAAGGGCCGATACAAACAACAAAGGAAGCGCCAACCACAAGCTCTCAGCGAAAGAAAAGGCGACCAGCATCAGCCCCGCCGCGCCAGCATTCCATCCAATGACTTTGAACAAACCTCGGATATTGGTTCGCGACGCCAAGTAGAGCATGCCGCAAACTGCGCCAAGCCCCGCCGAGCTGTACAGCAAACCCAAGGTTCTAGAGTCGCCATGAAACCGCTCACTGGCAAACCAAGGCATGAGTGAGGCGTAAGACTGCAAGCAAAAACTGCTTACGGCCAACAAGAGCAATGCACATCGGCTTGGAAAAAAGCCGTAAGCGTATTCAATTCCCGCCATGAGTTGCCTGAACAGTCCCGCAGAGGCTTGACGGTTGACATGAGGGGCAATTTGACTGGCCCGCAATGCGGAAATGACGGCTAGTCGCATCACACAATTGGTGGCAAAACTCCACACTTCACCAAATGCAGCGGTGATCAAACCACCCAACATCGGCCCAATGAATCTGGCGCCATTCATCACAGTTGAATTGAGCGCAATGGCATTGGTCAGTTCTTGCCGGTTGGGCAAGAGTTTGGAAATAAGAGCCTGCCTGGCGGGTGCATCAAAGGCGTTGCCAAAACCCAGCACCGCATTTCCGACGACGATGTGCCAAGCCTCGATTCGCCCGCTGACCACCAAGGCCAGCATGACCACCGATTGCAGCATGGCCAGGGTGTTGGTTGCAAACAAAACACGCCGCACGTCTAAGCGGTCGAGCAAGACACCAGCAAATGGCGTGATCAACAACATGGGAATCTGCAAACTGAAGGCAGACAAACCCAGCATGAAGGTTGAGCCAGAGAGGCTGTAAACCAACCAACTGGTGGCAATCAGTTGTACCCAGTTGCCAATTTGAGAGGTGCCCTGCCCCATGATAAACAACCGAAAATTCCGGTGCTGAAGCGCACGCAGACTGTTCGGTAGTTTCATGGCTGAATTAAGGCTTGCAAATTTACTTTAAATGGGCGTTCATTTGGGCTTCATTGGGCAGAAAAAGCACAATCAAGGCACCCAAGGCCGCCACCACAGACAAGGCCATCATCAACTGCGAAAAGCCTGCAGCCTTCACTACTGGGCCTAGCATATAGACAGCCATGGAGCTGATGCCAAACGAGATGGCAATCCGGGTGCCACTCACCCGAGATCGCATGGCGTCGTCAATATAGCGAACCACCATGGTGTCGCTGAATGGAATGGAGGCAAAGACCATCACCATGTAGAAAATGGCGGCTGCGTACCAAACCCAACCCGTCGTTTGCGAGGCTGCGCCAAAGGCCAAAATTTGCATCAACAAGATTGAAAAGAACAAAGGCTTCACAGGCCATAAGTCGAGCAAACGCCCTACCACCAACTGTGCCAATGACGCTACCGCATAAATGGCGGCAAGCAACATGCCCAAGCGAGAGGGGTCGTTGACCAAGCCGTCAAGGCGTTCGGCCAACAACTGCGCATTGCCATTGGTCGTGATGTTGAACAACAAACTGGTGGTGGTGGCGGTGGCCACCATGACCACAAAAGTGCGCCAAGCCAAGTGCTTGGGCAATTGAACCGAACTGGCTTTCTTTTTGGCTGGCGCACCGGATTCGTGCGGGGCCGTCATGGCAAACGCAACACCACAAACAATAGAAACCAAGCCAGGCACCACAAAAGCCACTCGCCAACCCTGCCAAGCCACCAAGAAGCCCGTTGAAAGCGCCGCTAGCGCAATGCCCAAATTGCCTGCGAGTCCATTGACGCCAATGGTAAAACCTGGACGCTCTGACTTCTGAACCAACATGGGAATGCCCACGGGGTGGTAGATGGCTGAAAAAATACCCAAAACCGTGAGCGCCATGCCCATTTGCAAGGGGGTTTGAGTGAATGCAACAGCAATGGCAGACAAACCCATGCCAAAAAAGAACACCAGCATCATTTGCCGACGGCCCCATAAATCTCCCAACCTTCCCGCAGGGATTGAGCCCAGCCCAAACATCAAAAAAGCGCCCACGGTGTAAGGCATCATGTCTTCCCACCGGCCCACCCCAAAATCGAGAGCAATAGCGCTGACAGC
>JGI25921J50272_10000628_pt1 | contig 11535 bp, 8 predicted proteins | sample LauGreSu1BDMLBSD_2_FD_50272 | JGI IMG/M metagenome (IMG submission 50272) | reverse complement strand
TGGCTTAATGCGCAAACCTGGAATTTCGGTCAAGAAAATAAGTTTGTCAGCCTGAAGTTCAATGGCCACACTGGTGGCCACTTCTTCCATCGACAAATTAAAAGCTTCGCCGGTTGGCGAAAAACCAAAGGGCGAGAGCAAAACCATGGCGCCCATTTTGAGGGTCTGGGTAATGCCAGCGACGTCGACTTTGCGAACCAGGCCTGAGTGCTGAAAATCTACGCCATCCACAATGCCAACTGGGCGTGCAGTCAGAAAGTTACCGCTGATTACGCGAACCGTAGAACCTGCCATAGGCGTGTTGGGCAAGCCTTGGCTGAAGGCTGCTTCAATTTCGTAGCGCAACTGGCCTGCGGCTTCTTGTGCGCAATCTAGGGCGACTTCGTCGGTAATGCGAATACCTTGAGAGTATTTGGGCACGTGTCCCTTGGCCATGAGCTGCTCATTCACTTGGGGCCTAAAGCCATGGACTAAGACAATCTTCACACCCATGCTTTGAATCAAGGCCAAGTCTTGGGCCAAGTGCTGAAGCTTGCCCGCCGCAATGGCTTCACCTGCAATGCCCACCACAAAGGTTTTGCCACGGTGCATGTGGATGTAGGGTGCCACCGAGCGAAACCAAGGTACGAAGGTGAAGTTAAAGACAGTAGACATGAGCTTGTGGGTCTCTAGAAAGGGTCCAAGAAAGCGGATAATTCAAGGCTTACGCCATCCCTGATTTTTACAGAAGTTTTGCCATTGTCCGCTACCCCCTTGAAAATCGAGTTTCCCGAGTCTTTGCCGGTGTCTGCAAAGCGCGACGAAATCGCTCAGGCCATGGCGGATCACCAGGTCATCATCGTCTGCGGCGAGACGGGATCAGGCAAAACCACACAGTTGCCCAAGATTGCTTTGGCCCTTGGCCGCGGCAGGCTCAATGCCGCAGCGGGCCAGCGGGGCAAGTGGATCGGCCATACACAGCCTAGGCGCATNGCGGCCAGCAGNGTNGCCAAACGCATTGCCGAGGAACTTAAAACACCCTTGGGCGATGTGGTGGGNTACAAAATTCGATTTCAAGACCGCCTGTCAAAGGATGCCTCGGTCAAGCTCATGACCGACGGTATTTTGTTGGCCGAAACNCAAAACGACCCTCTCCTTGAAGCTTACGACACCCTCATCATTGACGAAGCTCACGAGCGAAGTCTGAACATTGACTTCTTGCTNGGCTACTTGCGTCAAATCTTGCCGCGNCGACCTGACCTCAAAGTGGTGGTCACTTCGGCCACCATCGATGCCGATCGTTTTGCGCGGCACTTTGCTTCTAGCAAGGGGCCTGCGCCAGTCATCATGGTCTCTGGCAGAACTTTTCCGGTTGAGATGCGGTGGCGTCCGTTTGAAGAGACACGTGAGCACGATTTGAACGATGCCATTGCCGAGGCTGTCGACGAACTTTGGACAGGCAATGCCGCCGGTGACATTTTGGTCTTCTTGCCAGGCGAGCGTGAAATTCGAGAAGCAGCTGACCATTTGCGCAAACACTTGTCACACAGCGCCGTCACACGGGGTGCCGAAGTACTGCCCTTGTTTTCGCGCTTGTCGCAAGCCGATCAAGAGCGGGTGTTCGATGCACATTCAGGTAGGCGCATAGTGCTGGCCACCAACGTAGCCGAAACTTCACTCACCGTGCCAGGCATTCGGTATGTGATTGATGTGGGTACCGCCCGCGTCAAACGCTATAGCCTGCGCAGCAAGGTGGAGCAGCTCATGGTGGAGCCCATCAGCCAAGCGGCAGCCAATCAGCGCGCAGGGCGGTGCGGCCGTGTGGCCAACGGCATTTGCATTCGCCTCTACGAAGAAAAAGATTTCAACGGCAGGCCCCGCTTCACCGACCCGGAAATTTTGCGGTCCTCCTTGGCGGGTGTGATTTTGCGCATGAAGTCATTGCACTTAGGTGTGGTCGATGACTTTCCGTTCATTGAAGCACCTTCCAAACGCGCCATCACCGATGGATACCAATTGCTGGCTGAACTGGGTGCCGTTACAGATGCCAACGAACTGACGCGCACTGGTGCTGAATTAGCCAAGTTACCCTTGGACCCTCGCGTAGGCCGCATGATTTTGGAAGCGCGCGACAGGCAAGCTTTAGACGAAGTCTTGGTCATTGCCAGTGCTTTGTCGGTGCAAGATGTCCGTGACCGACCTTTAGAGGCNCAGTCGCAAGCCGATCAGGCGCATGTGAAGTTTGACGACGAGAAAAGNGAATTNACNGGTTATNTGAAATTGTGGAAATGGTTGGCTGATGCACGCGGCGGCAAATCGCCTGCCGGGTCAGAGCACAAGTTAAGCAATCGCCAATATGAGCAGTTGTTGCGTCAAAACTTTGTCAATATTCGGCGTGTGCGTGAATGGCGCGATACGCATACACAACTGCACACCACTGTGGCGGAGCACCGTTGGCAATTGAACGCCAAGCCTGCAAGCTACGAGCAAATTCACATGTCAATGATGGCCGGTTTGCTTGGCAATGTGGGTTGTAAGCAAGACGATGAAGACGTTTATTTAGGCGCGCGGGGTATCAAGTTTTACCGCCATCCGGGCGCGCACTTGTCCAAGAAGCCAGGCCGCTGGACGGTGGTGTCTGAGTTGGTAGAGACCACACGTTTGTTTGGCCGTGGCATTGCCAACATTGAGCCCGCATGGTTGGAACAAGTCGGTGCACATTTGTTGCGCAAGCAACTTTTAGATCCGCATTGGGAAAAGAAGTCGGGTGAAGTGATTGCGCTCGAGCGCGCCACACTGTATGGCTTGGTGGTTTACAGCGGCAGGCGTGTGCCATTTGGCAAAGTTGATCCGCAAACGGCCCGCGAAATTTTCATTCGCGAAGCTTTGGTTCAAGGGCAATGGGAAACCAATCTGACCTTCTTGGACGCCAATCACAAAATGATTGCCAAAGTGGAAGAGCTGGAACACAAATCCCGCAGGCAAGACGTGTTGGTAGACGATGAGCTGATCTACGCGTTTTACGACCAACAAATTCCAGCCGATGTCTGCTCTGGCCGTTTGTTGGAAGCTTGGTATAAAAATGAAGTGAAGCGTCAGCCCAGTTTGCTGGTTCTAAGCCGTGAAGAATTGATGCGCCACGAAGCGGCGGGCATTACCACCCAGGCATTTCCAAAAACAATTCGCTTAGGGGGCACCGATTGCACTGCCACTTATTTGCACCAGCCTGGCGATGCCCGTGATGGCGTCACGGTCACGGTGCCTTTGTTTGTATTGAATCAAGTGAGCGAAGAGCGTTGTGAGTGGTTGGTGCCAGGTTTGCTCAAGGACAAAATTCACGCATTGCTTAAAAGTTTGCCNCAAAAGCCACGTACCCGATTTGTGCCTNTGCCAGATTCTGCTGCCAAGTTGGCCGAGACATTGGGTGTGCCAGAAATTTTTGGAACAGGCTCACTGACCGACGTCCTTTTGAAGAAGGTCCGCGATATCACCAGCCTAGATGTCAAGCGCGCAGACTTTAAATTAGACATGCTCAGCCCGCACTTGTTCATGAACTTGTGTGTGGTCGACGAACATGGCCGACAACTGGGCATGGGTCGCAATNTAGGTGCCCTCAAAGCCGATTGGGGCTCGCAAGCACGNGGCGCTTTCCAAGCGCTGGCNCAGCTCAGAGTGCAATCAACTGGCAGTGCCGCGCTACAAGCAACTGATGCCAAGGAAATACACGCTTCGCAAGCAGGGGCGACTGTCTCAGCAACTAAAACCAAGGCAGGTTCATCTTCTTCAGGGGCCAAGTCTGGTCAGAAGCCGGCCATTGCCCAGCAGCGCTACACCGCATGGACCTTTGGTGATTTGCCAGAGCTCATGGAAATCAACAAAGGCGGGCAAAGCTTGATTGGTTTTCCAGCCTTGGTAGACCTGAACGATGCGGTGCAAATTGAGGTGTTTGACGAGCTCGAAGTGGCAACTCAAAAACACCGTGAAGGCTTGCGCCGTTTGTTTGCTTTGCAAATCAAAGATGCCTTGAAGTATTTGGAAAAGAACATTCCTGATTTGCAAAAAATGGCAGTGGCCTACATGCCCTTGGGTACCGCAGATGAATTGCGACAACAGATCATAGAAGTGGCCTTGGACCGCGCCTTCCTCATGGACCCTTTGCCATCCGATGAGCTCAGCTTTAAGAAGCGGATTGACGAGGGGCGAGGGCGCTTGACCCTGATTGCGAATGAGGTGGCCCGCTTGGCGGGTGTCATTCTGATTGAATTTGCTGCGGCCACGCGCAAAATCAAAGACACCAAGAATGCACCCGAGGCCACAGCAGATTGTGCCCAGCAGTTGCAACGCTTGGTGCCCAAACGATTCTTGGCACTAACACCTTGGACGCAGTTGCAGCACTATGTCCGTTACTTGAAGGCCATTGTGTTGCGCTTGGACAAGTGGCGTGCCGACCCTGCGCGAGATGCCGCTAAGTTGTTGGAGCTCAAACCACAAGAGCAGCGCTATTGGCGCTTGGTGGCCGAGCGCAAAGGCGCGGTGGACGACCGCATGCTTGAGTTTAGATGGCTGCTTGAAGAACTTCGCGTGAGTTTCTTTGCACAAGAATTGCGCACGCCACAACCTGTGAGTGTGAAGCGGCTTGACAAGGCTTGGACGCAGTTAAATCACTGAGTCTTTGGTCAAGTTCAATTAGAGTGCTTTGGGCAAAGTCATCAAGGGGATGTCTTTGTCTACTGCCAATTTGTCCAATTGCAGTCTTGTTTTGCTGGCTAAAAAGCTTGCAATGGCGTCGTGCGTTGACTTGGCATACAAGGTCTTATTGTTTTTGACCAAAATGCCTGCGGCTTGGCACAATGACTTTGCAAAATGCGGCTCTAATGCAGCCACAGCCACGCGGCCGTTTTTGCAGGCGTACATGTTGTAGCCAGCGTGCGCACCGCCCACTGCACCCTTAGGCAAGGTCATGCCCCATTGTCTTGGCAGAGCCAACCAAGCGGCTGCGTCACTCAGCGCCACTTCGTGGAAGTTGCCTTGACCCGAACTGCGTTGCTTTAAGACGGCTTTTAAAACGGCTTCGCTGGCCATCAATGCGCCGCCCATGTCGGCAAACAAACTGGCGGGCAATGTCATGCCAGGCACCAAGTTGACTTCGGCTTGGTAGGTTAAATCGTGCCCTGGAATTTCAGCCAAAGGGCCAGGGGCTCCGACCACGGTGATGCAACTGAGCTTGGGATATTGTTTGTGCAATGTCTTCCAGCTCAAGCCCAGTTTGTTCAAGGCAGAGGGCCTGAACGAGGTGAGCAGCACATCGGTTTTGGCAAGCAGCTGATGCAAGGCGTGTTGCCCCTTGGCTTCTTTCAAATCACATTCGATTTGCTTCATGCCTTTGTGCAAAACTTCATAGAAGCCTGGCGTGTAGTGCGCCATGGGATCGCCTTGAGGCGGATTGATCTTGGTACAACTGGCGCCCATTTGTGCCAAGCGCATCAATGCGGCGGGCCCGGGTAAGTTCAGCGCCAAACTGACAATGCGCACGCCTCTCAAGGTGGAGTCATTGGCCATTTTGATTAAACACCCAAATGTTGCGCCATGATTTCAGGCTGAGATTGCAGCAACTCAGAGCTGCCCTCAAACACGACTTCACCTTTGACCAAAATGACATTGCGATCGGTAATTTTGGTGACGTGCTTCCAGTTTTTATCAACAATGATGCTGCTGATGCCGCTTTCTTTGATGACACTGCAGATGCGCCAAATCTCTCTGGCAATCAGGGGCGCTAATCCTTCTGTGGCTTCATCCAAAATAAGCACATCGGGGTTGGTCATCAAGGCACGGCCAATGGTCAGCATCTGTTGCTCGCCACCAGAAAGCTGCTGTCCACCATGACCCAGTCGCTCTTTCAGACGTGGAAAAGTTTCAAGCACACGCTCGTACGTCCAATCGTTTTGACCTTGTGTGCCAGGGCGTGCCGCCATTTTTAAATTCTCAACCACACTCAGGTTGCCAAAAATACCCCGACCTTCGGGAACATACGCAATGCCCAGTTGCGCGACTTCAAAAATATCGCGGCCATTCATGCGCTGGCCTTTGATGTGCACATGACCCGATTGGGGTGTGACAATGCCCATGATGGATTTGAGGAGTGTGCTTTTGCCCATGCCATTGCGGCCCATCAGGCCAATGGTTTCGCCGCGATTGACTTCGAAGTCAATGCTTCGCAAAATGTGGCTGGCCCCGTAGTAACTGTTGAGGCCTTGCACTTGAATCAATGTGTCGGTCATCTCAATGATCCTCACCCAAATAGGCCGCTTGAACGCTTTGATCGGCGCGCACATCTGCAGGCAAGCCACTTGCTATCACTTGGCCATTGACCATCACGGTCAGTTGGTCGGCCAAAGCAAAGACGGCGTCCATGTCGTGCTCAACCAGCATCATGGCGTGCAATGGTTTTAAACGCAGCAGCAACTGCACCATGCTCTCGGCTTCNGCCAAGCCCATGCCNGCCAAGGGCTCGTCAAGCAAAAGAACTTGCGGCTCTGTGGCCAAAGTCATGGCNATTTCNANCTGGCGTTGCTCGCCATGACTGGCTGCGCCNGCCATGGCTTGGCGGCGATTTTGGAGGCCTGCNANTTCAAGGGCACGCTCTGCACGTTCGTTCACGTCGGCCATGTGGCTGGCCTGTTGAAGCCACGCCAATGGATTGAAAGGCATGGGTTGGCTGCGCGACTGGGCCGACAAACGGACGTTGTCCCACACGCTAAAGCTTCTGAAGATGTTGGTCTTTTGATAGCTTCTGCCCATGCCATGGCGAGAAATCTTTTCAGGAGTCCATCCGGTAATGTCTTGACCGTTCAATGTCACATGGCCGGATGTGGGTGGCAGGTCGCCCGTGAGTAAATTGGCCAGCGTCGATTTGCCCGCGCCATTGGGCCCAATGACTGCATGAATTTCACCTTTGCGCAAATCGACTGATACTTCGTTCACGGCAGTCAGGCCACCAAACTGTTTGGTAATTTTGTTGGCGCGCAACAGCAAGTCGTGCGCTGAGTGAGCGTTCGTCATGTTTGAGGGCCTTGTTTTTCTGACTTGTCTTTGAGCAGCGAGGCAAACAAGCCCAAGATGCCTCGAGGTGCCAGTACCACCAGCGCCACAATGAACAAGCCCATCCACAACTGCCAATGCTTGCCTAAATGAAAGCCAGCCACTTGGGGCAAGTCTTTGAACACATGCAGCAAATACTCGAACGAGAAAGCGCCCACAATGGCGCCTGCAAAATTGCCCATGCCGCCAAGGATGACCATCATGATGACATGCGCACTCATGTGAAAACCCATGAGCTCAGGGTTGACATACCCCGATTGCGCACCCCACAAGAAACCAGCTAATCCAGCCAGTGCGCCAGCCAACGTAAAGGCCGCCAGTTTGTGNTTGAAAGTGCCATACCCCAGCGCGCGCATNCGGTGTTCATTGACACGNATGCCAGCCAGTGCACGACCAAAGGGGCTCCACAGCAGACGGCGTAAAAACGCATAAACCAAGACCATGAGAGCCAANGTGAAGAAATAGAAAACCTTTTTGTTTTCTAAATCAAACAACACAGCTTCAGGTTTGAAGTTGATGTAGATGCCGTCTGAGCCGCCCAATACCTTGTTGTCAAAGAAGGCATAAAACACCATTTGTGCAAAGGCCATGGTGACCATGATGAAGTAAATGCCGTGGGTGCGCACAACCAAGAAACCAATGATCAAAGCCAGTAAGGCTGAAGCGCCAACCGCTGCAGGCAGAGTCCACCACAAAGACACGGGCTCTCCGGGCGGCGTTAAAAATGCCAAAGCATAGCCAGCCACACCAAAGTAGGCCGCATGTCCTAATGAGACAAGGCCCGTGACGCCTTGCAGCAAATCAAGGCTCATGGCAAAGATGGCCAAAATCATCATGCGGGTGACCATTTGCAGGTAATAGTCAGTGCCGACAAAGGGAAAGGCCGCCAGTGCCAAGAACGCAGTCCCTAGCAAAATTTTCAAACTGCGCGGTAGTGTTTCAAGGGGGGCGTGTGCGTCGCTCATGCCAGCCTCTTAGTTTTTGAACAAGCCTTCAGGCTTGTAAAGTAAAACAATGGCCATCAGCACATAGACCAGCATGCCGGCCACTTGCGGCAACAAAACTTTGCCAAAGGTATCGACCAAACCCACCAGCAATGCCGCAATGAGCGCACCCTTGACCGACCCAATGCCGCCAATGACCACCACCACAAAACACATGATGAGAACCTGAGAGCCCATGTTGGGATACACACTGGAAACAGGTGCAGCCACCATGCCCGCAATGGTGGCCAGGCCCACACCCATGGCGAATACCAAAGCATGAATCAGTTTGATGTTGACGCCCAAGGCTTCGGTCATCTCGTGGTTAAAAGCGCCTGCGCGAATTTTCATGCCCAAGCGAGTTTTAGAAATGAGCAAATACAGACCCAAGGCCAACAACAAACAAACGCCAGACATGAACAAACGGTAGACCGGATATGAAAGTGTTTCTGTAAGAGGAATAGAGGCGCTGAGAACATCTGGAATGGTGACGCCATGCACATCGTCACCCCACAAAATGGAGCGCATTTCTTCAAAAACGTAAATGAGGCCAAAGGTGAGGAGCACTTGGTCGAGGTGATCGCGTTTGTAAAAATGCCTGAACAACAACCACTCAAGCAGCAAACCAAACAGCACAGAAAGCAATGTTCCCAAGATGATGGCAAGTGTGAAGCTCTGGGTCATGGCTGCCAATGACCATGCCAAATAGGCGCCCAACATGTAAAAACTGCCATGTGCCAAATTGACCACGCCCATGATGCCGAAAATCAAAGTCAGCCCTGCAGCCAACATGAACAGCAGCAATCCGTACTGAACACTGTTCAGCAATTGGATGAGGAAATTGACGAAGTCCATAGAAGAAAGCTTATCACTTAAGTGTTTGCGTATCGAGTCTCAAGAGGGCATAAAAAAAGCGACGGATCACTCCGCCGCTTTGGCGTGACAGGCTTTTTGAATTAGCCCATGCGGCAACCGGCACCAGAATCGGCCAGCGCTTTGGATGCAACCCCAATGACCTTGTTTTCGCCATTCTCGGCAACACGCAAGTAAATGTCTTGTACAGGATTGTGTGATTTGCTCATGGTCCATTTGCCGCGGGGGCTGTCAATGACGGCGCCTTCCATGGCTTTGTAGAGCTCGGGCTTTTTATTCAAGTCACCTTTGACGGCATTGGCGCCTTGCACCAACAGCAAGCCCGTGTCGTAGCCTTGAACAGCATAAACGTCAGGTTGCATTTTGAATGCTTTGGCATATTCCAAACGGAAAGCTTTGTTGCGCGGTGTGTCCAAAGAATCGCTGTAATGAAGGGTGGTCATGACGCCGTCTGCTGCGGGTCCTGCCGCCTGCAACACGCCTTCGGTTAAGAAGCCAGAACCATACAGTGCGATTTTGCCCTTGAGGCCAGCTGCCGCAAAGTCTCTCATGAACTTGGCGCCGGATGGGCCTGCAAAGAAACAGGCAACTGCATCAGGTTTCAGTGCCGCGATTTCTGTGAGCAGAGCTTGAAACTCAACGTTAGGGAAGGGCAAGCCCAACTCTTTGACAATGGTGCCGCCCGCTTTGGTGTAGCTTTCTTTGAAGCCTTCAAAGGCCTCATCGCCAGCTGCATATTTCCAAGTGATCCAAACAGCTTTTTTGTGACCTTTGGCNACCATGGCTTGACCTAAGGCCAGCGTGGGTTGGCTATTNGAGAAGCTGGTGCGAAACACATTCGGNGCGCACAAAGNGCGAGTTGCAGCGTGCACACCTGCATTTGGAATTAAGGAAAGAACACCTGAATCGCGNGCTACTTTTTGGATGCCCATTTGCACACCAGAGTGCACGGTGCCGATCAGTACGTCGACCTTGTCGCGTTGTACCAATTTGTTGGCGTTTTCAATGCCTTTAGAAGGATCTGACTCATCGTCGACTTTGAACCATTCAATTTCACGCCCACCCAACTTNCCACCTTGTTCGTTGATGGCCATGCGNACGCCATTTTCAATGGCCACACCCAAAGGTGCAAATGCGCCAGAGTAGGGCAACATCAAACCGACGCGAATTTTGCCGGACTGAGCCTGTGCTAATTCTGGCAATAGCAAGCTAGAACTGGCGGCACCAACCAATGCGGCACTGCGCGTTAAAACCGAACGACGTGAGGGTGAGGTAGTCATGAATATCTCCTTGAAGGATGCATTATGTTGCATATCTTGGGTCGAAAAAGCTAGGCAAAACCCTGATTTTTGAAAACAAGGTGCTGAATGAATGCCGAGTGAGTGATGCGGCGAGTCTGGAGTATGGCCATTTGATGGTCTGCCCGGAGGGACTCGAACCCCCGACCTACGGCTTAGAAGGCCGTTGCTCTATCCAGTTGAGCTACGGGCAGATAAAAAAGGCCCTGGAACCTGAAAGGTAGGGCCTTGATAGGGAAAAATGGTCGGAGCGAAAGGATTCGAACCTTCGACCCTCTGGTCCCAAACCAGATGCGCTACCAGACTGCGCTACGCTCCGACAAGCCTAGTATTCTAATGCGCTAACGGGGGAAATCATGAAACTTGATTAAAAAGTTCTTCAAAGTTTCAAGATGTCCCTCGCTTAAGCGCTACTGCCTGATGGGCTGACAATTAGTCAGTGTGTTATTAGCTGCCACGCGTGACGGGCATTTCTACCTCACCTGGCATGAGCAAGTGCTTGGCCAACTCGAGCTTGGCCAAAGAGTTGCGGTGCACCTCATCGGGGCCGTCGGCCAAACGCAGTGTGCGCTGATGGGCATAAGCATAGGCCAATGGGAAGTCTTGTGATACGCCGCCGCCGCCATGCGCTTGAATGGACCAATCAATGATCTGACAAGCCATTTGAGGCGCCACAATTTTGATCATGGCAATTTCAGCTTTGGCCACTTTGTTGCCCACGGTGTCCATCATGTAAGCGGCTTTCAAAGTGAGCAAGCGAGCTTGCTCAATCATGCAGCGTGATTCAGCAATGCGTTCTTGCCAAACAGTTTGACGCGCAACTTCGCGGCCAAATGCCACGCGAGAGTTCAAACGTTTGCACATGAGTTCCAGTGCGCGCTCGGCTATGCCAATGGTGCGCATGCAATGGTGAATGCGTCCTGGGCCTAAGCGACCTTGCGCAATTTCAAAACCGCGACCTTCACCCAACAGCAAATTGGCTGCAGGCACCCGAACGTTCTTTAAGACCACTTCCATGTGACCTTCACCCAACAGCAAATTGGCTGCAGGCACCCGAACGTTCTTTAAGACCACTTCCATGTGACCATGGGGCGCATCGTCATAACCAAAGACAGACAGTGCGCGCACCACCGTAATGCCAGGCGTGTTGGCCGGCACAATGATCATGGACTGTTGCTCGTGACGGCCAGCGTCTGGATTGGTTTTACCCATGACGATGTAAACCGCGCAGCGTGGATCACCCGCACCTGACGACCACCACTTGCGACCGTTGATGACGTACTCATTGCCATCGCGCTTAATTT
>JGI25921J50272_10000626_pt1 | contig 11541 bp, 10 predicted proteins | sample LauGreSu1BDMLBSD_2_FD_50272 | JGI IMG/M metagenome (IMG submission 50272) | reverse complement strand
GCACCACCATCGATTTCAAAACTGGTGGTACAGCAACATTCGAGCAAACCATGGCCTACGACCCTTCCATGGAAGCTGCAGATGTCATCATCACCGGCAAACTCTACAAACAAACCAAAGAAAAAGGCGCATTGCCTGAAACAAAAATTGCCGACGCTACCATTATTACACCCTACCTCGTAGACAAAACTTTTAAAGTACTCACCGAGCAAGATGCTTTGGTGCGTTCTTTCGACAAAACAACTACAGCAACCTTTAATTTTGAAAAAGGTAAGTCTGAGATTCGCGCAAACGAAATCAAAGACCAAGACATCGCTGCATTGATGGCTTGGATGCAAGCTGCTCAAACCAATCCGAAAATCAAAATTACAGGTATTGAAATCAACGGTTACGCATCTCCAGATGGCGAAGTAGCTAAAAACGACAACCTTTCTTCAGACAGAACAGTTGCTGCGCGCAAAGCACTCACTGACCTCATGACAAAGGCGAAGTTAACTGCCTATGCAGACACCTCTGCATATGCGCTTGCGAAATTCGGAGAAGATTTCGAAGGTTTCAAAAGCCAACTTGCTGCCACCACCACTATCCCAGAAGCTGATAAAAATTTATTTATCCGCATTCTCGAAATGACCAAAGATCCTGAGCAACGCGAAAAAGACATGATCAATTTGGGTAAAGCGTATACTGAATTAGAACGCGATGTTTTCCCAATGATTCGCCGTGCTGTTATCGTCGTTAAATACACCGAATACGGCCTTACCGACGACGAACTTCGCGCAGCCAGCGTTCAAAATCCCAATTCACTTTCCGTTGAAGAATTGTTGTTCACAGCAAGCAAACTCACCACTGATGCCAACGAAAAAGCGCGCATCTACGGAATTGCTGCCGCCAACTATGCCAATGACCACCGCACCCACACCAATTTAGGTGCTACCCTATTCGAATTAGGCAATACCAAAGATGCCGCTAAATCATTCAAAAAAGCAAATGAACTCAAAGACGTTCCAGTTACCAAAAACAACTTGGCGGCGAGCTTGATTCTAGAAGGCAATCGTGCGGCTGCGAAGAAGCTTATCAGCGCTTCCAAAACAAGCGTTTACAACTACAACCAAGCTATCCTTGACATCATGGATGGCAACTACGGAGCAGCTGAGAAAAACCTCACCCAAGACTCTTACAACAAAGTTTTGGTACTGATCCTCAACAACAAGCTAGATGCCGCTAAAAAGGCCAGCGCTGGTCTTCCAGAAACAGCAGAATTAGCTTACCTCAAAGCAATCATCGAAGCGCGCAGTGGTGCAGGTGCCGATGCAGTGGTTGCCAAATTGAAAACAGCCATTTCGAAAAACGGAGCGTTGAAGGATAAAGCGGCCAAAGACCGCGAATTCATCAAACTCATGAACGATGCCACTTTCATTGACTTAGTCAAATAAGTAGCCCATAAATGTCATTTAAAAATCCTGGATTCGTTCAGGATTTTTTTTTGAAAAAAAGTTCTGTTAAAAGCCAACCTTTATCACTAATTTTGAGACTCTAAAATAAAAACAATGGATAGCAACGAATTTCGCAAATACGCCACCAAACACATGGGCATCAGCAGCATGTACGTGGACCACTATATCGAGTCTTCCATGACTCCCTACATCATCGAAGAGCGCCCGCTCAACATGACCCAAATGGATGTCTTTTCGCGCCTCATGATGGACCGCATTATTTTTCTTGGAACCGGTATCAACGACCAAGTCGCCAATATCATTAATGCGCAATTGCTTTTCTTAGAATCTGTCGATGCTAAAAAAGACATTCAAATTTACCTCAACTCGCCGGGTGGTTCCGTTTACGCAGGTTTAGGTATCTACGATACTATGCAATATATTCGCCCAGATGTTGCCACTATTTGTACAGGTATAGCTGCTTCTATGGGTGCCGTACTCCTATGTGCAGGTGCCGATGGCAAGCGCAGCGCACTCAAACATTCCCGCGTCATGATTCACCAACCCCTCGGTGGAGCACAAGGCCAAGCATCAGATATCGAAATTACGGCCCGCGAGATCCAAAAATTGAAAAAAGAACTCTACGACATCATCGCCAAGCACAGCAAACAAGACTACGATAAAGTATGGTCAGACTCTGATCGCGATTACTGGATGACCTCCGAAGAAGCGAAAGCATACGGCATGGTTGACGAAGTACTTTTGCGCAACCCTAAATAACTCATGGCAAAAAAAGAAACGACTTGTTCATTTTGCGGCTCTCCGCGTTCGGGTGTCAATATGCTCATTGCTGGCATCAACGGCCATATCTGCGACTCCTGTGCCAGCCAAGCTAGTAAAATTGTTCAAGAAGAACTCACCATAAGTCCGAGTGCTACCAATACGGCAGCCCAGAGCCTTCATTTGCTCAAGCCTCAAGAAATCAAGGCCCACCTCGATCAATACGTCATTGGTCAGCAAGACGCCAAAAAAGTGCTGTCCGTTGCTGTATACAATCACTTCAAAAGATTGAAACAAAAAACCAATGACAACGACGTAGAAATCGAAAAGTCAAACGTCATACTCGTTGGTCGCACAGGAACGGGTAAAACCTTACTCGCTAAATCGATTGCCAAACTTCTGAATGTGCCATTTTGTATCGCTGATGCAACTGTTCTGACAGAAGCTGGTTATGTAGGTGAAGACGTCGAAAGTATTTTGTCACGACTTTTACAAGCCGCAGACTACAACGTTGAGAGCGCCCAAATGGGGATCGTATTCATCGACGAGGTGGATAAAATCGCACGCAAAAACGACAACCCGAGCATCACAAGAGATGTTTCCGGTGAAGGTGTGCAACAAGCCTTGCTCAAATTGCTCGAAGGCGCCACTGTAAACGTGCCACCACAGGGCGGGCGTAAGCACCCAGAGCAAAAAATGATTTCCATCGATACCAAAAATATTTTGTTTATCTGTGGTGGTGCTTTTGATGGCATCGAGAAACTCATTGCCAACCGCGTCAATCGCCAAACTATCGGTTTCTCCTCCGAACACGACTTCAGTATCGAGCAAGATTCCCTGCTCAAATACATCTCGCCTACAGATATCCGATCTTTTGGCCTGATCCCAGAACTCATCGGGCGGTTCCCAGTTCTGACTTACCTAGAGCCACTCAAAGAAGCCGACCTCAAGCGTATCCTTACCGAGCCTAAAAACGCTTTGATCAAGCAATACACCAAACTCTTCGATATAGACGGCGTAAAGCTTGAGCTCGATCAAGAAGTGCTCGACTTTATTGTGAAAAAAGCGATGGAATTTGGTTTGGGTGCACGCGGTTTGCGCTCCATTTGCGAGGCCATTCTCACCGACGCTATGTTTGAACTTCCGAGCTCGAGCAAAAAAGTACTGTCCGTTACGCTCGAATACGCCACCCAACAATTCGGCAAATCAAAAATTGCAACACTTAAAGTCGCATAAACATTTGAAGTTTCTGACTTATTTGTAATTTTGCAAATTGTAAAAATGACACTATGAAAACCCTACAATTCAGAGAAGCCCTTAGAGAAGCAATGTCCGAAGAAATGCGCAGAGACGAAAACGTATTTTTGCTCGGAGAAGAAGTTGCCGAATACAACGGTGCCTACAAGGTATCTCAAGGGATGCTCGACGAATTTGGCCCAAAACGCGTCATTGATACCCCCATTGCTGAACTTGGTTTTTCTGGTATCGCTGTCGGTGCAGCCATGAATGGTTTGCGCCCTATTGTAGAGTTCATGACCTGGAATTTCGCTATTCTTGCCGCTGACCAAATCATCAACTCCGCAGCTAAAATGCTCCAAATGTCTGGTGGCCAGTATGGTTGTCCGATCGTATTTCGCGGTGGCAACGGTACAGCAGGTCAATTAGCAGCCACACACTCCCAAAGTTTCGAAGCATTTTACGCGCACGTTCCGGGCTTAAAAGTCATTACACCTTCCAACCCAGCCGATGCCAAAGGATTGTTAAAAGCGGCTATCCGCGATAACGACCCTGTTGTTTTCTTAGAATCTGAGAAAATGTACGGAGACAAAGGCGAAGTACCTGAAGGCGAATACATCATTCCAATTGGCGTTGCCGACATCAAAAGAAAAGGAACCGACATCACTTTAGTGACTTTTGGTAAAATCATCAAAGTAGCGCAAGAGGCAGCTGAAGCGTTGGCCAAAGAAAACATCAGTGTAGAAATCATCGATTTGCGCACCATTCGCCCGCTCGACTACGGAACCATTGTCGAATCCATCAAGAAAACCAATCGTTGTGTAGTCGTAGAAGAATCTTGGCCATTGGCAAGCATTTCTTCGGAAATCGCCTACCACTTGCAACGCTATGCCTTTGATTACCTTGACGCACCCGTACAACGCGTTACCCAAACTGATACCCCATTTGCTTTCTCACCAACGCTCATCGACGAAGCTTTACCAAACGTAGATCGCATCGTTAAAGCTGTGAAAGCCACCCTTTATAGGTAAGTGTTCTAAAAATGCATATATGAAAAGGAATCCACATACGGATTCCTTTTTTTATTGTAAGCAAAAGCGTTACTTTGAGTCTTTATCATTTTTAAATCGAATATCCAGTCAAACTTTTGCTATGAAACATTTCCTCTTTCTCCTCTCTATTCTTGCAGGTACCTTAAGCTATGCACAAGAATCCATTCATTTTCTATTTACCACAGAAGGTAACTATCAAATTTCAGAGCCCCTCTGTACAGGAATGATCGAAGAATCAAAGGTTTTGATGGAAAAGGAAATGATGAAGATCAAACATGCTAAAAAGTCAGGTGAATACAATANCAAAAAAGCGAGACTCAAGGAAGTTGCCAATTTGGAGCTCATTCAAAAACTGGCGGAAAATCCGAAAGATTATTTTCCAATTTACAGCCCTATCACAGATATCTTTAGACAATATAACGACTTGTTTGAAGACAAGGTATTTATAAGCCTTCAAGAAGTAGCCTTAAAAGAGCTCGGCAAGCCAAACATTCAAATTGGCATCCGCAACGTAGTAGTGAGCTCTTCCACGACCTCCTTAGATATGGACATCATCGATTTAAGTCAGGAGGGTGCGCCAAAGGTGAGCAAACATTTTTCTTGCGCCACCGGACGGATATTAGAATTGGAACAATACGAAGCCCTTTGGTTTTTCTTTTGGCAACGATTCTATGACGAAGTAGCATACCAAGAATGGTTGCTTGATGAGCTGTACAAGATGAATCCAAAATTGATCTCAGAGAAGCAACGCAACGAAATGATTGAAGCCAAATTAAGCGAACTAGGAATTGGCTCTGAAAGCTTCGTGAAAGAACGAATTGATATTTTACAAAAGAAACTCATCGGTTTCCCAATAAGCGGACTCAATTTGGATGAGGCAAAAGGCATTTTAATGAGTCAAGACCAAAACAAATTTGTATTGTACACGCAACAACGACTTGAAGATGAGTATTGGATAGGAGCTGATGATGACTCAGAAATTCAACAAGTAACGCTCATAAAAATTCAAATTAATGCTGAAGGTGAAATTCAATGCGCGCAATTAAGTGAAAATATATTCTATTCAGTTGATAGATTGTCTTATTATCGAAATAGATTTTACTACAATTCCTTGACTCCTTTTCCAACTTTAGCCTATAACGAAGCACAATGGCTCAGCACCTTTTTTGATTCAGGAAATTTGTATGACAATGAACCGAATATAATTTTGAAACACGAAAGCCAATCCAAAGAAACAAGCCAACTCCTCAAGACCTATATTGAGCCGCTACTCAATGAGCTCGTGAATGACTCGAGCCAATACAACAATTATTACCAACGCATCACTGCCGATAATATCAATGAATATAATTTTGATGTGGAAACCAAACCCACTGTTGTAAAAGACTATCTCCTTTCCAACCCAGAAAAAACAGCTTTCATCTACCCTGTGTTATTGCAGCATCGCATAGCACAAGATCGGGAATACTATTACACACAAGAAGATTTTAAATTTTATGTGCTGCTCAAAAACGAGCAAGGTACTTTTGATCTTTACGACTGGCATTATTTCAGCGCACTGCCCTACAAGGATTATTATTCACTCTTAGCATGTGCCTATTCGCACCTCAAGAAGATCAGCAATTGGGATGGCGAGTCTGAGGTCATCTATGACGAAGCGTTTTGGAATAATTTTGTCCTTAAGAAATGTGACCGCGGATTTGACTACCTCACGATGCTCACAACAAAAGAGCAATCACCAGTTGTTTCGAGATCAGCATTTGAGGCCCAAGTGAAAGACTGCTATAAATTGTTGAGCGAACAAGATGTTGTTGACTTCTACCCCAATCAGCTTCAGCAAATGATTTTATGCCTCAATACCATCCAAACATACAATTTAAAAGGAAAGGATGAATTGCAGCTTCTATCCCTTGCCAATCAACTCAATTTTCAAAAAAGACTCAATAAGGTCCAGAAATTTTATGGCCATTATTACCCCTTTTTGAATGTAGAATACGTAGGGAGGCTGCTCCCACATTCGTATTATCAACTTCAATAACACCAGTTCGAGTAAAAAGGGGAATCAAGTGTTGATTCCCTTTTTTTTTTGAAAATCAGCTGCTAATTGACCGAATATTTTTCAAACGGTCTTGGTTTATAAAAATATATAGTTATCTTTGCACCCCTCAAAGTGCGTTTGGGGGTTATTATTTATTATAAAAAACAAGAGTATTTTATGCCAACTATTCAACAATTAGTTCGCAAAGGAAGAACTGCGGTAGTGAAGAAAAGTAAGTCTGCTGCGCTTGATTCATGTCCACAACGCAAAGGTGTTTGCGTTCGTGTGTACACGACAACTCCTAAAAAGCCGAACTCGGCCATGCGAAAGGTAGCGCGTGTACGTTTGACCAATGGAAAAGAAGTCAACGCTTACATCGGTGGTGAAGGCCACAATCTTCAAGAACACTCATTAGTACTTGTGCGAGGAGGAAGGGTAAAAGATTTACCTGGGGTACGTTACCACATTGTTCGTGGTGCAGAGGATACAGCCGGAGTACAAGGCCGTAGCCAACGTCGTTCTAAGTATGGTACAAAACGTCCTAAGCAGAAATAATTAAAAGCTAGACATCATGAGAAGAAGAAAAGCGAAAAAAATTGCGATCCTCCCAGATCCAAAGTTCAACGAAGTAGTAGTCACTAAATTCGTGAACAACCTCATGCTAGACGGTAAAAAGAGTTTAGCATTCCGTATTTTTTACGAAGCATTAGAAATCGTAGAAAAGAAAATCGAAGACGCAAATGGTCTCGAAACTTGGAAAAAAGCCATCGAAAATGTAACGCCAAGTGTAGAAGTGCGCTCGCGTCGTGTTGGTGGTGCTACCTTCCAAATCCCAACTCCAGTTCGCGAAGAGCGCAAGTCATCATTGGCCATGAAATGGTTAATTGGTTACTCACGCAAGCGCAACGAGAAAACAATGGCCCAGCGTTTGGCCTCTGAAATCATCGCCGCTTCTAAAGAAGAAGGTGCTGCTTTCAAGAAGAAAGAAGATACGCTTCGCATGGCTGAAGCAAACAAAGCATTCTCACACTTCAGATTCTAACAAATGGCTAGAGACTTAAAATTCACAAGAAATATTGGTATTGCCGCGCACATCGATGCCGGTAAAACCACTACAACCGAGCGTATCCTTTACTACGGTGGTGTGAGCCACAAAATTGGTGAGGTACACGACGGTGCTGCAACCATGGACTGGATGGAGCAAGAGCAAGAGCGTGGTATCACCATTACCTCTGCAGCTACTACCCTAGACTGGAACTACCGCGGTCAGAAATACCACGTCAACATCATCGACACCCCAGGACACGTTGACTTCACTGTAGAAGTAAACCGTTCCCTTCGCGTTCTCGATGGTTTGGTGTTTTTGTTCTCTGCAGTTGACGGCGTTGAGCCACAATCGGAAACCAACTGGCGTTTGGCTAATAACTACAACGTTCCACGTATTGGTTTTGTCAACAAAATGGACCGTCAAGGTGCAGACTTCCTTATGGTTTGTCGCCAAGTAAAAGAAATGTTAGGTAGCCACGCGCTTCCACTTCAAATCAATATCGGTGAAGAAGACAACTTCAAAGGTGTGGTCGACTTGATCAACTGGAGAGGTATCGTTTGGAACGAGCACGACATGGGTATGACTTTCCAAGAAGTTGAAATTCCTGCAGACATCGTCGACGAAGCGCGTCAATTGCGTTCTGAACTCTTAGAAGCTGTTGCCGAATTCGACGAAAACCTCATGGAGAAATTCTTCGAAGACGAAAACTCACTCACAGAACGTGAAATCCTAGATGCATTGCGTCAAGCTACCATCGCGGGTAAAGTTGTTCCAATGATGTGTGGTTCTTCTTTCAAAAACAAAGGTGTACAAGCAATGCTCGACATGGTTATGGAAATCCTTCCTTCACCACTTGATGTAGAAGCCATTACTGGAACCAACCCTAAAAATGATCAAGAAGTTACGCGCAAGCCTTCTTATGACGAGCCTTTTGCAGCACTTGCATTCAAAATTGCAACTGACCCATTCGTAGGTCGTTTGTGTTTCGTTCGTGCTTACTCTGGTAAACTCGAAGCAGGTTCTTATGTATTGAACACACGTTCAGACAACAAAGAGCGTATTTCTCGTATCTTCCAAATGCACGCCAACAAACAAAACCAAATTCCTGAACTCGGAGCTGGTGATATCGGTGCAGTTGTAGGATTTAAAGACATCAAAACTGGAGATACACTTTGTGCAGAAAACGCACCAATTGTACTCGAGTCTATGGTCTTCCCTGATCCGGTAATCGGATTGGCAATTGAGCCTAAAACACAAGCAGACACCGACCGTCTTTCTATCGGTTTATCTAAACTTTCCGAAGAAGATCCAACTTTCCGCGTCAACACCGACGAAGAAACTGGTCAAACCATTATCTCTGGTATGGGTGAGCTTCACCTCGAGATCATCATTGACCGCTTGAAGCGTGAATTCAAAGTTGAAGTGAACCAAGGTGCACCTCAAGTTGCTTACCGCGAAGCGATCACCGGCAGCACAGATCACCGCGAAGTCTACAAAAAACAAACGGGTGGTCGTGGTAAATTTGCCGATATCATGGTTAAAATCTCTCCACAAACCAACGAAGAGAAAACCGGTCTTGAATTCATCAACAGCATCAAAGGTGGTAACATTCCACGCGAATTCATCCCTTCAGTTGAAAAAGGCTTCAAAGACTCCATGAAAAATGGTGTGATGGCGGGCTTCCCTATCGACTCAATGGTTGTTGAACTCATCGATGGTTCATACCACAACGTTGACTCCGACTCACTTTCATTCGAATTGTGTGCGAAAATGGCTTACCGTGCTGCATTGAAAGCATGTCGCCCTATTCTTTTGGAGCCAATCATGAAACTCGAAGTCGTTACCCCAGAAGAAAACATGGGTGATGTCGTAGGTGACCTCAACCGTCGTCGCGGCATGATGAAAGGTATGGACGACCGCAACGGTGCGAAAGTATTGAAAGCAGACGTTCCATTATCTGAAATGTTCGGTTATGTAACGCAATTGCGTACCATCACCTCTGGTCGTGCAAGTTCTTCTATGGAATTCTCGCATTACGCAGAAGCTCCGAAAAACATCGCCGACGACGTAGTAGCAAAAGCAAACGGTAAAGTCACAGCATAATAAAGTTTAAAGCAGATGAGCCAAAAAATCAGAATTAAATTAAAGTCTTACGATCACAACTTGCTCGACAAATCAGCAGAGAAAATCGTAAAAACAGTTAAATCTACGGGTGCTGTGGTGAGTGGTCCTATTCCACTTCCAACACACAAAAGAATCTACACCGTACTTCGTTCACCACACGTGAACAAAAAGGCGCGTGAGCAATTCGAATTGTGTGCCTACAAGCGTCTAATGGATATCTACAGCAGTTCTTCAAAAACTGTAGATGCCCTCATGAAGTTGGAGCTTCCAAGTGGAGTTGACGTAGAAATCAAAGTGTAATTTTTTAACAACTAGTATATGCCAGGAATTATTGGACGTAAAATCGGGATGACTAGCATCTTTAGTGCTGAGGGCAAATCAATGCCATGCACAGTGATAGAAGCTGGTCCTTGTGTGGTGACGCAAGTCAAAACACAAGACAGAGATGGTTACGATGCAGTTCAATTGGGATTCGGTGCTCGTAAAGAGAAAAACACCCCCAATGCATTAAAAGGTCATTTCAAAAAATCAAACACGGCTCCTAAAGCTAAGTTGGTTGAATTCAAAGGATTCGACTCAGCTAATTTAGGAGACACCATCGATGTCAACCTTTTCGAAGAAGGTGAGTTCGTCGATGTAACCGGCACCACAAAAGGTAAAGGTTTCCAAGGGGTTGTTCGTCGCCACAAATTTGGTGGTGTAGGGCAATCTACTCACGGTCAGCACAACCGTCTTCGTGCACCGGGTTCTATCGGTGCTTGTTCCTATCCTGCACGTGTATTCAAAGGAATGCGCATGGCGGGTCAAATGGGTAACAAACGACGCAAGCAAGCTAACCTACAAGTTTTAAAGGTAATTGCAGACAAGAATCTCATGATCATTAAAGGATCGATTCCAGGTGCAAATGGTTCAACCGTAACAATTGTCAAGTAATGAAACTGAAGATCTACGATTCAAAAGGTGCAGCTACTGCTAAGTCAGTAACCCTTGCAGACGAGGTGTTTGGTATTGAACCAAACAACCATGCAATCTACTTAGATGTCAAACAACATTTGGCGAACAAACGTCAGGGTACACACAAATCCAAAGAGCGCAATGAGATTGCTGGTTCTACCAAAAAACTCAAGCGTCAAAAAGGTACAGGTGGTGCACGTGCGGGTTCTGCTAAATCTGGTACACGTGTTGGTGGAGGCCGTATCTTCGGACCACGCCCACGCAACTACCACTTCAAGTTAAACTTGAAATTGAAGCGTTTGGCACGTAAGTCAGCTTTTGCTTTCAAAGCGAAAAACGACTCCCTTATGGTCATCCAAGACTTGAACATGGAAGCGAAAACAAAAGACTTCAAAGCGCTTTTGGCTTCCCTCAAACTTGAGAACCAAAAAGTACTTTTTATCCTCGGTGAAAAAACGGACAGCGTTTACCTTGCTGCACGTAACCTTGGGCGTGTAAAAGTCGTAACAGCAGATTCCTTTAACACTTATGACGTGCTCAACGCATCCAAAGTGGTATTGGCTGAAAGCTCAATTGAGAAAATTCAAACGATTCTTAACTAAGCGTTATGCAAACTATTATCAAGAAGCCGGTCATTACGGAAAAAGCAACAAAATTAAGTGAGGTTTCTAACCGCTTTACTTTTGAAGTTGACCGTAATTCAAACAAGATCGAAATTAAAAATGCCATCGAAAAGATGTATGGAGTACATGTCACAGATGTTCATACATTAAACTATGGTGGTGGGGTATCCTCTGTGAAGTACACGAATAAAGGCATTGTTGAGCAAAAAAGCAAACAATGGAAGAAGGCTGTAGTAACGATAGCAGATGGTGA
>JGI25921J50272_10000625_pt1 | contig 11543 bp, 10 predicted proteins | sample LauGreSu1BDMLBSD_2_FD_50272 | JGI IMG/M metagenome (IMG submission 50272) | reverse complement strand
GCATTCTTTGCATTTCCAACACCAACTGTTGCGACTGGAACACCGGCAGGCATTTGAACAATAGATAGCAGTGAATCCATTCCATCAAGATTTTTTAATGCAACTGGAACACCAATGACTGGAAGCGGAGTTAAAGATGCAACCATTCCGGGAAGATGAGCAGCGCCACCGGCTCCAGCAATAATTACTTTGTAGCCCTTTGATTGTGCGGTTTGTGAAAACTCAACCATTTCAAGTGGCATGCGATGTGCCGAAATAACATCGGCGGTATATGAAATTCCGAGTTCATCAAGGATCTTTGCGGCATCCTCCATGGTTGGCCAATCAGAGTCTGATCCCATGATGATCGCTACATCACTCATCAACTTCTCCGCTCATGTAATCCAAGGCATGCTGAACTTCTTGGGTTAATTCTACGAGGTTCTCACCCACCATAGTTACATGGCCAATTTTGCGGCCAGGGCGAACCTCTTTCTTATAGTGATGGAATTTAAGCGCAGGTGTTCGCGCCATCAGGTGCAGATATGGACGGTACATATCTGGCTTGTCTCCCCCGAGCACATTTCCCATCACAGCTAATGGTGCGCTCATTGAAGGATCACCTAATGGAAGATCCAAGACCGCACGAAGATGTTGTTCGAATTGGCTTGTGTGAGAACCATCAATTGTCCAATGTCCAGAATTATGTGGACGCATGGCAAGTTCATTAATGAATAATTCGTCACCCTTAACAAATAATTCAACCGCCATAACTCCAACAACACCAACAGCTGCGGCAACATCTAGCGCGAGCTTTTGTGCCTTTTCGCTCAGTGCAACAGAAAGATGTGGGGCGGGTGAGATAGTCATTGTGCAAATGCCATCTTCCTGAATTGTTTGCGTTGGAGCCCATGTTGTCGCTTGGCCATGAGGAGAACGAGCGACCATAACTGCGATTTCATAATCAAAATCAATAAGCTCTTCAATTAATAACTTTGGGGTTTGTTGCAAGAGCGCTGCAAGCTCCTTCGCATCGGAAACTTTCCAGACACCGCGGCCGTCATAGCCACCCGAAATTGCTTTAGCAATTACTGGAAAATCATGAACTTGATCTGCAGAGGTAACGATCTGCCAATGTGGCGAAGGAAAGCTACTTAACTTTTCTCTCATTGCAGCTTTATCCTGCGAATAAACAAAAGCGGAAGATGAAGGACGAACGACAACGCCATCTGCTTCTAAGGCTTTCACAATACTCAACGGGATTAATTCATGCTCAAAGGTCACAACATCGCACTTTTTCGCAAAGGCTCGAACAGTTTCTAAATCCTTGTAATCACCAACAATGTGGTTAGTTATTTGAGCGCCAGAGTCCTGCGAATCAGCGGCCAGAAGTAAGAGATCAACACCTAATGCCGTTGCCGGAGCGATGCTCATACGTGCAAGCTGTCCTGCACCAATGACGCCGACGATTGGAAAGGCTTTGCTCACCGGCCTATCGTAGATGTATTACATCGGCGGATTGAACATGGGTTCCATCATTCAAGATAAGCGCGCCTGTATCTGAAATACCTTCAGCTATCCCGTGCTGCGAGGCTCCCCCTGGATATTCGACACGTACCTCTGTTCCGATAGTGGCGCTTAATTGTTTATACAGAGGTTGGACTTCATCGATTCCCTGATCCCACTGAAGGAAATGTTCCTCAAACTCTTCGAGAATTTCGCAAATGAGTTCATCACGTGTGATGTCTTCTCCGCCTTCAACAAGCAATGAAGTTGCTGTGTCTACCGGCAGTTGATTCTCTTCCATTCCTACATTGACACCAATTCCGATGACAACTCCATCTCCGACAACCTCTGCGATTAAACCTGAAACTTTTTTACGGTTAATCAAAATATCATTGGGCCATTTAACAACCGCATGGAATGCACGCAAGGATTGTGCAACGCTGTATCCGGCGATTAATGGAATCCAACCCCAATCATCTCGGTTTCTCTGAGGTTTGATATAAAAAGAAAATAGCAATGCGGTTCCTTGCGCAGCTTCAAAACTTCTATCTAATCTTCCACGTCCTGCACTTTGATATTCAGCAACGATTACATCGCCGACCTTTGCTTTCCCATCACGAACTAATTGCGCAAGATCGCCTTGTGTTGTACTCGTGAGTTCAACCACCTTTACTCGCCAGTACGGCGTAATTAATCTGCTGATCTCTGCTTGATCTAGCGGCGCCCTTAACAATTCTTTGCTCACGACTAGTACCGTACGCCTATGAGTCGTGATCTGCATACAACCGCTGGAAAAATTGAGGACCTTCGAGATCGTGTCGAGGAGGCTATTCACGCCGGATCTGAGCGAGCAGTTGAAAAACAGCATGCAAAGGGCAAGAAGACCGCTCGCGAACGTATCGAAATGTTGGTTGATGCTGATTCATTTACCGAAATCGATGAGTTTGCTCGCCACCGTTCAACACAATTTGGAATGGAAAAGAACCGTCCCTACGGAGATGGCGTAGTTATTGGAACAGCAACTGTTGATGGTCGACCAATAGCTTTGTACTCACAGGATTTCACAGTGATGGGTGGATCCCTGGGCGAGGTTCATGCCGACAAGATTGTAAAGATTGCAGAGTTTGCCCTTAAATCTGGAATTCCTTTAATCGGAATCAATGATTCAGGTGGAGCACGTATTCAAGAAGGTGTTGCATCCCTCAATGGTTACGGAAAGATCTTCCGCCTCAATACCCGTTCTTCTGGTGTCATCCCCCAAATCTCATTGATTCTTGGACCATGTGCCGGAGGCTCTGCATACTCTCCAGCGCTTACCGATTTCACAGTCATGGTTAATGAAACCTCGCACATGTTTATTACAGGTCCTGATGTGATCAAGACGGTAACGGGTGAAGAAGTTGGAATGGAAGAGCTAGGTGGGGCTCGTACACACAACACCAAAACCGGTAATTCTCATTACTTAGCTGAAAATGAAGATGATGCGATTGATTATGTAAAGGCGCTTCTGTCTTATCTTCCATCAAACAACATGGATGCGACACCTCATCTTCCACCAACAGAAACTTTAGCTAAGAAGGCATCTGATATTGCATTGGATACTTTGATCCCAGATAGTCCAAATCAACCATATGACATGAAGGTGCTCATCCAAGCCCTTGTTGATGAGGGTGAGTTTCTGGAAGTTCACGCTTTATATGCACCAAATATTGTTGTTGGTTTTGCTCGAATCGAGGGTGAATCAATCGGAATTATTGCAAACCAACCAAATCAATTAGCAGGAACATTAGATATTAACTCCAGCGAAAAAGCAGCGCGTTTCTTACGTTTCTGCGATGCTTTCAATATTCCGATTTTGACCTTGGTAGATGTTCCAGGATTCTTGCCCGGAACCGAGCAGGAGTGGGATGGAATCATCCGACGTGGAGCGAAGTTGTTGTATGCATATGCCGAAGCTTCAGTTCCATTGGTAACCCTGATTACCCGCAAGGCGTACGGCGGTGCCTTTATTGTTATGGGCTCAAAGTATTTGGGTAGCGATATTAACTTTGCATGGCCTACAGCTGAGATCGCAGTAATGGGTGCGCAGGGTGCGGTAAATATCCTGTATCGCAATGAACTCGCTGGAGCTTCAGATCCTGTTGCTAAGCGTGCTGAGTTAGCAAATGAATACAACGAATCATTGGCTAATCCTTATCTTGCCGCAGAACGCGGAACTATTGATACGGTGATTGAACCAAGTCAGTCTCGTGCATACATTACAAAAGCGTTTAGAACTCTCAAGACAAAGCGCGATGTGTTACCGGCTCGCAAACATGGAAATATGCCGCTGTAATGAGATTTGAAATTACAAAAGGAGTTCCGACTCCAGATGAGCTTGCGGCCATAGAGGCAGCAATGGCTCTTCATAAACGTGAAGAGTTAAAGCCTGTAATTCGTCGCAGTGTTTACGGTTTGCCGCAGCTGCGCCAACCGCTTCCACAGCAGATTACCTTTGGTGCTAGAAGGTTTGATTCATAATGCCAACTATTGTTCTAGCCTCTCAATCAACTAGCCGTCGACGGTTACTGGAATCTGCAGGGCTTTCACCAAAGATCATTGTGAGCCATGTCGATGAGGAAACTGAGTTTTTCAACTCTTTAGCGCCAGCGGACATGGTTATCGCTCTAGCAATTACAAAAGCACACACAGTTCGTGAACAAATCGATTTTCCAGCGATCATTATTGGCTGTGACTCCACCTTTGAATTTGATGGGGTTTCACTTGGAAAGCCAGGAACGCCTGATGTCGCCACTGAGCGAGCAAAACGAGTTCGAGGTAACTCTGGTTTGCTGCACACAGGTCATTGCATCATCGATACTGTTAAAGATGTCGAGATATCGGATCGAGTCACAACTCGTGTGAGCTTTGACCACATGAGTGATGAAGAGATTGCAGATTACGTTGCAACTGAAGAGCCTTTGCATGTAGCAGGTGGATTTACCCTGGATGGATTTAGTTCTCCCTTTATTCCTTCAATTGAAGGCGACTACACAAATGTAGTCGGTATTTCTATGCCATTTATTCGTAAAGCTTTTGCTCAGTTGGGTTACACATGGCCACAGGTAAAGGTGATGAAATGAAGCGCGTATTAGTAGCAAACCGTGGTGAAATCGCTTTACGTGTAATTCGTGCCTGTAAAGATCACGGAATTGAAAGTGTTGCTGTGTACTCCGATGAGGATCGAAATTCACTTCATGCACAAATGGCAGATGCTGCGTATTCACTACATGGAACAACTGCGACTCAAACTTATCTAGATATTGAAAAGTTAATCGCAGTTGCACGTGAATCCGGAGCAGATGCGGTTCATCCTGGTTATGGTTTTCTCTCTGAAAACGCTAACTTCGCTCAAGCGGTTATCGATGCGGGTTTAACATGGATTGGACCACCACCAGAAGCGATTCGCGCATTAGGTGACAAGGTCTCTGCTCGCAAAATTGCTGCAAAAGCGGGTGCGCCATTGGTTGCGGGAACAAAGGATCCAGTTGCAGGTCATGAAGAGGTAACAGCTTTTGCAAAGGAGCATGGTCTACCGGTTGCAATCAAAGCTGCCCATGGTGGCGGTGGACGTGGACTAAAAGTTGCACGCACTATGGAGGAAATTCCAGAGTTATTTGCATCTGCGGTACGTGAAGCAATATCTGGCTTTGGTCGAGGCGAATGCTTTGTTGAGCGTTACTTAGATAAGCCTCGACATGTTGAGACACAAGTTTTGGTTGATAAGCATGGACATGCGGTAGTTGTTAGTACCCGTGACTGTTCTTTACAACGTCGTCACCAAAAATTAGTAGAAGAAGCCCCTGCCCCATTCTTGACCGCTGCACAAAATGAAGAGTTATATCGTTCAAGTAAAGCGATCATGAAAGAGGCTGGATATATCGGTGCAGGAACATGTGAGTTCCTGATTGGTCTTGATGGAACAATCTCATTTCTAGAGGTAAACACTCGCTTACAGGTTGAGCACCCAGTAAGTGAAGAGGTCACTGGGCTTGATTTAGTGCGGGAACAATTCAGAATTGCAGATGGTGAAGCACTTGGCTTTGATGATCCCGAAATTCGCGGACACTCAATTGAGTTCAGAATAAATGGAGAGGACCCAGGTCGCTCCTTTCTTCCAGCACCTGGTCGCATAACCGATTGGGCGATACCTACCGGACCTGGTGTTCGAGTCGATGCCGGCTTTAAAGGTGGCGACACAATCGGTGGAAACTTTGATTCACTTCTAGCAAAGTTGATCGTTACTGGTGCAACGCGTCAGCAAGCGATTGAAAGGGCTCGACGTGCACTATCTGAATTTATCGTTGGTGGATTAGCTACTGCGATCCCATTCCACCGTGCAATTCTTGAAGATCCAGCCTTTACTGAAAATTTCAAGGTGTACACAAGTTATATTGAAAATGAGTTCAACAATGAGATTCCAGCATTTGTTGTAACTGAACCACCACTTGAAACTCATATGGCACCTGAGTACTTGATCACTGAAGTCAACGGAAAGCGCTTTGAGATCCTTGTTCACGCACCTAAACCTGTCGTAAAACGCCACCGTGCAAAGCAGACTATGACAGGTGGTTCAAGTGGAGCGGGATTAGTAAGTCCCATGCAAGGAACGGTTGTAAAGATTGCAGTTGAAGAAGGCGCAAAGGTTGAGGTCGGCGATCTCATAATTGTTCTTGAAGCGATGAAGATGGAACAACCATTAACCGCTCATAAATCTGGAATTATCACTAATCTCACTGCAGTAATTGGTTCCACGGTTTCAAGCGGTACCAATCTGTGTGAGATTGTCGATCAATAATCAGGCTTTTCAAGGGGTAATTCCGAAGTTACTCTTAGCCTATGGATCACTCATTAGCCCAGGAAGTACATGCCTGGATCTCAGATGATCCGGATCCAACAACAGCTGCGCAGTTGCAACAATGGCTCGATGCTGGCAATGAATCTGAGCTACGTGCATCCTTTAATGGTTTTCTACAGTTTGGCACCGCGGGTTTAAGAGGTCCGATTAGACCTGGTCCTTCAGGAATGAATCGCGCAGTTGTAGGTCGCGCAGCTTCAGGAATCGTTGCTTATATGAAAGAGCGCAACCTAACCTCTGTCGTAATTGGTCGTGATGCTCGTTATGGCTCTGAGGATTTCACATTTGAAACCGCTGAAATAATGAGCGGTGCAGGAATGAAGGTTTATGTTTTACCTCGACCATTACCAACACCAGTTTTAGCTTTTGCAACAAATGAATTGAAGTGCGATGTTGGCATTATGGTGACCGCTAGCCACAATCCACCACAGGACAATGGATACAAGGTGTATTTAGGTGGAACGGTGGATGGAATTCACTACCGCGGTTCACAAATTGTTTCGCCAACTGATGAAGCGATCGCGGCAAAGATTGATGCCGTAACCTCTTTGAAATCACAACCACGCGGAAAAGTGTGGGAGGTTTTGGGCGAAGAGATCATAGAAAAGTACATAGCGCGAACCGCTTCTTTAGCAACCAACCCCGGTTCACTTCGAATTGTCTACACAGCGATGCACGGTGTTGGTACAGAGACAATTCAACGTGTCTTTCATAAGGCAGGTTTTCCTTCCCCCATTCTTGTCGATGCACAAGCAGCNCCAGATCCNGATTTCCCAACGGTTGCCTTTCCAAACCCAGAAGAGCCAGGTGCAATTGATCTCGCCCTTGAAACGGCAAAGAGTTTTGACGCTCATCTAGTTATCGCCAACGATCCAGATGCAGATAGATGTGCAGCTGCGGTCAATGATCCTNTTACTGGATGGCGNATGCTGCGCGGTGATGAATTAGGGGCAATTTTTGCTGAATCTATTGCTCGAAAGATTGACTCAGGGATCTTTGCAAACTCCATTGTTTCTTCATCAATTGTCAAAAAAATTGCATCTCACTACAACTTAGAGTTCAAAGAGACTCTAACTGGCTTTAAATGGCTAGCAAAGATAGAAAACTTAACCTTCGGATATGAAGAAGCACTTGGTTATGCGGTCGATGCGATCACAGTCAATGACAAGGATGGAATCTCTGCTGCAATTACCTTGGCNCAAATCGCAACTGATCTAGCCTCAGAAGGAAAGACTCTTTTAGATTTGCTCGATGAGGTTTGGGCACGTCATGGATTTCATGCAACTGAACAAATCTCAATTCGTTTAAGCGATCTTTCAAAGGTTGGTGTGATCCTNGGAGGATTGCGCAGTAACCCACCAAAAGATATTGCTGGACGTTTAGTAACCTCTATTGATGATCTGGCATCTCCTACTGATGGCTTGCCACCAACTGATGGTCTAAGAATCTGGCTAGATGGCGGAGTGCGAATCATCATCCGTCCAAGCGGGACTGAAGCAAAGATGAAGTGTTACATTGAGGCAATTGAAAAGGATTCAAAGACCGCGCAAGTAGTTTTGGATCAACTACGACCACCGCTTAAGGAATTGTTATCGTGAGTTTTTACGGTTTAGTAGATGGCAGCGATGCTTCGCTAAAGAGCTANCTCAACAATCTTTCGGGTGTAGACCAGGTTGGCGCTGAAGCTCGTGCAGCGATGCTGGCAACTCGAAGTATTAAGACAAGTTCTAAGCGCTGGGCGATCGATACAGCGATCACAATGGTTGATTTAACGACACTCGAAGGTGCCGATACCCCAGGCAAGGTTAAAGCGTTATGCACCAAAGCGGTTCGTCCAGATCCAACTGATTCAACGGTGCCAAGTGTTGGCGCGGTCTGCGTCTACAACGACATGGTTTCTGTAGCACGAACACACCTAGATTTGATTGGTGGGCAGCATGTTCCGGTAGCTGCTGTTTCAACCGCTTTTCCATCAGGTCGAGCTTCAATGGCGGTCAAGATTCAAGATACGCAAGATGCAATTGATGCAGGTGCCGCTGAGATCGACATGGTGATAGATCGTGGCGCTTTTCTCGCTGGACGTTACATTGATGTTTTCAACGAGATTGTGCAGATTAAGCAAGTGTGTGGCGATAAAGCCCACCTAAAGGTTATTTTCGAAACCGGCGAACTCGTTACTTATGACAATGTTCGCAAGGCATCATTCCTAGCGATGGCAGCTGGAGCCGATTTTATTAAAACTTCAACCGGCAAGGTCGCACCCGCTGCTACTCCCCCAGTTGTTTTAGTTATGCTCGAAGCGGTTCGTGATTTTTANGAAATGACTAATACCCGTATCGGAGTTAAACCTGCCGGCGGAATCAGAAATACCAAGGATGCGATTAAACAATTAGTTTTGGTCAATGAAACTGTTGGACCAGATTGGCTCAATCCGAAGCTGTTTCGTATTGGCGCTAGTGCTTTGCTCAATGATCTATTGATGCAACGCATGAAGATGGATGAAGGTTATTACTCAAGCCCTCAGTATGTGACGATGGATTAGTGGAGACAACTATGAGCTTCGAATACGCCCCAGCACCTGAATCACGCGCAGTGGTTTCAATTAAACCTAAGTATGGCCACTTCATTGGTGGAAAGTTTGTTGCCGGAAGCAAGCACTTTCCGACAATTAACCCAGCAACAGAAGAGGTGCTGAGCCAGGTTGCACTTGCTGGCAANGCTGAGGTTGATGCAGCGGTAAAGGCTGCGCGTAAGGCTTACACAACAACCTGGTCAAAGATGTCTGGCAAGGAGCGCGGAAAGTACTTGTACCGCATCGCTCGCATCATGCAGGAGCGCGCACGTGAATTTGCAGTGCTAGAGACTCTCGATAACGGCAAGCCGATTCGTGAATCAAGAGACACAGATATTCCATTAGCAGCTGCACACTTTTTCTATCACGCAGGTTGGGCTGACAAGCTTGAGTACGCCGGTCTTGGCACTTCACCAAANCCACTAGGTGTNGCAGGACAAATTATTCCGTGGAACTTCCCGCTGTTGATGTTGGCGTGGAAGGTAGCCCCAGCGCTTGCTGCTGGAAATACAGTTGTTTTGAAGCCAGCTGAATCAACACCGCTAACCGCTTTGTTGTTTGCCGAAGTTTGTCAGCAAGCAGAACTGCCAGCAGGTGTTGTCAATATTATTACCGGTGATGGTTCAACCGGTGCATTAATTGTTAACCATCCCGGAATCGACAAGATTGCATTTACCGGATCTACCGAGGTTGGAAAGATTATTGCTCGCGCAGTTGCACCAACAAAGAAGAGTGTGACNNTAGAACTTGGCGGAAAAGCTGCCAANATCGTTTTTGATGATGCTCCCATTGATGAAACCGTTGAAGGAATTGTTAATGGAATCTTCTTCAATCANGGTCATGTGTGCTGCGCNGGATCTCGNTTGTTATTGCAGGAAAATGTTGCCGAAGAGGTTCTTCACAAGTTAAAGAACCGAATGGAAAAGATTCGTGTTGGCGATCCAATGGATAAGAACACCGATGTTGGTGCCATCAATAGCAAAGAACAACTTGGAAAGATCATCGAGCTTGCAGCTGCTGGAGATGCTGAAGGTGCTGAGCGCTGGAGCCCAGCGTGCGAGTTACCGGGTAAGGGTTTCTGGTTTGCGCCAACAATCTTTACCGGCGTTACCCAAGCACATCGAATCGCTCGTGAAGAGATCTTCGGTCCAGTTCTATCTGTACTGACATTCAGAACTCCTCAAGAGGCGATAGAAAAGGCTAATAACACCCCATTTGGTCTATCTGCTGGCATTTGGAGCGAGAAGGGTTCACGCACCTTGTGGGCATCTCAACAACTGCGTGCCGGAGTTATCTGGGCAAACACCTTTAATAAGTTTGATCCAACATCACCATTTGGTGGATACAAAGAGTCTGGATGGGGACGCGAAGGTGGTCGTCACGGCCTGTCTGCATACTTGAAGGGAGTCAGCCATGAGTAATCGAATTGATGTGAAGAAGACTTACAAGCTGTACATCGACGGCGCATTCCCGCGTACCGAGTCAGGTCGCACCTACGAGATCAAGAATGCGAAGGGTGTGTTTATCGCTAACCCATGCATGGCTTCTCGTAAAGATTTGCGTGATGCGGTTGTTGCCGCACGTGCAGCACATGCAGGTTGGAATAAGGCTACTGCGTATAACCGTGGACAGATCTTGTATCGAATTGCGGAGATGCTTGAAGGTCGTCGTGCGCAGTTTGTTGATGAGATTGTCGCGGTAACAGGTGTTACAAAGGTTAAGGCTGACAAAGAGGTAACAGATTCAGTTGATCGTTTGGTTTGGTACGCAGGTTGGACAGACAAGATCGCATCTCTTGCAGGATCAACAAACCCTGTAGCTGGTCCTTTCTACAACTTTACAATCCCTGAAAGCATGGGAGTTGTCGCTGCGATCGCACCTGAAACACCATCACTGCTTGGTTTCATCGATTGTGTTGCTCCAATTATTACCTCTGGTAACACAGTGGTAGTTCTTGCAAGCACCGATGCACCACTTTCTGCAATGACCTTTGCTGAAGTTCTAGCAACTAGTGATCTGCCACATGGTGTTATCAACATCTTGACCGGCAAGAAAAAAGAGATCGCTCCTTGGATGGCATCACACATGGATATTGATGCTCTAGATATCTCAGGTCTTCCAGCAAAGATGCACTCAGAGATTAAGGTTGCAGGAGCTGAAAATCTGAAGCGAATTCACTCATTCAAATCAGCAGATCCTGGTCGAATCATCGCCTTCATGGAGGCCAAGACTGTCTGGCATCCAATTGGTTTGTAGGCCTTAAAACCCTTATGAATTAATGGTTTTTAGCCACAAATCCTGAACACCTTCGACATCTAGATCAAGGGTTACTCGTACCTTTGCCGAGTCCTCAAGATCTAGCGGCTCAAGCTCTTTCAGGAATGCATCGCGGCGATCAACAATTGTTTGACCACGTGCAGGACCTGCTGATGTATCTACAACAACATCAAACATCTCTGTTGTAAAAAGATCTGGGCGAATCACACTGGCGACTGCGCCGTAATCCCCCAGCGTTACTGGTGATACTCCGAGGCGCTCCATAAATGCCAATGCCAGTGAACCACCAAATTGTGCAGCGGGGTTACTTGA
>JGI25921J50272_10000622_pt1 | contig 11557 bp, 8 predicted proteins | sample LauGreSu1BDMLBSD_2_FD_50272 | JGI IMG/M metagenome (IMG submission 50272) | reverse complement strand
TTTTTGGCCCTCATCATTGGTTTCTTGGTGGTTCGAACCCATGGCATTTATTTCATCATGGTAACCATGGCATTTGCCCAAATGGTGTTCTATGTTTTCTTTGACAATAAGGCATTGGGCGGTTCAGACGGCATCTACATCAACTTCAAACCTGAAGCAGTGTTGTTTGATTTAGAAAACAAAAAAGTTTTTTACTTCTTCACCTTGGCCCTCATGGTGTTGGTTTACGTATTTTTAAGACGTTTGCTATGGAGCCCATTTGGAAGGGCTTTAGCTGGCATCAGAGTAAACGAGCATCGGATGCGTGCTTTGGGATATAGCACCTTCAGCCACAAACTCGCGGCCTTCACCTTGGCAGGCGCACTAGCGGGTTTGGCTGGCTTTTTGTGGGGTGCGCAATCCGGCTATGTAAACCCAGAACTCATGGGTTTCCACATGAGTGCTCACGTCATCATGATGGTAATTTTAGGCGGCATGGGCAACTTTGCTGGCGCCATCATCGGGGCTTTCTCGTTCGAATATTTACTGCACGTGTTCAAAGACTTGCCTTCGATCGGCGCCTTCAATTTGGGCAAACATTGGCAACTTTGGATGGGTCTTTTCATCGTGGCACTCGTGATACTTGCGCCTCGCGGTATTTTGGGCTTATTGGCCAAGTTGCTAACAGGCAAGGAGAAGGGCCATGACTAAAGCCGCATCTTCATCACAAGTACTGTTGCGTGCCAACAAAATCACTAAAAACTTTGGTGGGCTCACGGCTGTCAGTGAAGTTTCTGTCGATTTGTGCAAAGGCCAAATTCATGCGGTCATTGGCCCNAATGGCGCAGGCAAATCAACACTGGCCAATTTGCTCTCTGGAGATTTACCGCCCACCTCGGGTCATGTCTCTTTGAATGGCCAAGACATTACCGGCTGGACACCCGAAAAAATTTCTCGAAACGGACTGGGTAGAAGTTATCAAAAGACCAACATCTTTAGAAGCTTCAGCGTGTGGGACAACGTCCGCTTGTCTGCCCAATCGCGCAGCCAACCAGGTCCCTTCAACCCAATGGCTTGGCTCACGCAAGCAGGTCTCATGAACGATGTGAATGCTCGNGCAGAGCGCGCCATTGAATTGGCCGGTTTGGAAAATCGACGTCATGCCATGGCAGGTGCTGCCAGCCATGGCGAGCAACGCCAGCTTGAAATAGCCATGACCTTGGCCACCGAGCCACAAGTGCTGCTGCTAGACGAACCCTTGGCGGGCATGGGCCANGCAGAGGCCGAAAGCATGGTGCAGTTGCTGCTGCGCTTAAAAGTATCACACGCCATGATGCTGGTCGAGCATGACATGGACGCGGTGTTTGCTTTGGCCGATCAGCTTACCGTGATGGTCAACGGTCAAGTGATTGCAAGCGGTCTGCCTGCAGCAGTGAGAGCCGACGCAAGCGTTCAAGCAGCCTACTTGGGTGAGGATCATTGAGATGAGTGACACATTGATTCAAGTGAAGGACCTCAACAGCTATTACGGGGCCAGTCATATTCTTCGCAATGTCAATTTTGATGTGAAGCGTGGTGAAACCATCGGCCTCATGGGTCGCAATGGTATGGGCAAAAGTACATTGCTTAAATCCATCATGGGTATCGTGACACCCAGATCTGGCGAAGTGCACATCAAAGGTCAGCGCATGAACAATCGTGCCATCTTTGAAGTAGCACAACAAGGCATCGCCTATGTGCCAGAAGGCCGCGGTATTTTTGCCAATTTGAGTGTGGTTGAAAACCTCAAGATGGCTGCACGCCCAGGCACCCAGGGCCAAAACGATTGGACCTACGACAGAGTGCTCGATACTTTTCCGCGCTTGAAAGAGCGCTTGGGTCATGGCGGCCAACANCTNTCTGGGGGTGAGCAACAAATGCTAACCATTGGCCGCGCCCTGATGACNAACCCGGATGTGTTGATTTTGGATGAAGCCACCGAAGGTTTGGCGCCCCTCATTGCCCGAGAAATTTGGCGCATCTGCAGCGTCATCAAAGAAAGCGGCATCAGCAGCGTCATTGTCGACAAGAACTGGAAGCATGTGACAAAAATTACCGATCGCAATGTGATTTTGGTCAAAGGTGAAGTGGTCTTTGAAGGCTCTTCCGACTTGCTTCAATCTCAGCCAGAAATCATGGCCCAGCATCTGGGTGTTTAAACCATCGCCTTGAAATTCAACGCCCTTATGTCCAAAGACTCCACTTTGCGCGGCGTGCGCGTTGTCAGCTTGGCACTGAATTTACCCGGCCCTGCTGCAATCATGCGTTTGGCACAAATGGGCGCCACCTGCACCAAGGTCAATCCGCCACAAGGCGATCCCATGGCTCACTACACGCCCGAGGGTTACGANACCCTCCACAAGGGCGTGAAACAAATTTCATGTGATTTGAAAGATCCGAAAGGCCAAAAGGCCCTTCATCGGCTACTCGAAAAAACGGATGTTTTACTCACATCGTTCAGACCCTCTGCCTTGAACAAATTGGGCTTGAGCTGGAAGACCCTGCACCTTCAGTTCCCACAACTCAGCTGCGTGAGCGTAGTGGGCGCGCCAGGGTCACTGGCAGAAATTCCAGGTCACGACTTAACGTATCAAGCAGAAGTTGATTTGGTACCTGGCATGAATTTACCTGCCAGCCTGTTTGCAGATATGGGCGGTGCCATGATGGCCAGTGAAGCTGTTTTAAAGGCCACTCTAATTCAACGCAGCTCTGGCAAGGGCAGCTTTCATGAAGTGGCCCTCAGTGATGCTGCTGCGTGGCTGGCCTTACCAAGACAATGGGGCATGACTTTGCCCAAGGGCGCTGTGGGTGGTGCACACGCAGGCTACCAAATTTATGCTTGCAAAAACGGCCGCGTGGCTGTTGCGGCCCTTGAGCCGCACTTTGCCAAGTCATTGTGTGATGCCGCAGGCATCAAGGTATCAGACCCCAAGTCTTTGTTTGCCAAATCAACTCACGTGGCCATTGCCAGCTTTTTAGCCAGCAAGACACGGCAACAGTTAGACAAGTTGGCGGCAGAGAAAGACATCCCCTTGATGACCTTGCCCAAAGCCAGCTAAATTCACTGAACGATCAGTGGTTGAGCTGCGCCCATGCTTTGTCAAGACGCTTCACACTGACGGGTTGTGGCGTTCGCAGTTCTTGCGCAAAGAAACTCACACGCAGCTCTTCCAATAACCATCGAAACTCCAACATCCGTTCGTCCATGGCACCTTTGCGTTCAGCCACAAGGCGCCAATAGCGTTGGTCCTGAGGCTTTAGCTCCAACAACTTAGCTGCATCTCTTGCTGGATCGGCACGCCACTTGTCTAGGCGCAAGACAATGGCCTTCAAGTAGCGTGAGAAATGTTGCAATTGACCCCAAGGAGTGAGTGCCAAGAATCGTTTGGGAACCAGGCGCTGCAACTGCTGTGCACAATCTGCAACAGCTTCGGGCGCATTTTTGGTGTCCTTGATCTTGCGAATAGCCAATGCATACTCGATCAGAATGACGCCGGCCAAACGGGCTACTTCATTGGCAATGAGCGTCAGCCGCCCGCGTCCCTCGTCAATGCGTTTCTTAAAGCTCAACTCATCAGCAGGCAGCGGGTCCATCAAAAAGGCACGGTCTAGGGCCACTTCGATGATTTGCTGGCGCAACTCGTCGGCAGTTCCCAGGGGCATGTAGGCCACAGCCATCTTCTGCAAATCAGGAATGTTCTTTTCCAAATACTTCAAGGCGTCCTTGATCTGCAAAGCGAACAAACGACGCAAACCCTCACGATGCTTTTGCGCAGCCACTTCAGGTTCGTCAAACACTTCAATTTGGACTGCATCGACAAGGTCTACCAAGGCTGGAAAACCAATCAAACTTTGGCCACCCTTCTTGATCTCCATGAGTTCCGGTAAATCTCCAAAGCTCCAAGCTGTGTAACGTTGTTGAGCAACAGAGGAGACTTGGCTTGATTTGGAATTCGCTAAAGCCTGATCTGGCTTGGCATTGACATTAGCATTCACAACAATTGTCTTGGGAGCATCGTGATTAGCGCCGGTCGTCGCTTGAACCTTGAGTTGTGCCAAAGCTTGAAAAGCACCTCGCGCTTGCGAACCCCATTCGGCTTTCAGGGCGCCCAAATTGCGCCCCATCCCCAGTTGTCTGCCATGCTCATCGACCACTCGCAGGTTCATGAACAAGTGCGCGCTCAGCATGTCCAACTTGAAGTCGGCCCGTTTCACATCAAGGCTGGTGATGTCGCGCACTTTTTTCAAAAGCACATCGGTCAAAGAACCTGACCCAAAAATTTCAGCTTGGCCCAAGGCCTCTGCCAACTTGCCCGCCGAATCAGGCAAGGGGACAAACCTTGAACGCGGCTTTTGCGGCAAGCTTTTTAGTAGCGCATGAATTTTGTCCTTGAGCAAGCCAGGCACCAGCCACTCACAACGCTCTTCATTCACCTGGTTCAACACAAACAAGGGAACAGTTACCGTCACACCGTCGCGAGCATCGCCTGGCTCATGCAAATATGTGGCTGTGCAATCGGTACCCCCCAAACGAATGGTTTTGGGAAATGCCTGCGTCGTAATGCCCGCCGCTTCGTGGCGCATCAGCTCTTCACGTGTTAGCAAAAGCAGTTGGGGCTGGCGCTGATACTCTTTGCGATACCAGGCTTCTAACAATCGACCAGAGCAGACATCAGCAGGAATTTGTTGATCGTAAAAAGCAAAAATAAGTTCGTCGTCAACCAACACATCTTGCCTGCGCGACTTGTGTTCAAGCTCCTCCACTTTGGCAATCATCTTGTGATTGGCCGCCAAGAAGGGCAAATTGGTTTCCCATTGGCCATGAACCAAGGCTTCACGAATAAAAATTTCACGAGCAGATTGCGGGTCGACCTTGCCAAAAGGCACTCGCCTGCCACTGTAAATGACCAAGCCATAAAGTGTGGCTCGCTCAAGCGCAATGACTTCAGCCGATTTCTTTTCCCAATGCGGATCTAAAAGTTGCTTGCGAAGCAAATGGGCACCCACTTGCTCTAGCCAGGAAGCCTCAATATTGGCAATGCCACGGCCAAACAAACGCGTGGTTTCGACCAGCTCAGAGACCACCGTCCAGCGGCCAGGTTTTTTCGACAAATGGGCACCTGGATGGCGATAAAACTTAATGCCACGAGCACCTAAGTAAACCTCCTCATCATCTTGCTTGCAACCTACGTTGCCCAGCAAACCCGCCAACATCGACATGTGAATTTGCTCGTAGCTGGCAGGCTTGGTATTCAACTGCCAACGATGCTCTGCCACCGTGGTGTGAAGTTGAGTGTGGGTATCGCGCCACTCTCTCACACGACGAATGTTGACAAAGTTTTGCCGAAGCAATTGTTCATACTGCCGATTACTGAGCTTGTGCTCTGCCCCAGCAGGTGTTTTACCGCCGCGTGCTTCGCCCAACCACTTCCAGAGTTTCAAGTAGCCGGTGAACTCACTTTTCTCATCGTCAAATTTGACATGCGCCTGATCGGCTTGCGCCTGCGCCTCAAGTGGCCTGTCTCGAACGTCTTGCACTGACAAAGCGCTGGCAATCACCAACACTTCGTCTAAAGCCTGTCTGTCGCGAGCTTCCAAAATCATTCGGCCTACGCGGGGGTCCAAAGGCAACCTGGCCAACTCAACACCAATTCGAGTGAGGTCATTGGCATCGTCAACAGCACCCAACTCAGCCAACAACTGATACCCATCTGTGATGGCACGTTTAGAGGGCGCCTCAATGAATGGGAAATCGTCAACCACACCCAAATGCAAAGACTTCATGCGCAGAATCACACCAGCCAATGAAGAACGCAAAATTTCTGGATCGGTAAAACTTGGACGACCATTGAAATCTTTTTCTTCATACAAGCGGATGCAAATGCCGTTGGCGACGCGGCCGCATCGACCCGCACGCTGGTTGGCCGCAGCTTGGCTAATGGGCTCTACCATCAATTGCTCTACCTTGCTTCGCAAGCTATAACGCTTAACACGTGCAGTGCCCACATCGATCACATACCGAATGCCAGGCACCGTGAGAGACGTTTCAGCCACGTTGGTGGCCAGCACAATGCGTCGGCCTGAGTGTGAATCAAACACCCGCTCTTGGTCTGCCTGCGACAAGCGAGAGAACAGCGGCAGTACTTCAGCGCCTCTTGTGACGGCGCTGTGCGAAAGATGCTTGCGCAAATGGTCTGCTGCTTCTCGAATTTCACGCTCACCTGGCAAGAACACCAGAATATCACCGGCTGCGTTACCAGACCACAGCTCGTCTACGGCCTCAGCAATGGCATCGTTCAAATCGTGGTCACGCGTTTCTTCAAAGGGGCGCCAACGCATTTCAACGGGAAAGGTGCGGCCCGATACCATGATGACGGGGGCTGGCCCTTTGCTTGAAGCAAAGTGCTGAGCAAACCGATCGGCGTCAATGGTGGCAGAAGTGACCACCACTTTGAGGTCGGGTCGACGGGGCAAAATTTGACGCAAATAGCCCAGCAAGAAATCAATGTTCAAACTGCGCTCGTGCGCTTCGTCAATGATGAGGGTGTCGTAAGCTTCTAAAAGGGGGTCGTTTTGAGTTTCAGCCAGCAAGATACCGTCGGTCATGAGCTTGACCGATGCGTCTCTAGACAGCCGATCTTGAAAGCGCACTTTGTAGCCCACCACGTCGCCCAGTGGCGTTTTGAGCTCTTCGGCAATTCTTTTGGCCACACTGCTGGCCGCATACGCCTGGGTTGCGTATGACCAATCCACTTGCCTCTTTGGCCTGGCGGCGCATTCAGTCGACCGCGGCCCAAAGTCAGGGCAATTTTGGGCAGCTGTGTGGTTTTGCCCGATCCGGTCTCACCGCAGACAATGATGACCTGATGTTCCGCCATGGCTTTAGCGATTTCGTCGCGCTTTGCCGACACCGGCAAAGACTCTGGGAACTCGATTTTCAAAGGGGTGGCAGACAAAGGCAAAACTTCTGTAAAAATCAGGGATGGCGTAAGGCCTGAATTATCCGCTGTCTTGGCCCTTTTCTAGAGATTCACAAGTTCATGTCCACTGTCTTTAACTTCACCTTCGTACCTTGGTTTCGCTCGGTGGCGCCGTATATTCACATGCACCGCGGCAAAACCTTTGTGGTGGGCATTGCAGGTGAAGCCATTGCTGCGGGCAAACTGCAGCACTTGGCCCAAGATTTGGCCTTGATTCAGAGCATGGGCGTGAAAATTGTGCTGGTTCACGGCTTCAGGCCTCAAGTGAACGAGCAGCTGTTGGCCAAAGGGCATGTGCCCAAATACTCTCAAGGCATCAGAATTACAGACGAAGTGGCACTCGACTGCGCCCAAGAAGCAGCCGGTCAACTGCGCTATGAAATCGAAGCAGCATTCAGCCAAGGCTTGCCCAACACGCCCATGGCTGGCTCAACGGTGCGGGTCATCAGCGGCAACTTCCTCACAGCCAGGCCCGTTGGCATTGTCGATGGCGTCGATTTTCAGAACTCAGGCTTGGTTCGCAAAGTAGATGTGGCCGGCATCACCCAAACACTCAACATGGGTGCCATGGTGTTGCTGTCTCCTTTTGGTTTTTCGCCAACAGGGGAAGCCTTTAACTTGTCGATGGAAGAGGTGGCCACCAGCGTGGCCATTGAACTTCAAGCTGACAAACTGATTTTCTTAACCGAGATTCCTGGTTTGCGCATCAAGCCTGAAGAACCCGAGTCTGAAGACAATCCCATCGACACAGAACTGCCGTTGGCTGCAGCAGAAAGTTTATTGAAGAAACTGCCGCCAGCACTTTTGCCAACAGACATCGCTTTTTACTTGCAACATTGCGTGAAAGCTTGCAAAGAAGGTGTTGAGCGAAGCCATATTTTGCCGTTTGCAGTCGATGGTGCATTGCTTTTAGAGATCTACGTGCACGATGGCATTGGCACCATGGTGATCGATGAAAAACTCGAAGAGTTGCGCGAAGCAACGTCAGATGACGTGGGCGGCATTTTGCAGCTCATCGAGCCCTTTGAAAACGACGGCACTTTGGTCAAGCGCAATCGCACAGAAATTGAGCGCGATGTCGATCACTACACCATCATTGAACACGACGGCGTGATCTTTGCCTGTGCTGCCCTCTACCCCTACGCTGAAGCCCAAACTGCCGAAATGGCAGCGCTCACTGTGTCGCCCCAATCTCAGGGTCAAGGGGATGGTGAAAAAATATTGAAGCGCATCGAACAACGCGCGCGTGCAATGGGTTTAAAAAGTATTTTTGTACTCACCACCCGCACCATGCATTGGTTTATCAAGCGTGGCTTTGTACAAATGGACCCCGACTGGCTGCCAGATGGACGCAAACGCAAATACAACTGGGACAGGCGCAGCCAAGTGCTGGTTAAAAAGCTCAGCTAATTTGCTCAGATGGTGGCGTTGCTCTAAACAAGCCATCGCGCCAACGAAGCAGAAGGATCAGCACAAAGATGCCTGAGAAGGCAACAAAAGACCAGTTGGCAATGGAGCCTCCCAGAAAGCTCCAATCGATCTTGCTGCAATCGCCACTGCCCTTAAAAATCATAGGCACGGCGCGTTGCAGNGGAAAGTTTTCAATCATGCCGTAAAAATCACGACCACATGAAACCACCTCAGGGGGATACCACTGAAGCCATGTTTGTCGCGCAGCCACGAAAGCCCCAAAGCCCGCTGTGAGCAANGCCANCCACGACATGATTAAAGTGCGCCTAGGCGAATTGGCACCGGCACCCAGCACACACCACACCAAGACGCCAATGAGTGCATAACGCTGAACAATGCACATGGGGCAAGGCTCTAGGCCCAAATGATTTTGCAAATACAAAATACCGAAAGCCAGCATACCTAGACAAGCAAGCGCCACCAAGGCGAGCCAACGGTGAGTGGGGANGTAGATCAAGAATTAGCTTTCAACAAAAGCTCGTTCTATCACGAACTGACCAGGGATACTGGTATTGCCTTCGACAAAGCCAAGTTTTTCACACAACGCTTTGAGGTCGCGCAACATTTCGGGACTACCGCAGATCATGACGCGATCTTCTGCAGGATTCAAAGTTGGTATTCCAAGGTCTGAACTGATGGTGCCGTTTTCTAACAACTCCGTCACTCGGCCTTGATGCTCAAACGCCTCCCGAGTGACTGTGGGATAGTACAAAAGTTGCTTGCTAACCATCTCCCCCAAAAACTCATTTTGTGGAAGCTCTTGGGTAATGTAGTCGTGGTAGGCCAGTTCTTTGACTTCGCGCACCCCATGCAACAACACCACTTGCTCAAACCGTTCATAGGTTTCAGGGTCGCGAATGATGCTCATAAAAGGGGCCAGACCGGTGCCCGTGCCAATGAGGTAGAGACGCTTGGCGGGTGTGAGGTAATCAATGAGAAGTGTGCCCGTGGGTTTGCGACCCACCACAATGGTGTCGCCCACTTGGATGTGTTGCAGTTTCGATGTGAGCGGGCCATCTGGCACTTTGATGCTCAAAAACTCGAGGTGTTCTTCATAATTGGCACTGGCAATGCTATAGGCTCTGAGCAAGGGTTTGCCGTTGTCACCTCGAAGGCCAATCATGGTGAAATGACCATTTGAAAAACGCAAAGCCTGATCGCGTGTGGTGGTGAAGCTAAACAAACGGTCCGTCCAGTGATGAACACTGAGAACTTTTTCTTCTAAAAATGCACTCATAAAGCCTAGGGGATTTAAACAAAACAAGCCATTTTCAGACTTATCTGCTGGTATTGGAAATACAATAATTTTATATCCCTATACCTCACTCATCTTAAGAATAATCAAGGAACATCATGGCACGTACAGTCAAATGCATCAAATTGGAAGCAGAAGCCGAGGGTCTGGACTTTCCACCCTATCCCGGTGAATTGGGCAAACGCATTTGGGAAAATGTCAGCAAAGAAGCATGGGCCGCCTGGCTCAAGCACCAAACCATGTTGGTCAATGAAAACCGCTTGAACTTGGCAGATGCCCGAGCACGCCAATACTTGGCACGCCAAATGGAAAACCATTTCTTTGGCGCCGGCGCCGATGCAGCCCAAGGTTATGTCCCGCCTCCCAGCGCCTAATTTTCACGCAAGCCATTGGCAAAATAGAGCACCTGAGCAAAGCAATTGGCATGCTTTAGACACTGAATTTGGTGGGGGAGAATCGTTTCTACACACCCTGGATGCGTGGCGCCAAGATCCTAATTCACCCACTCATCTTTTTTACACGGCATTCAGCACTCAGGTCCCACAAAATCTTGACCCTAGGCTGAGGTCTGCCTGCGTGGGTTTACTGCCAGGTGTTCATCGATTTGTCTTTGAACAGGGCCAAATTCAATTGACACTTTGTATTGGGGACGCACCCCAAATAGCCAAAGAAATTGACATTGCAAGTCACAGCATCTGCGTTGGCCATATCGACACCTGGGGTGTGAAAACCTTAGCAAGACTGTGCAAGCCTGGCACACATCTGCAATGGCACAACGCTTCTTCAGATTGCATGGCCGAGCTCCAGAGCGCTGGTTTTCAAATCGACTCATCCAAACAAAACGCCTGCTACCAACCGCCTTGGCAAGTTAAATCGGCCATGCGTCAACGCCCAGAGTTGTTCAAGAATGCAATTGTCGTTGGGGCGGGCTTAGCGGGCTCGGCTGTGGCGCACAGCCTTGCTACACGGGGTTGGAAAGTACAAGTTCTAGATCAAGGTGAGACGTTGGGTGCAGGCGCTTCTGGCTTACCGGCAGGTATTTTGGCAACCCATGTTTCACCCGACAACAATGTGCTGTCTCGAATCACGCGAGATGGTGTGCGAGCAACCATTCAAAGGGCACAGGCGCTTCTTGATCATGGCCTAGATTGGAGTTTGTCGAGTTTGCTGGAACATCGCTACGCCGGCAAACGCGAGTTGCCAAAGGGCCATCGCTGGCCTGAGGCAGGTCACGAATGGAGCACACAAGCCACCACGCCACAAAAACTGGCAGCAGGTCTGACGGAGCAGACCGCAGCGCTATGGCACAACTTGGCTGGATGGCTTCAGCCCCAAAGCTTGGTGAAAGCCCAGTTAAAGCACCACAACATTGAATTACGCACTCAGCAAAAAGTAGCCCAGCTCCATGCACACAATCAGCAGTGGCAATGCTCAGACGCTCAAGGCAAGCTCATTGCGCAAGCTCCACTGTTGGTATTGGCAAATGCCTATGATGCACAAGCACTGATCGACAGCATCAAGCTTTCATCGCAAGTTGCGCCCCACCCTCACCTGCCCGCCACTGCTTTGCGGGGACAAGTGAGCATCGGGCCAATGCGCTTGTTGCCCCCAAACATGCAACAGTCATTGCCGCATTTTCCTGTGAATGGTCATGGGAGTTTGATCTGCCATCACCAAAGTCAAGAACCGTATTGGATTGTTGGATCTAGCTTTCAGCGCAACGACTTTGATTTGCAAACACGCCACGAAGATCAAGCCTCAAATATGCAGCAATGGGCTGAACTCATGCCTGCTTGGAAAGATGAGATCTTGAATCAAATTGATTTGGAGCAAA
>JGI25921J50272_10000609_pt1 | contig 11622 bp, 11 predicted proteins | sample LauGreSu1BDMLBSD_2_FD_50272 | JGI IMG/M metagenome (IMG submission 50272) | reverse complement strand
CGTGATGACCAATTTCGAGAGACCGCAAGCCGAAATCCGGTGGGATGTATTTTCTGACCCATAAGGTGTGACCTTTTCCTTGGTTAGTCTTGGTTTGCGCGGTGGTTAATTACCCACGATGATGGAGATNTGGCAACTCGGTTTTTCAATCCGAACGCCACGGCCTTTCGCACGCGCATCAAAACGACGCAACTTGGTGCCCTGCTCAACAGTAATTGTTTTCACTTTCAGCTCATCAATATCAGCCCCATCGTTATGCTCAGCGTTCGCGATTGCGGACTCGAGAACTTTCTTAACGATCCCGGCTGCTTTCTTGGGGGTAAAGGTGAGCGTGTTGAGCGCCTGCTCAACNGATTTGCCGCGGATCATATCCGCCACAAGTCGGCCCTTTTGCGCCGAGAGACGAACACCACGAAGTACTGCACGAGTTTCGATTGCCATAATCTTTCCTTACTTCTTGACTGCTTTCTTGTCGGCTGCGTGACCCTTAAACGTGCGGGTTAACGCAAACTCGCCAAGCTTATGGCCCACCATGTTGTCAGTNACATAGACTGGCACATGCTGCTTACCATTGTGAACTCCNATCGTGAGACCCACGAACTCTGGAAGAATCGTGGAACGACGGGACCATGTTTTAATCGGTCGCTTGTCATTTGCTGAAGAGGACTTCTCCACCTTTTTTAAAAGATGGCCATCAACAAACGGGCCTTTTTTTGTAGAACGTGACATATCGGTTGTGTCCTTGCGCTTATTTCCGCTTGTGACGGCTGGTAACGATCATTGAGGTCGTGCGCTTATTGCGCCGTGTCTTAAAGCCTTTCGTCGGCGTACCCCATGGACTCACCGGCACACGGGCCTCGCCTGTTCTGCCTTCTCCACCGCCGTGGGGGTGGTCGACAGGGTTCATCGCAACGCCTCGTACAGTCGGGCGGATGCCCCTCCAACGAATCGCGCCGGCCTTACCAAACTGGCGCAGGTTATGCTCCTCGTTACCGACTTCACCAATCGTCGCGCGGCACTCAATATGAACCCGGCGAATTTCACCTGAACGCAGGCGTACCTGAGCGTAGGTCCCCTCGCGAGCCAAGAGCTGGGCAGAGCCACCCGCGGACCGGGCCAGCTGGGCCCCTTTTCCCGGGAGCATTTCAATGCAATGAATCGTTGATCCAACCGGGATATTTCTCAAAGGCAATGCATTACCCGGACGAATTGGCGCCTCCGCTCCGCTCATCAGGCTCTGGCCAAGGGCGATACCCTTAGGGGCAATAATGTAGCGGCGCTCACCATCTGCGTAGCAGAGCAATGCGATATGCGCGCTTCGGTTTGGATCGTATTCAATACGCTCTACCTTTGCCGCAATGCCATCTTTATTGCGACGAAAGTCGATAATGCGATAGTGCTGCTTNTGGCCACCACCACGATGACGCGTCGTGATNCGCCCGTTGTTGTTCCGCCCTGCAGTCTTGGACTGCGGCTCGATCAGCGCATCAAANGGGCGACCNTTAAATAAGTCNGGGTTGGTCACACGAACAACTGCGCGGCGCCCGGGTGAGGTCGGTTTAAGTTTTACGATCGCCATGATTAGACGGCCTCCCCGCCAAAGTTAATTTCCTGGCCTTGCGCAAGGCAGACATACGCTTTACGGACATTGCGCCTGCGGCCCTCTGTCCGGCCGAAACGTTTCGCCTTACCTTTTTGGTTCAATACGCGCACGGAAGTCACTTGGACTTTAAACATCAGTTCAACCGCGGCTTTGATCTCCGGTTTTGTCGCATCTTGNAGCACCCGAAATGCCACATGGTTGTTGCGTTCTGCGATCGCTGTNCTTTTCTCCGAAATGATCGGTGATAACAGGACCTTCATGAGGCGCTCTTGGTTCATGACAGCATCTCCTCAACTTTTGCNAACGCGCCGCGTGTGATTAGAACCCGATCGAAATACACCAACGACACGGGATCTGCATACTCGGGCTCCAGAATTGCAATCGTCTGTAGATTCCGTGATGCGAGGTGAAGGGTCTCATCAAAGCTGTCGGTGATTAAGAGCACCGACTCTAGGCCCATCTGCTTGAGTTTCGATGCGACCAGCTTAGTTTTAGGCGCCTCAACCTCAAACTTCTCAACGACTGCCAAACGCCCCTCTCGCGCCAACTGAGACAAGATCGAACGAACACCCGCCCGATACATTTTCTTATTGACCTTGTGAGAGAAATTCTCTTCTGGGGAGTTTGGGAAGATCTTTCCACCGCCCCGCCACAATGGGCTCGATGCTCGGCCGGCACGNGCGCGGCCAGTTCCTTTTTGACGCCATGGCTTTTTGGTCGATTTATTGACCTCTGAGCGGTCTTTTTGGGCGCGATTGGCGCTCCGTGCATTCGCTTGGTACGCCACCACAACCTGGTGAATCAGGGGTTCATTAAAATCCCGATTAAAAATAGTGTCGTTGGCATTCACCGTACCCGAGGCTTGGCCCGCTTCGTTTAGTAACTTTAGCTCCATCGTGCGCCCCCTTAGCCTTTCGCGCCGGCTTTAGCCGAGCGAATCGGTTGACGAACGGTTGGACGGATCACCACATCCCCACCCTTTGAGCCGGGAACTGCGCCCTTGACCAATAGAAGCTGACGTGCCGTATCGACGCGAGCGATTTCCAGGTTCTGAACCGTACGCTTTAAGACACCGTCATGGCCCGACATCCGCTTTCCGGGAAACACCCGGCCCGGATCTTGGGCCATACCAATCGAGCCCGGAACATTGTGGGAGCGGGAATTCCCGTGGGATGCCCTGCCCGATCTGAAGTTGTGGCGTTTGATGGTGCCCGTGAACCCCTTACCCTGGGTTACGCCGGTGACATCCACCTTTTGACCTGCCTCGAATATAGTCGCCGCAATGACTTCACCCGGCTTTAGAGCGGCGAGCTGATCTTGGGCGACGTTGAATTCTTTTAGCACTGACGCGGCGTTCGCCCCAGCTTTGGCCAAGTGGCCAGCCAGAGGCTTGGTGATACGGGAGGGACGCTTCGTGCCGAAGGCGACCTGCACCGCACAATAGCCGTCAGTGTCAGCGGTTTTGATTTGGGCTACACGGTTGTTCGACACGTCAATCACGGTAACGGGGACAGTATCGCCCTCGTCCGTAAAAATACGGGTCATCCCAACCTTGCGACCGAGCAGTCCAAGGCTCATTTTTTCTCCGATCCCGACTTCGATTGGCCGGGGCTAGTTAAGTACATATTTCCTGAATTCAGGAAAGCCTTCAATTATAGCGAAAACATTTGGGCCCCCGCAAGGGGATCCCTTGTCAGGCCCTTGGGGGCTCATCCCCCGCCACACCCGACAACTCTAGCGATTACTGAAGCTTAATTTCGACATCAACCCCCGCAGGCAGGTCAAGCTTCATCAGCGCATCAACGGTCTTATCCGTTGGGTCAACGATATCCATTAACCGTTGATGGGTCCGAATTTCAAGCTGATCCCGCGATGTCTTGTTCACATGCGGACTTCGCAGAATATCGAACCGACGGATTGAGGTCGGCAGGGGTACAGGGCCTCGGACCACGGCGCCCGTACGCTTGGCCGTATCGACAATCTCAAGAGCCGACTGGTCGATCAGTTTGTAATCAAACGCTTTTAATCGAATACGAATTTTCTGTTGCATAGCGAACTTCTCCAAAGAGCGAATAAAGAACGAAAAGGATTTCTACAGATTTACTCAATCACTTTTGCGACGACGCCTGCGCCGACGGTTCGGCCACCCTCACGAATCGCAAAGCGCAAGCCCTGCTCCATCGCAATCGGCGCAATCAAGGCAACCTTGATCTTCACGTTATCGCCAGGCATCACCATCTCGGTGCCCGCAGGCAACTCCACCGCACCCGTAACGTCGGTGGTTCGGAAGTAAAACTGGGGGCGATAGTTGTTAAAAAATGGCGTGTGACGCCCGCCCTCTTCCTTCGAGAGCACATAGACTTCGGCCTCAAACTTCGTGTGCGGCGTGATCGAACCGGGCTTGGCCAAGACCTGACCACGCTCAACCTCTTCACGCTTCGTGCCACGCAACAAAATACCCACGTTGTCACCAGCCTGGCCCTGATCCAAGAGCTTGCGGAACATCTCAACACCCGTGCAGATCGTCTTAACCGTGGGCTTGATGCCAACGATCTCAATCTCTTCGCCAACCTTCACCACACCACGCTCAATACGGCCCGTGACCACCGTGCCGCGGCCTGAAATCGAAAACACATCCTCAATCGGCATCAAAAACGCACCATCAATGGCACGCTTAGGCTCAGGAATATACGTGTCAAGCGCCTCGGCCAACTTCATGATCGCGCCCTCACCCAACTCACCCTTATCGCCCTCGAGCGCCAGCTTTGCCGAACCCTTCACAATCGGCGTGTCATCGCCAGGGAAATCGTACTTGGAGAGCAACTCACGCACCTCCATCTCTACCAACTCCAGCAACTCAGCATCATCAACCATGTCGCACTTGTTCATAAACACAATGATGTACGGCACACCCACCTGGCGGGCCAACAAAATGTGCTCTCGCGTCTGGGGCATCGGACCATCGGCCGCACTCACCACCAAAATCGCTCCATCCATCTGCGCAGCACCCGTAATCATGTTCTTGACATAGTCCGCGTGCCCCGGGCAATCCACGTGCGCATAGTGACGATTCGTCGTCTCATACTCCACGTGCGCCGTGTTGATCGTGATACCACGGGCCTTCTCCTCCGGCGCCGCATCAATGTCCGCATAGTTCTTGGCCTCACCACCAAACTTCGCAGACAACACCGTCGTGATCGCCGCCGTTAACGTCGTCTTACCATGGTCAACGTGACCAATCGTCCCTACGTTTACGTGCGGTTTCGTACGCTCAAACTTACCCTTGGCCATGATTTTCTTCCTTCATCAATCAAAAATTGTTAAAAAGATAATTACTTATTTTGATTCAATCACTAAAAGTCACTTACCGCGACTTGTTACAACCGCCTCGGCAACATTCTTAGGCGCTTCGCTGTAATGCTTAAATTCCATCGTATAGGTGGCACGGCCTTGCGTGAGTGATCGTAAGGTTGTTGCATACCCAAACATCTCGGATAGCGGCACCTCGGCTTTGATCGCTTTGCCGCCACCCACCATGTCATCCATTCCCTGCACCATCCCGCGCCGCGAGGACAGATCGCCCATCACAGTACCTGCGTAGTCTTCTGGTGTTTCTACCTCTACCGCCATCATCGGCTCGAGTAGCACGGGGCTGGCCTTACGNCAGCCATCCTTGAACGCCATCGAACCTGCCAACTCAAAGGCAATCTGCGAGGAGTCGACATCGTGATAGGAGCCATCGAAGAGTGTGACCTTGATATCTACAACGGGATAGCCCGCCATAACGCCACTGTTCATCGTGTCTTTACAGCCCTTGTCGACCGATGGAATAAATTCCCTCGGCACCACGCCGCCCTTGATCGCATCGACAAACTCGTAGCCTTTGCCCTCAGGCTGGGGCTCGATTTTTAACCAGACATGACCATACTGGCCCTTACCGCCAGACTGCTTGACGTACTTTCCTTCAATCTCAACGGGCTTACGGATTGTTTCGCGGTAGGCGACCTGTGGCTTACCCACCGTTGCCTCTACGCCAAACTCCCGCTTCATGCGATCAACAATGATCTCGAGATGCAACTCGCCCATCCCTGAAATAATCGTCTGGCCCGACTCCTCGTCAGAGCGCACACGAAAGGATGGGTCTTCACGGGCAAGACGGCCCAATGCGATACCCATCTTCTCTTGATCTGCCTTCGTTTTGGGCTCTACAGCCTGAGAAATTACAGGCTCTGGNAATACCATCCGCTCAAGAATAATTTCGGAATCTGGATCGCAGAGGGTTTCACCGGTTGTGACCTCTTTCAAGCCAACGCAGGCGGCAATGTCACCCGCCAAGACCTCAGTGATTTCCTCTCGGTTATTGGCGTGCATCTGTAACACCCGGCCGATACGCTCTTTTTTGCCCTTGATCGGGTTGTAGACGGTGTCGCCCGACTTTAAAACGCCAGAATAGACTCGGATAAATGTGAGCTGTCCGACAAAAGGATCTGTCATGAGTTTGAATGCAAGCGCAGAAAACTTCTCTTTGTCATCTGCTTTACGNCTTGCCGGCTGCTCACGGTCGTCGAGGCCTTCGACATCCGGGATGTCAACAGGCGAGGGCAGGAAATCGATCACCGCATCGAGCATGCGTTGGACGCCTTTGTTTTTAAAGGCCGTGCCGCACAACATCGGTTGAATTTCAGCAGCAATCGTACGGGTCCGAATGCCAAGCTTAATATCGTCGTCGCTCAGGTCGCCCGATTCGAGGTATTTGTTCATGAGCTCTTCAGAGGCCTCAGCAGCAGCCTCGAGCATTTTTTCTCGCCACTCTTTGGCCGATGCGAGAAGTTCTTGGGGGATCTCCTGGAACTCAAACTTCATCCCCTGAGAGGCCTCATCCCAGAGGATGGCCTTCATTTTGATGAGGTCGACTACGCCAGTAAAGTTTTCCTCAGCACCAATTGGGATGACAATGGGTACTGGATTAGCACGCAAACGCGCCCGCATCTGATCCACAACTTTAAAAAAGTTGGCGCCGGTCCGATCCATCTTGTTGACAAAGGCAAGCCGGGGGACTTTGTATTTGTTAGCTTGGCGCCAAACAGTCTCAGATTGTGGCTGAACACCGCCAACCGCGCAGTAGACCATACAGGCACCGTCAAGTACACGCATCGAGCGTTCTACCTCGATCGTAAAATCAACGTGTCCCGGGGTGTCAATAATATTGAATCGGTGCTCGGGGTAGGACATGTCCATCCCCTTCCAAAAGCAGGTGGTGGCCGCCGAGGTGATCGTAATTCCACGCTCTTGCTCCTGCTCCATCCAGTCCATCGTGGCTGCGCCATCGTGGACTTCGCCGATCTTGTGATTAACGCCTGTGTAGAAAAGAATTCGCTCAGTAGTCGTCGTTTTACCTGCATCAATGTGCGCACTGATACCAATATTCCGATAACGCTCAATCGGGGTCTTGCGAGCCATAAAAAATCCTGCTGTTAAATTAGAGGTTAGAAACGGAAATGTGAGAAAGCCTTGTTGGCTTCGGCCATACGATGGACTTCATCACGTTTTTTCACTGCGCCACCGCGACCCTCCGCAGCCTCCAAGAGTTCACCCGCCAGACGCAAATTCATTGATTTCTCGCCACGTTTTTTCGCAGCCTCGCGCAACCAACGCATTGCGAGCGCAGAGCGTCGGGATGGCCGCACTTCGACGGGCACCTGATAGTTTGCACCGCCCACGCGACGGCTCTTGACCTCAACCGCAGGCTTGGCATTTGTCAGTGCCTGGTGAAAAATCTCAATCGGATTTTTGTTGGCCTTCTTTTCAATGAATTCAAAGGCGCCATAAACGATTCGCTCAGCCACAGCCTTCTTTCCATGCAGCATCACGACGTTGATGAATTTTGAAACATCTTCGCTCCCAAACTTTGGGTCAGCGAGAACAATACGTTTTGGTACTTCGCGACGACGAGGCATCTCTTCTTTTCCTTATTCAGTTGTGCCACTCGGCATCAGATGTTGCAGAGTGACCCGACTCAGCACGAACTTCTCTTGTCTGAGTCCTTACGTAGCCACATGTTCCAGAGAATTCAATCCCTGCCCCACATGACCGGACTATTGACCGAAACGATTCAACTGGTTTCGGTGGTTTAAAACCTAAAACAGCAGATTAGGCAGCCTTCGGCCGCTTCGATCCGTACTTCGATCGGGACTGCTTACGATCCTTAACGCCCTGGAGGTCAAGGGATCCCCGCACGATGTGATAGCGAACCCCCGGAAGATCTTTCACACGCCCACCGCGAATCAGTACGACGGAGTGCTCTTGGAGGTTGTGGCCTTCGCCGCCGATGTAGCTAATCACCTCAAACCCGTTCGTGAGGCGGACTTTGGCGACTTTTCGCAACGCCGAGTTCGGCTTTTTGGGAGTGGTCGTGTAGACACGGGTACAGACACCACGACGCTGCGGGCTAGAGTTCAGCGCCGGACTCTTACTTTTTACAACTTCAGAGGTCCGGGGTTTGCGGACCAACTGGTTAATGGTGGGCATGGTTCTTGATCTCTTGAAAAAATTTTTCTAAATCGCCTACTTCGCAAAATCGCGAAAAGCCTTCGATTTTCAGGGTTTTACGCACATACTGTCAAGCAAAAACACCCCTGCGAGTTGTTTGTCTGTCAAATTAGGGACGGATCAACAAATCGCAGGAGTTTATCGTCAGGAAGCCGAAGTCTCCTGGGTTGAGTCAGTCGCCGGCAAGTCTCCCGCGGGGCTAGCCGACACTTCTTCTGTCCCTAATTCCTCCGAGTCTCCCCCTGAGAACAGCGCCTCAGCATCAATCGCCGCCTGTTGCGCGGCAGTCTGAGCCTCGGCCGCCTCGATCGCCTCACGCTCTTTTCGAGCCTTGTGGTACGCCAATCCAGTACCCGCAGGAATCAGCCGTCCAACGATGACGTTCTCNTTTAGNCCACGTAACTCATCGCGCTTGCCCATGATTGCAGCCTCGGTCAAGACCCGGGTGGTCTCTTGGAAGGACGCCGCAGAGATAAAGGAGTCAGTCGATAAGGACGCTTTGGTAATACCCAAGAGCTTGTTTTCGTAGACTGCTGGCCGTTTNTCCTCCGCCGCCGCACGATCATTCTCGTCAAGTAACTCGGATCGCTCGACCTCCTCGCCATTAATNAACCGCGTATCTCCTGCATCTGTNACNCGNACGCGCCGCAACATCTGGCGAACGATNACCTCAATGTGCTTGTCATTGATTTTCACACCCTGGAGTCGATAGACATCCTGGACCTCATCAACGATATATCGTGCGAGAGCCTCAACACCCAGNAGACGCAGAATGTCTTGTGGATCAGCTGGGCCGTCCACAATCAGTTCGCCCTTGTTCACGATCTGACCATCATGGACCAACACACTCTTCTCCTTGGAGATCAAGGACTCATGTGCCANGCCGTCCATATCGGTGATGACGAGACGCTGCTTACCCTTGGTGTCCTTACCAAATGACACCGTGCCCGTGACCTCTGCAAGCATCCCGGCATCCTTTGGAGATCGGGCCTCAAACAACTCAGCCACCCTCGGTAAGCCCCCTGTGATGTCACGTGTCTTCTGTGATTCCTGAGGAATACGCGCAAGGACTTCTCCCACCGCGACATCCTGTCCATCGCGAACCGTAATCAGCGCACCAACCGGGAATGAGATATTCACACTGTGATCCGTGCCAGCGATTTTTGCCTCATCACCTTTCGCATCAATGAGTTTGACCTGTGGACGTACGCCTTTGACTTGAGCACCACCACGACGCTTTGCATCAATCACCACCAGGGTTGACAACCCGGTAATGTCATCGATCTGCTTGGCAACGGTCACGCCCTCTTCCACGTTTTCGAACTTCACGCGGCCGGCATACTCTGTAATGATCGGTCGCGTCAACGGATCCCAGGTTGCAAGCAAAGCACCTGCCTTCACCGTCTTGCCATCCATCGATAACAGGGTTGCACCATACGGTACCTTGTGGCGCTCTCGCTCTCGGCCATTGTCATCCGTAATCAACACCTCTCCCGAACGGGAGATGACGACGGGCTCACCTTTTGCATTCGTGACATAACGCATCGTTGGGGTGAATCGAATCATGCCATTCGATTTTGCCTCGACACCACTTGAGGCCGCAGTACGCGAGGCGGCCCCGCCAATGTGGAAGGTCCGCATTGTTAACTGGGTACCCGGCTCACCAATCGATTGGGCTGCAATCACACCTACAGCCTCACCGACGTTCACCATATGGCCTCGACCAAGATCACGGCCATAACATTTTCCACACAGGCCAAACCGTGTGTCGCAGGTCAGCGGTGTACGGACCCGGACTTCGTCAATCCCAAGGCGCTCAATTTCCTCTACCGCATCTTCATCGAGGAGCTTACCCGCCTCATAGAGCGTTTCCTGAGACTCCGGGTTCACCACTTCAGCCGCCGTTACTCGACCAAGTATTCGATCGCGAAGGGCCTCGATGACCTCACCGCCCTCAACTAGGGCTTTCATATTGATGCCGTTCAGAGTGCCGCAATCATCTTCGATTACCACGAGGTCTTGCGTAACATCCACAAGACGACGAGTGAGATACCCTGAGTTAGCCGTTTTAAGCGCGGTGTCCGCAAGACCCTTACGGGCACCGTGGGTCGAAATAAAGTACTGCAATACATTGAGCCCCTCGCGGAAATTAGCCGTGATGGGTGTCTCGATAATTGAGCCGTCGGGCTTTGCCATTAGACCGCGCATTCCAGCCAGCTGACGGATCTGGGCGGCCGAACCACGGGCTCCAGAGTCAGCCATCATGTAGATCGAGTTGAACGACTCCTGGCGAACGTCCTTGCCTTGCCGATCTTTAACGGGCTCACTGGCCAGCTGCGTCATCATGGCCTTGCCTACGTCATCGCCTGCTCGGCCCCAGATGTCCACGACCTTGTTGTACCGCTCACCCTGGGTCACAAGACCTGAGGCGTACTGCTGTTCAATCTCCTTCACCTCTTTCTCAGCCTTGGCCAGGATGTCGACCTTCTGGGGCGGCACCAGCATGTCATCAACGCAGATCGAGATGCCCGCCCGTGTCGCTAATGCAAAACCCGACTGCAGTAACTTGTCTGCAAGGATCACCGTATCGCGCAATCCGCAACGACGGAATGAGACGTTAATCAGCCGTGAGATTTCCTTTTTCTTTAACGCCTTGTTCATATGAACAAACGACAAACCAGGCGGCAGAATCTTGGAAAGCATTGCACGCCCGACCGTCGTCTCGTAACGCGTTACCTTCGGCGTCTTAGCTTTTGTTGTGGGGTCAATATCAACTTCGGAGATACGCACAAAAATCTTGGTACCCAACTCCACCTGACGATTGCCATAGGCGCGCTCTACCTCGGCAACATCTGCGAAGAACATCCCCTCGCCCTTGCCGTTAACCCGTTCACGGGTCGTGTAGTAGAGGCCCAACACGATATCCTGCGAGGGAACAATCGACGGCTCCCCGTTAGAGGGGAACANCACATTGTTCGAGGCCAGCATCAGCGTACGCGCTTCCATCTGCGCNTCGATCGACAGGGGTACGTGNACCGCCATCTGGTCGCCATCGAAGTCAGCGTTAAAGGCCGCNCAGACTAAGGGGTGTAACTGAATCGCCTTGCCCTCAATCAGAACGGGCTCAAAGGCCTGAATACCTAGGCGATGCAGTGTCGGTGCCCGGTTAAGAAGGACTGGATGCTCACGAATAACCTCTTCCAGAATATCCCAGACTTCTGGAACCTGTTGCTCAACAAGCTTTTTTGCTGCCTTGATGGTGGTCGCCATACCCCGCAACTCGAGCTTATTGAAGATGAAAGGCTTAAACAGTTCAAGGGCCATCAGCTTGGGAAGACCACACTGATGCAGCTTGAGCGTTGGTCCAACCACGATGACGGAACGCCCAGAATAGTCCACACGCTTACCCAGAAGGTTTTGACGGAAACGCCCGCCCTTACCTTTAATCATGTCTGCAAGCGACTTGAGTG
>JGI25921J50272_10000608_pt1 | contig 11632 bp, 6 predicted proteins | sample LauGreSu1BDMLBSD_2_FD_50272 | JGI IMG/M metagenome (IMG submission 50272) | reverse complement strand
CAGGAAGCGATGCGCGAGCCGCGCTTTTGGATTCTTTGGGCGTCGATTGCACTCGTGACTATCGCGTACTCGGGCGCGCTCGTGCATCTGCCGTCGATGTTGGGCGCGCGCGGTTTCGAACGCAGCGAAGCCGCTGCGGTGATGAGCGTGTTTGGTCTGTCGATTTTTGCTGGCCGCATCATCACGGGTTATCTACTCGACAAATTTTGGGCGCCGATCGTGACGTTGCCCATCCTGTGTCTGCCGGCCCTCTCGTGCTGGATTCTGCTGGGCGATGGTCCACTCGCCTTCGTCGTCGCGATTACAGCCGCTTTTCTGATGGGCTTCGCTTCGGGTGCTGAAACCGATCTCGTCGCGTATCTCGCAGGCCGTTACTTCGGTATGAAGAGCTATGGGCAGATCTATGGCGTGCTCTATATGGCCTTTGGATTGTCAGCCGCCGTGTCGGCCACCCTCTACGGTTGGGTTCGTGATACCACCGGCAGTTACGATCCGATTCTCATCGCCGCTGCCGTGATGTTCATCGCCGGCGCACTATTGCTTTTGCTGCTGGGGCCTTATCCGGATTTCGGTCGGGTAACCGAAGAGGAGCGCGGGTCTACCACTGCACCCAACCCATCTGCCAAGTGAGCAGGATCACGCCGCCGAATACGATGCGATACCAGGCGAATATCGCAAATGAGTNCTGACTGACGAATCGCAGCAGGAAACGAATCGCGATCAGCGCGGCAAAAAAAGCGACCACGCTGCTGATGAGGATGGAGCGCGCTTCGTCGAGCGTGATCGGCTCGCGCGCATCGAGCAGTTTGTAGCCGGTAGCCGCGAACATCACCGGAATCGCGACAAAAAAAGAAAATTCGGCAGCGGTGCGCCGATCGAGCCCTGTCAATAATCCACCCAAGATAGTCGCTGCAGAGCGACTCGTGCCCGGAACGAGCGCGAGCATCTGGAACAACCCCACCCGAAAGGCATCGAGCGGTCGAAGTTCATCGAGCGATTTCACGCCGAGCGATTTCACGCGCTCCACGTGCGGACGCTTTTCCGCCCAAAGAATGAGGACGCCACCAATCACGAGCGCCATGGCAACTGGCACTGGCGCGAACAACACGCTACGGATGGTGTCTTCGAAGGCAAGACCCGCAACGGCCGCCGGCAGAAATGCGAGAAACAAACCGAGCACGAACCGGCGAGATGCGGCGCTACTAGTGAGTGTGGTGGCGGTTTCCCATAGACGGACACGATATTGGAAGCACACGGCGAGGATGGCTGCGCCCTGAATCACGATCATCTGGCGAAAGCCCACTTCATCTTCGAGATCGAGTAGGGCACGCGTGATGATCAGGTGCCCCGTGCTCGAAATCGGCAAGAACTCGGTGAAGCCCTCGACCAGCCCGAGGATGACATCAATGAGCCAATCAGCCATGTTTCATCAAATCCAATTCAGTCCGGAATTTTTTGACCGCGGGTTTCGATGACCCAGCCGAGACATAACAGGCCGATGATCGGCACAAATCCCACTAGAAACAGCGTGTCGAGTACGACAGCAGAATTACCCGCTCCGGCAGAGGCGACTGACCCCACGAGGAAAGGACCGCCGGCGGCGATCACGCGACCGATGTTGTAGGTGAACCCGGAGCCGGTGGCACGCAACCGCGTCGGGAATAATTCAGGCAGATAGAACGTGAAGCTGCCGAAGATGCCGAATACGGTCAAACCGATGAAGAAGTACATGTAGAGCCGCACTTGCGGCTCGAGATCGAGCCCATACGTAGTCAGCAGTGCGATCGAGGAAAATCCGAGGTAGAGCGCGAACATCGGCTTTCGACCCCAGTGTTTGGCGAGCGGTATCGTCAACAAGGTGCCGAGCAACCCGCCGACATTGAAGATAGCTGTGCCTTGGGTTTTCCAGGATTCGATCAAGATGCTGGTTGCCGTCTTGTCGAGACCGAGTTGCAGCGCTTCGGCTTGGGCCAAATTGGCGACGACGACAGGAATGAAGGCGTTGCAGCTCCACCACGTGATCAAGGCAACTACCGCGACGATGAGCGCACTGCGGGTACGAGGCCAGATCTCCGGCGCGAAGATTTCGCGCAGGCGGGGTGGTGGTGCTGACGCGGCGGCCGCCTCCCAACGCTCGGGCTCTTTGACGAGGGTGCGGATCCAGAAAGCGAACGCAGCAGGAATCAATCCGAAGATCAGCACGTAACGCCAGGAGACTTCCGGCACATCGGCGAAGAGATGACCCGCGATCAGCGCGTTGACGCCGGTCGCTAAGAACAGGCCGAATGGTGCCGAGGTGTAGAGCACGGCACCGGCTTCGACACGTTGGTCTTCCGGTACGGCTTCGGCGACCAGTGCACAACCGGCCGCCCATTCACCGCCGATGCCGAGGCTTGCGATGATGCGACAGACGATCAGTTGTTCGATGCTGGTGACGAAGGCGCAGAGCCCGGTGCCGACAGCATAGAGCACCATCGTGATGAGCAGAACGCGTTTGCGTCCGTAGCGATCCGAGATTGGCCCGAACAGCACACCGCCGACTGCCCAACCGACCAGAAAGATCGCCGTGATGAGGCCGGTCCAATACAGCGTGGCCGTGCGGGCCTCTGGCGAGCCGATCGTCAGGCCAAGCAGGGTGGGGATGGCGTTGGGCGCGACATAGTTGAATAGCAACCCGTCAAAGATATCGAAGCCCCAACCTAGCCATGCTGCGAACAGCACAATCCACTGATAGCGAGTCAGTCGCAACATCGGGCCCCCTCCGATCCGTTCGTCAGTTCATTTTGAGCGCAGCGTTGATCGCGTCGCGTAGTTCGAGTGTCGCACGCCGTGCGGCTACTGCGAAATCTTCTCCGGAGCCGGCATAGATAATGCCTCGCGAGGAGTTGATCACCAGACCTTCCCCCGCTGCGGTACGGCCACTGCGTACGGCTTTCTCGACATCGCCGCCTTGTGCGCCGACGCCGGGGACGAGAAAAGTCATATCACCGGTACGAGCGCGGATATCGGCAAGCTCCTCGGGATAGGTGGCACCCACCACGAGCAGACAATTACCCCGTGAGTTCCAATCGCGCGCCACGGACTCGGCGACGATTTGGTAAAGCTTGCGACCATCGACCACGAGATCCTGGAATTCGCGCGCGCCGGCATTCGAGGTTCGGCAGAGGATGACAACTCCCTTGTCTGCGTATTGTAGGAAGGGTTCAGCTGAATCTCGGCCGAGATACGGGTTGATAGTCACTGCATCGGCGCCATATCGCTCGAAAGCTTCCTTGGCATATTTCTCGGCGGTGCTACCGATGTCACCGCGCTTGGAGTCGAGGATGACCGGTACGCCGGGCGCTCGTTCGCGGATATAGCGGATCGTCTCGAGCAGCGCCTCTTCGGCGCCCACGGCGGCATAGTGTGCGATCTGCGGCTTGTAGGCACAGACGAGGTCGGCTGTCGCATCGACGATGGCGCGATTGAAGACCAGGATCGCATCGCGGTGAGAGCGCAGGTGGATCGGGAAGCGCTCGATTTCCGGATCGAGGCCGACGCAGACTCGCGAGTCGTGTCGCGACGTAGCCTGCGCGAGCAGACCATGAAACGTGGAGGGCGAAGCGGAGGTCGTCATGGCGGCAAGTGTACCGCCGTTGCGTTCACGCCGCGCCGATCAGGCGGGTTCGAGGTTGGCGTACTGCAGCATCAACCATTTGCTGCCCGCCGCCTCGAAATTGACCTGCACACGGGCATGCGGCCCCTGCCCCTCGATATTGAGGATGACACCGGAGCCGAACTTGGCGTGGCGCACGCGGGCGCCCAATTTGAGGCCGGGCGCAACCGGATCCGCCTTCACGCCAGACGCTGCGGACACGCGGCGCGGTGCGAAATCGCTGCGCGAATAGTCATCACGCGCGTTGAATCCACCGGAGCCGTAGCTACCGCGTCCAGTCTGTACACGCGGACGTACCTCTTCGAGCAATTCTTCCGGAATTTCGCGGATGAATCGCGAGGGTTGTCCGTAACTGTCGATGCCATGCAGACGCCGCTGCTCGGCATAGGTGAGATAGAGCTGCTGCATGGCGCGAGTCGTACCGACATAGGCGAGACGTCGCTCTTCTTCGAGGCTATCGAGATCGTTCAGCGACCGCTGATGCGGGAACAGCCCATCTTCGAGCCCGGCAAGGAATACCACCGGAAACTCCAGACCCTTGGCCGTGTGCAAGGTCATCATTTGGATACAGTCTTCCCACGCCTCAGCTTGGCCTTCACCCGATTCGAGAACCGCGTGCGCGAGGAACGACTCGAGCGGCGGTAATTGTTCGCCTTCGACGCCCTCGGGTTCGAAACCCCGCGCCGCCGAGACGAGTTCCAGCAGGTTGTCTGCTCGTGCTTCACCGCGCTCGGCTTTTTCCTTGCGATGGTGTTCGAGCAAACCGCTGGAGTTGATCACCTGATCGACGATTTCGTGCAGCGCCAATTCGCGTGTATCGGCAGCCAAGCGATCGATCAGCTGCAGGAATCCATGCAGTGAGCCCGCGCCTTTGGCGCCCAGGCTTCCCTCGGCAATACATCGCTGTGCTGCCGACCACAGCGAGCTGCCGTCGGCACGGGCCCGTTCACGTAACGTATCGATACTCTTGGCGCCGATGCCGCGAGTGGGTAAGTTGACCACACGCTCGAACGACGTATCGTCGTTGCGGTTAGAGACGAGCCGCAGATAAGCGAGAGCATCTTTGATTTCAGCGCGCTCGAAGAAGCGCAAGCCGCCATATACCTTGTAGGGAATACGGGCCGACAGAAACGCCTCTTCGAAAACACGCGATTGCGCGTTCGATCGATAAAGGATGGCGATATCACGGCGATTACCACCGCGAGCGACCCAGTCTTTGATGCGCTGCAGCACGAATTCGGCTTCATCTCGCTCATTGAAGGCCGCATAGAGGCGGATCGGCTCACCTTTGCCGCCACTCGTCCAAAGATTTTTACCAAGTCGACCGCTGTTATTGGCGATCAAAGCATTGGCGGCTTCGAGAATAGTGCTCGTCGAGCGATAGTTCTGCTCGAGGCGAATCAATTTGGCCTGTGGAAAATCGCGTCGAAACGTTTGCAAGTTCTCGACTCGCGCGCCGCGCCAGCGATAGATCGACTGATCGTCATCGCCCACTGCGAAGGGCGCACCTTCTGAGCCGACCAATAGTTTCGTCCACGCATACTGAATGGTGTTGGTGTCCTGGAACTCATCGACCAACACATGACCAAAACGACGGCGATAATGCGCGAGCAGCTCCGGCTGATCGCGCCACAATTCGAAAGCACGTAGTAGCAATTCGGCGAAGTCGACGACGCCTGCGCGTTGACAGGCTTCTTCGTAATCACGATACAGCTGGATGAACTGGCGACGCGTTGGATCGTTGCCGTCTTTCAGCACCTTTGGCCGCATGCCTTCATCTTTGTTTTGATTGATGAAGTACTGGATGTCGCGCGGCACCCAGCGCGTATCGTCCAGATTTTGCGCCTTGAGGATTTTCTTGATCAGTCGCAACTGATCGTCGCCATCGAGAATCTGGAAGGTTTGCGGCAGGTTGGCTTCGCGCCAATGCAGACGCAATAAGCGATGGGCGATGCCGTGAAAGGTGCCGATCCAGAGCGCAGCACCCGGCATGCCAAGTAGCGATTCGATGCGCGCTCGCATCTCCCCCGCAGCCTTGTTAGTGAAGGTCATCGCCATGATGCTGTGTGGCGAAGCGCCTTCGGCTTGAATCAGCCACGCTACACGATGCGTGAGCACACGTGTCTTACCACTACCGGCGCCTGCCAACACCAACACCGGACCGACCGGTGCCGTGACGGCTTCGCGTTGAGCGTCGTTGAGCGGATTGAGTATCGGCGAGAGATCCATGCGGGGCGCGAATTCTAGCGGCTTTCGGTCGGTTTGGTGGATCGATCCTGCGGATTTTTATCAGCGTCTATACTTCGATCGAATCAGAGATTGATCCGGAGTGCGACGTCGATGACAGCCGAGTTTCGAGCGAATGCGTATGCCTATGCCTTGTTGAGTGTGACGGATCTGACCACCGCGCTCGATTTGTGGGTGGGTCGTTTCGGCATGCAGATCGTGGCGCGTCGCCAAGGGAGCGATCCTGCGTGGGCAAAGCGCTTAAGTTTGGCTGCAGAGGACATCGTCGATCAGGCACTGCTGGTGACACCGGGTCGTATCCAAGGCGGAATTCATCTGGTGCAATTTCGCGCACCCGGCGCGCCGGTACGAGCGGGCGCACGGTCCACGGATCTCGTACCGAAGAGCGTCGATATCGTGGTGCGTGACATCCAAGCGCGTTATGCCGAGTTGCAGGCAGCCGGATTTCGCTTTCGTTCGCCGATTGGTCGTTTCGAAACCGACGGAGTCGTGGTGCACGAGGTGCATCTGCCCGGACCCGATGAGGTGAATCTGGTCTTTCTCGAAGAAGAGGGCAAGACCGATCACGTCAGCCCGCAAGGGTACGGTGTGGCGCCGCAGATCGTTGCGATCTCACCCGACAATAAAATAGAGAAAGCGTTCTATGAACAGGTATTGCAGCTCACCGAAACCTCGTACCACCGGTTCGCAGGTCCAGAGGTAGAGCGCACGATTGGTTTACCGCCGGGTGCCGGGCTCGACATTCGAATTTTTGGTGATCCGCAGTACACCTACGGGCGACTCGAGATCGTTCAATATGAACGCGCCGACAGTGAAAACCTGTATCCCAAAGCCTGCGCACCGGCGCGCGGCTTGTTGGCGGTCAGTTTTATCGTACCTGATGTGACTGCTGTCGTTTCGCGAGCGAAGGCGAGCAGCGCTCGAGTCGATGAGCCTCAAAAAATAGACTGCATCTTGGGCTCGGTGTTGACGGCGACGGTGTATTCACCCGCAGGATTGCGTATCGATCTACTGCAGGTCGATCACCACTGATTGCGCAATTCGCGCAGGCGCAAGAACACGCTGCGCGCATCCGGATCACCGGGGAGTTCGGGGAAGCGCTCGCGCAAGCGCGCGATGATTTCGGGCTCCTGCAAGCGAAAGAATACGTTGTGCCGTTTTTCATCGCCGAGCGTAAACACGGGGGCGGTTGCGCCCTCGCGTTCCCCTAGTGATGCATGCCGTTGAGTGGCCACGACGTTGCCGGGCTCTCGATCGAGCGTGAAGGCGAGATTGCGCGCCAGATAGTCATGGCCCGGATAGACGAGCGTCGAGTCGGGTAGTAGCGCGAGTTGCTGCACGAAAGTGTCATACAACAAGGATGGATCACCACCGTTATGACAATTGCCGGCGCCTGCATTGAACAGCGTGTCACCACAGAGGAGGGCTGCCGGCGTCGATGAATCGGCCGCTTGCAGCAGCAGACAGATATGCGAGCGGGTATGCCCCGGTGTATCGAGCACCCGTGCCTCGACCGTACGCCCGACGCGCAGTACGACACCTGCACCGAGACCCACGTCGATACCCGGGATGCGCCCGCCTGCGCCCGAGTGTGCGAGCACTTTGGCGCCGGTCGCGGCCCGTAAGCCTTCATTGCCACCGATATGGTCGCCATGCTCGTGGGTGTTGAGAATGCTCCGTATGGTCCAGCCTCGCGCGTGGGCAACCGCAAGACAGGCTTGCCAGTCGAGCGGGTCCACGGCCATCGCTTCACCCGTTTCTTCACAGGCGATGAGGTAGTGGTAATTACGCCACGCGTTTCCTGGCCAAATGCGCTCGATGATCATCTTTGCAAGTGAATTTTGACTAAAGCCTTTTCACAACACTTGGGTTAGATTGGCTTCGGGGGCTGGAGATCGTCATGTCGAACGAGACCGTTGCCATTTCGCCCCCTCAGGCGCACATCAATCCTTACCCGTCCCGAGCCGCCTGGGAAACCGCCAGAGCGGCCTGCGAGCGCGATCCGGGTGCATTTCATGGTGACATCGCCTGTCGCGAATTGCACTGGTTCGAGCCGTCGTTGGGCCAAACGGGCGCTTGGATCCGGTATGACGACACTCAATCGCGCTGGATGGGTTTCGATGCCGCGAGCGGCGCGTCGATTGACCCGCACTTGTCTGACACCCATCGACCTTGGCGCACCGCCCTCGATGCGAGTGAAGCGCCTTTTTATCGCTGGTTCGATGGCGCACTGACCAACGCCTGCTTCAATGAAATCGATCGCCATGTGCTCGACGGGTACGGCGGCGAAGCAGCCTTATGGTTCGAGGGTGATCGTTGGGATCAATCGCAAGCCGGTGGTCGTGGCGCGCCTGTCGTCTCTTACAGCGTCTCGCGTAAGACCTTGCTACTCGAAGTGGCCAAATGTGCACTCGCGCTACGAGAGCTCGGTCTCGACATCGGTGATCGTATCGCGATCAACATGCCAAATATTCCGGAACAACTGTTCTGGACCGAAGCTTGCAAGCGTCTCGGTATTGTCTATACGCCCGTGTTCGGTGGATTCAGCGACAAGACGCTCTCGGATCGCATTCACAATGCCGGTGCGCGTGTCGTTATTACGGCCGATGGGGGTTATCGAAACGCCCAGATCGTGGCCTTCAAGGAGGCGTATACCGACCCGGCGCTCGATGGTTACGTGCCAGCCGAGACCGTCGTCGAGATCGTGCAGCGCACGCTCGGGGAATTGGCAGTACCTGCCGAGCAGGCGAGAGTCATTCTCGACGGCGCACGCACAGCCGTCGCCAATGAAATCACGCTCGAGCGCTCGGATGTCATGCGCGGAGTCGGGCGCGCGATCGAGAGCATCGGTGGACTGTCTTCAGCTGAGGCGAGCCGGATCCGAACCGCCATTGCATCTGCGCTGGTCGCAACGCCGGCGCGCGTCGATATTGTCGTCGTCGTCAGGCATGCCGCACAGGCGGATCTCTTGTGGCGCCCTGAGCGTGATCGCTGGGCGCATGAGCTGACCGATCGAGCGGAACAAAAAATTCTGGCGGCGGCACGTGCTGCGGGACACGAGGTCGATTCTCTCGCCGCCCTGATGGCGCTACCCGACTCTCAATTCGTTGCTGCGATCTGGGCGTCGAGTCGGCCTGTGCCACTGGACGCTGAATTCCCCATGTTTTTCATCTACACGTCAGGATCCACCGGCAAACCGAAGGGCGTCGTGCATGTGCACGGCGGTTACCTCAGCGGCGTTTCTCACACGATGCGAGTTGCTTTCGACGCACGCGCCGGCGATGTGATGTATGTCGTAGCCGATCCGGGCTGGATCACGGGTCAGAGCTACATGATCGCGGGAGCGCTCGCTACTCGTGTTACGACGGTGATCGCCGAAGGGGCGCCCGTTTTCCCGAGTGCCGGCCGCTTCGCCAGCATCATCGAGCGATTGAAGGTGAACATCTTCAAAGCCGGCGTCACTTTCCTGAAAACGGTGATGACCGATCCGCAGAACGTCGAAGACGTGCGAGCTTATTCGCGCGCATCGTTGCGCGTGGCGACGTTTTGCGCCGAGCCGACTTCGCCCGTGGTGCAGCAGTTTGGCATGGAGCTCGTCACGCCCTGGTACATCAATTCCTATTGGGCCACCGAGCACGGCGGCATCGTATGGACCCATCTCTACGGCAATGGCGACTTTCCGTTGCGCGCCGATGCCCACACTTATCCTTTGCCGTGGGTGATGGGTGATGTCTGGATCGCCGACAGCGAACCCGATTCTNCAGGACGAGTTACGGCGCGTTCGGCTTCGGTGGGCGAAAAAGGCGAGATCGTTATCTCAGCGCCTTATCCCTATCTTTGCCGAACGATCTGGGGTGATGCCGCCGGGTTCAAAGTAGACGGTACGCGCGTCGCGCGGCAGTGGCGTGGCGATATCGATCGATACCGCAGTACTTATTGGGCGCGTTGGCGAGAGCAACTTGCCTACACGCAAGGCGATTTTGCCGTGAAGCACGCCGACGGCGGCTTCTCGCTGCATGGTCGCTCTGACGATGTCATCAACGTGTCGGGGCACCGTCTCGGCACCGAAGAAATAGAAGGCGCCATCCTGCGAGATAAGCAGGTCAATCCAGATTCGCCCGTGGGCAACGTCATCGTGGTCGGCGCGCCTCATGCACAAAAAGGTTTGACGCCGCTCGCCTTCGTACGCCCCGCGGCGGGACGCAAGCTCACCGCTGAAGATCGACGTCGTTTGATCGACATCGTACGTCAGGAAAAAGGCCAGGTCGCCATTCCCGAAGACTTCATCGAAGTCAGTCAGTTTCCGGAAACTCGCAGTGGCAAATACATGCGCCGCATGGTTCGTGCACTCGTCGAGGGACAGGATGTCGGTGATACCTCGACGCTGCGCAACCCCGAATCGATCACGGAGCTCAAGCGTAGTATCGCCGAGTGGCAAGAGCGTCAGCGCGTCGCCGACGAACAACAATTGTTCGAAGATTTCCGTTACTTCCGCATTCACTATCACCCACTGAAGAAACCGCGACGGGCGCGCCTCGCCATTGTCACTATCCAGAATCCGCCGGTGAACGCGCTGAACGAGCGTGCGCTCGACGAGTTGAACATCGTGATTGATCACGTGGCTCGACGCGAAGATGTCAAAGCGGTGATCTTCACTGGACAGGGCACTTCGGCCTTCGTAGCAGGCGCGGATATCCGCCAGTTACTGGAAGACGTACACACCCTAGAAGAAGCCTTGCCGCTACCGAACAACGCCCATCTGGCTTTTCGCAAAATCGAAACCATGGAAAAGCCTGCGATCGCTGCGATCAATGGCGTTGCGCTCGGTGGTGGTATGGAGTTCGCGCTCGCCTGTCATGTTCGCGTCGCCGAGCCACTGGCGACTTTTGGTCAGCCGGAAGTGCGCTTGAGCTTGCTGCCAGGTTATGGCGGCACACAACGTCTGCCACGCCTGCTCGAATTGCGCGGTCATGCGACACCGCTCGTGCGTTCGCTCGAGATCATCCTAGGCGGTCGAACGATCGCGAGCGATGAAGCTTTGAGCGATGGATTGGTCGATGCACTTTGTGGCGACGGCGAAGATGTATTGAGTCTCGCTGTGCGCTTAGCGAGCGAGTTCGTGGCATCGCCGCAAGGTCGTAAGCTGGTCGCGCGTCGTTATGCTGAGCGGCGCACCGCTGAAGCCGCGTGGCAACGAGCCGGCATCGATGACGTGTCACTCGCGCTTGGTGATACGGAAACGCAGCGTTTGGTCGCGCAAGCAGTTAAGGTCGGGCGCGCTAAGACAGCGGATCGCATCGTCGATGCGATTCGTACGGGTTGGCAGCAGGGTCTGCAGCAAGGGCTTGCGCGTGAGGCACAGCTGTTCGCCGAGGCGGTCGTAGACCCCGAGGGGGGCAAGGCCGGCATTCGCGCTTTCATCGACAAGAAGAGCGCACCTTTGCCTACGCGGCGCGCCACGATACCGAGCGCCGAATCGATCGCGAACTTGATCAAGCAGGGCGAGTTGTTGCCGGTCGGCGCCGCTTTCTTCCCGGGGCTGACTCCGATACCGGCGTGGCAGTGGGGTCATGCGGTCGTCAAAGATCCCGCAACGGGGGCGCCAGCCCACGGCTTACCGAAAGAGGCCGAGCGAGAAATTTTGCTGCCAGTACCCAAGCCAGGTCCAAACGAGGCAGTGGTCTACGTGCTCGCCTCGGAAGTGAACTTCAACGACATCTGGGCGATCAC
>JGI25921J50272_10000605_pt1 | contig 11680 bp, 8 predicted proteins | sample LauGreSu1BDMLBSD_2_FD_50272 | JGI IMG/M metagenome (IMG submission 50272) | reverse complement strand
CCCGAATATATGATTAATTTAGTCGGGGAATTAAAGTTATTATGTAAAAACTTCATAGGTGCTTTAGAACAAAAGAACGATATTTCAATTTATTTTGCGCATTCTATAAAAAATTATAAAAACTCCATACCATCTTTTTTTAATTCTTTTGTTAATTCTAGTTATTTAATATTTGATTTAATAGAATTTGTTTTTAAAAATGAAAACTCTCCATATACTGAATATATAGAAATAGCAAAAGCATGGTATCAAATTCTTCCACAAAAAGAAAATTATTTATGTTGGCAAACTCTAATTTTATTTTATATAAAAAATGATGTTCCTCATATTCCAATTAGCTATTTAGATGAAGAACAATCCAGAAATTCGTATGAAAAAAATGTATCTCTCATCAAAAGAGATTTGAAATCGACTTTTACTATAAATGATTTAGATAAAATTGAAGAAGCATATTCTAATAAAGAATACAAAAATGCTTTTATTTATCATAAGAATAACAAGAATGATCATTTATATGAATCTTATTATTCTTCTAATCAAGATGAGGTTAAAAAAAGTTCTAATCAAGAAGATTATGCCAAAATTATTACAAAAGCAGGGACAAATTCTTATATAGCAGAAAAAGATAATAATATTATTATGATAAAAGGTCCTTATAAAAATTGGGATGATGTTAAACATTTTAAAAAAATTCAAGAGGCTAAAAATATATTGGGATTAAAAAATATTAATTATGAAATTGTTTTTTTAATCCCTAAAAAAGAAGATAAATCGTATCCTTTTATAGTTTTTAATATGAATAAGATATTTGAAAAATTACCTTTTTCAATAAAAAAAGAAAGTGTAAATTGGAGTAAATTTAATATTAAAAATGAAAAAGATGTTGAATATATTAATAATAAAATTTTTAGATATTTGTTTGGAATTAAAGATTCCAAAGACAATTTTATATATAAGAACGGAGTATATACCATAAATGATGATGAAATTGAAGATCATGATAATACTATTGATATTAATTTTATAAAGAATAATTCAGAAATGATAAAGAATTTCTTATTAAAATTGAAATTAAACAAAAAATTAACTACATTAATTAAAAACAATAAATTAGTGGAATTGATATCTCTAATGGATAAACATAAATCAAGCTTACTTAAAAGTGCCAATACTTTTATGTTAGTAAATGAAATTATAGGAAAAGATCCCTTTATTTTATATACTTCAGACACTTTTAATAAAGATGAAGTAGAGGAAATTGTAAGAAATCAATTAAGTGAATTATCAAAAGAATATCCAGATCTTTATTCGCGTATAGAAGAATATGAAAAACTAAACTCTAAAAAAATGAAAAGAACAATGACATTAGATAAAGGAAATAAACTTTACAATCTACCTGATAATATTTATGAAAACGAAACATATTTGCTTTCATCTGTATTAAAAGATGATCAAATGCCATATTTAATATATATCCATGCAAAAAACAACAATAAAATGTCTTCTAAATATAGAAATGAAAAGACTTGGAATGGACACGATTTAGATATAATGAAATCTGCTTTACAAAAGTATATTAGAAGAGGTGTATTAGATAAAGCGCTTTATGTAGCCGGCGAACTCGATTTATTTAAAGAAGATAAAGACAGAGGTGAAGTTATTCGAACAAACTTTTTGAACAGATTAATGATTATTTATTTAGAAGATGTAGAAAATGTAACAATTTTTCCAGAGATAAATAAACTTGTTGAAAATATTTTTAACGAAAGACAAAAACAAGAACGTAACAAATCAAATGAAGAAAAGATGATATCAAGAATTGTTTATATATTATGTAAATCTAAAAAAGCAAGAGTATGCTCTCATATTAGAGCTGTTTTTAATCCTAAATACAATAATAAAAAACTACTTTCAAAGTATCCTTCTATACAAAAACTATGGACTGAAATCGAAGAAAATAAAAATAGCAATAAATACGATCTTTTTAGAAAATATCTAAAAGATAAAAATATATTATGTGTTTATTATGGATTTCAAATTGATATTTCAGGAGAAAAATTCGGACGAAAGAACGCTGTATGGTTTATATTTGAACAACTTAAAAATTTAAAGATTGACAATATTAACGAATATATTTCTTGGTATAAAAATCATATAGGGAAAATGAAAGAAGGATTTTTATGTTGGCTTTTCCCGTTATTAATTTATTTGTCAGTTATAAAACAATATAAAGATACGATAAAAGAAGAAATTTATATTGATAATTGGGATAAAAATAGAAAAATGGAAAAGATAGAAATAATAGATGATTATATTGTTGATAAAGACACTAAAAACGGATCTTCCAAGGATTTGATCGAGTTTGCTTTAATTGGTGTACATGTAGAAAATGAGTCAAAATTTGTTAATAATTTATGGAAAAAATTTTACGATGACGGAAAACGTTATGAGGAAGGTCAGCCAATTATAGGAGAAACTCCAGAAGACAAGTTTGACGAAAAAGAGGAAAATAAAGAAAAATGAGAGTGTGAATAAGAATAAATATAATTGAACAATATGAATCTTTTCAAGACTTTTTTTGTAATATCTGCGCTAGAACACTGTACAAAAAGATAAGGAATTGATTATTTTACGGTGTAAACATACGTTTCATCAAAAATGCATAACAATATGGTTTGAAAGAAATAGAACATGTGCTGTATATAGAAGATATATTTATAATGAAACTAATGAAAATAGGGGAAGTACATGGAGAATAATTACTCTCTTTTTCGCTATAACTTTAGGGGTTATACTTGGAATTTATTTTTTTAATATCTCTAGTATATCATCTTATTAAATATAATATATTTAATAAACTTTAATAGATTAAATTGTGAATTGTTAGATTTTTATCTCTTCCAATCCTCAACGCTCGTCCTATAACTTGATCTTTAATATATGTTGGCATTTCGTGATATAATATAATATCAGTTGCCTCTTCAAGATTAATTCCAGCACCGTTAAATCTGCTGTTTAGAAATATTACATCGACTTTTCCCTCTTTAAATTTTTTAATTTTAGAGTCTCTTGTTGCTTTTGTTCCTGATAGTTCAACGAAATCGATTTTATGTTCATCTAAAACTCTTCTGATAAGATAAAAGCTCTCATCATACATTGAAAAGATGAGAAATTTTCCTTCTTTTTCTAGGCCTTTTGATACGATATCATATACTTTATCTTGTTTTGATACTTTCTTATTAATTTCAGGTGTCTTTTCTTCTTTAGAATCATATTTGGAATTATCCAATTGGTCTTTTTTAGATACATATACAAGTTCTTTTACGTTTACAAGAGTTCTACACATAGGACAAGATTTATTAGTATCAAGCCATTTCATAACGCAGTTTCCACAAAAAAGGTTTTGACAACATGGAATAAGAATTGGTTCTTTGATAGTTGAAAAACAAATAGAACAGTCGTCTTGGAGAATATTTTTATATTTTTCTTCAAGTTCTGTTATTGTTTTTTCTATCTCTTTTACTTTCTTTTCCCATGACTCTATCTCTTTTTCAGAATTACTTCTGTTTTTCCAAAATGTAACTGAAGCTTGCGCTTGCATTAATTTTTCTTTTTGTTTTTTGGAAACAATTTCAAATAAATTAGTTTCATTTGTAGTTCCTCCTCCAATTCGTGAAATTGCGCCTTTAATATTTCCGGCAGCAATCATAGTCTTTGTTTCACTATCGATAACACTTGATAAAACATTTAAGATTCGAGGGTTTAGACATACGTGATTTATTTCTTTTACTTCGGGCATCTTGAAAGAATATTTGACAAATTCGTTTTCGTTTTTGATTACCATATATCTTAAATATTCTGAACCAATTTTTCCAAAAAAATATCTCATAAAATGTTGTGTTGTTCCTCCTGGATATAAAAGTTGTGAGTAAGTTGCGCTTACAAACCACATAAATCCAGCTGAAATATGTCTCATCGCATTAATATGAGTCGAGCCAGCTTCGTCAAAGATAAATCGTTTCCACGAAACGTTTGGAAATCTATCCATTAACTCATTATATCTTACAGAAGATACGATTATAACATCCCAGTCATTAGGATTTAATTTATCAAAGTCTTTTTTATTTGATATTTCTTTAATTTTCAAAAGATCTTTTTCTACATAATTAAAGTAATCTTTCCATTGTGAAACTAAACTAGAAGATGCTAGAATTAGGTTTGCTTTTACTCTTTTAATGGGTCTTTTATTTATAACTTTTAAAGATTGATTAATAGTTGTTAAATTTATGTTATCATGATACTTATCAGTATTCCATTCCATTTTATCTCTAAGGATAAGAGATACAATCGAAAAGCTTTTTCCGTAACCAGGAATATCTCCTAGAATTCCAAAATCGGTCATAAAAAATGTATTATTGTCATATTTAATTTTTCGGTGTTTTTCTAGATTTTCCATATTATAAACCGAAACAAGCTGGTGAGGAAATAATTTTATTTTTAATCCTTGTGGTTGTTCTACTTTTTTATAAGATTTCCATATTTTAGACTTTTCTTCGATTTGCTTTTCATCATAAACAACATTATTTGTAATAGTAGATTTCCCTGAATAATAAAAATTCAAAGACGAACTATTTAAACTCAAGTATTGTCCTGATTCTGATACATTATTTACAATTTTTTCATCATCTTCGAATTGAAAATCGTTTATATATTTATCAATATATGACGAAGAAGACGAAGAAGATGAAGAATAACTAGCCATAGCTGCCATATTTATTATATTTTAATTTACTTATATTATATTTTTAATTTTAAATATATTATTATACAAAAACATCCGTATAATAAGTTTAATTTTTATTTATTTTTTTTTAAAATCCTCCACTGCATTTAGTGCATTGAGATTTGTAAGCTTGGATATTATTATTAGCAACATGACGATTTTGCATTTGGGCTGCCATATCATCTTGAGCAGGGTATTGGTAATTTTCACGAACTTGTGGATATGAAAAATTCTCTTGAATACGAGCTGGGCCATTTCTACGACCGCAACCAGGACCCATTCCATTACCTTGTACACCTCTGTATCCAGTATCATATGGTGTATTGCTCTTTCCGTAATCATAGCCGGCACTTCCTACCATGTTATATAAATCACGGTTTGAAGCACGAGTCCATTGAGCATCAGTTGTAAAGTTATTGTTAAATTCGTTGCTAAAACCTTCTACTAGTTGGTTAGAACCACCGCCAGCATATAATGGAGCATTAAAGCCAGCTGCATCAAGAGCAACGTATTCCATGTATTGTGGTCTTAAGAAATTTTCTACAGCAACACGATCTTCAGCAGAGTTGCATCCAGCGTTTTTGGTAACAAATGAATCTGGATGTACAAAACGACCAAAGTTATCTTGACCATTCCATAATGGACAGGTCATGTTATTTGGGTTCTCAAAACGATCGGATTGAATCTTATCAGCCCATCCGGTATTTACTTTGCATACGTTAATAGATCCTAAAAGTGAAATAGACATCTTTTATTATAAAATATTTTTATTATTTATAGAAAATTTTTTACTTTTTTATTTAACATAGATTTGTTTTTTTTATTCTACGTCACTATCAAATTCTATATCACTATCAAAATCTTTAATATCTTGATCATCTTCGATATCGGTTGATTTTTTGCTCTTTTTATCTTTTTTATCTTTTTTATCTTTTTTATCTTTCTGATCTTTTTGGTCTTTTACTTCAATTTCAAAAAGATCATTAGCTATAAACCATTTTTCTAAAGCATTGCATATAATAGTTTTATTCATAGAACCTTCTGTTTTATTTCTTCCCCAATACATGACTCTTATCTTTTCATCTTTTGTAAAAGTTTCGAACTTGTCAGCAAATGCTTTTTCTATATCTCTAAAACCATTTATATTTTCAATATAATATTCTGATAATTTTTTAGAATTCATTTCTTTTAATTTTTTATAATAAGAATCTTGTTTTGGTTCAAATTTGATATTATGTATAAGATTTAAGAGTTCAACTATATTCCAACTAGAGCACCGTTTTCCTATTTTTGTTTTTGTTTTTTTCTCATTTTTTATGTCTGAAATTTTAAACTTTCCGTCTATATCTCTGATTCCATAATAACCCCATTTTTCTCTTTCTGAATATTTATCTTTATTCTTTTTATCTAAATATTCTATAACCATATCATATTCTTTTTCATCGCAATCACGCCATTCATTTTCTTTATTAAATAAACATCTTAGTTTTTCTTCTGCTTTATACATCAAAGTTGATACTATCATATTATCAAAAGTAATAACATAAGACTTAAAGTGATTAATTATAAATTCTTTAAAAGATTTATTTTCTTTTGATAAAACATTTTTCATTTTATTCGACAAAATAGATAATTCCAACATCATTTCTTGAATATCTAAAGAAAATTGATTGAGATATTCTATTTTTAGATTGTATTCAGGTTCAGATTTTAATTTTGTCAACAAATTTGGAAGTATATTTAACTTTCTTGTTTCATCTTCTATGCTTAAAATCTGTTGTAAAGGAAAATGGTTAACATAATAAGTATCTAAGAAGTTGCTATTATTTTTTAAATTATATGTAAAATACAACATATTATTATCATATCTGATAAATACTCTATTTCCAAACTTGTCCAAAAAATTTACGTTTGAATTTTTCATCTTTAATAACACTTTTGTTAATGTAACATCTGTAATATTTTTTATATAATTTTTTATTTCTTCAAGAGTTATAAAATTTAACTTTTTAGTTTTCATTAATTGTAATATTTCTTCAATAATATCATCTACATTTTCGTCATTATAATAAATATTATAAGTAGTTTCATCAATAGAATCCTGTTCTAACTCGTACTTAATTATTCCATCACATTTATACTCACAATTTCCATAATTACATTCTCTTTTATTATCATATTTTGATTCAATTGTATTTCTTTTTCTATTCAAAGCACAATCAAAACTTGCTTCTTTAATAACACGTTCGACCGATTTTATAGATATATCTTTTGATTGACTTATTTTATACATCTTATAATCAATTGAATCCTTTGTATCCCTATCATTTAACAAATTACAATATAAATATATTTTCACATTAACATCTATTCCACTTTCTATCAAATTTGAATGGGAAAATAAACGATATCCTCTGGCAATCGCTTGATCAATTTCGCTAAAATTCCAACTAGGTGTTACAATATGTATGTTTCTTATATTTTTTAATGTTATTCCTTCTGACATTTTTTCACTTCCTATTATAACTTTAATATAATCTCCGTTCATATTTGATTTGCTATTAAAAGTCCTTAGTATATTAACAGTCTCATTTTCTGTAGTAGTTGCATTAGTTATAATAGAATATTTTAAACCTTTTCCTTCTGCTCCTTTTGTATCTTTAAATCCAAATTCTTCTAATAATTTTGAAAATACAACTGCACCACTTCCTTCTACAAGTTTAATATAAACAAAATGAGTCTCACCATTATTCTCTAAAAGCATTCTGATGCATTCTGCATATTTTGCACTATAATTACTTAATTTCTCTAATTTCTGTTCATTTGTTTTAGCGTCTCCGAATAAAATTTTAAAATTAGGCAAAGCCTTGTATATAATTTTTGTTTTTCTTTTATCCCTATCGTATATAGACAATTTTTGTTCTTGGGACTGGATATACTGTTTAAACCCTTCTGCTCCATAAGTACCATTTGGAAATATAAACAAATTAGACTGTATAGATTCGTTATATACACCAGTTTTCCCTTTCTGATCTTCCAAATATGCTTTAATATATTCTTTTTGTTGTGTTTTTTTCATTATAATAGGATATAATGTAAAATGACCTATATTCAAATCTCCCTTAAATATCTTTTTAACATCACTTTTCATGGCTATCAAATAACTTACATACCCGTGTAAATAACTTTTTAATTTATCAATAGATTTTGGATTTATAACAGTCAAATCCTTATCTTTTTCATCAACTAGAAGAAAGTTTTTAGTAAATTTTTCCAAAGTAGGAATTTGTTTATCTATAGGAAGAATTAAATTCATAATTCCAGCAATTTCATTTGGTCTATCTATCATAGGAGTTCCAGTCATAAGAATAACTTTACAATTTTTTACTATATGAAGAAATCTATGCATATTGTCATATTGTCCTATTTTATCTTCTTTTTTATCAGATAATCTTAAATTATGAGCTTCGTCAATTATAATTATGCGATTACTAAATTCTTTAATTAATACATTATCAGAAGTTTTTTCAATATAATCTGTAAATTTTTGAAATGTTTGAAATTCATAATTTTTACTTATTAAATTATTAATTCTTCTCTTCTTTTTCTCATCTGTTAAATTTTCTATTTCAGAAGGAACATACGGTCCTGAAACACAATTTCCTTTATCATCATTCTCCTTACACGTACAAACAAAAACAAGTTCATTTATATAGTTATTTATCAAATTTTGCCCTTTCATTATAACAAGAGCCTTTTTATATTCGTTAGATTCTCTCCTCATTCTTTCAATAGTAGAAACAGAAGAACAAGTTTTTCCTGTTCCAGGCTCGTGCATTAATAACAATCCTTTGTATTGAGTATTACTACTTAAAAATCTTGATATAATAACTTGATGATTCATATATTTTCCAGTGGATGGTTTTTCCTCTGTTTCTTCTAAACGATAATCATAAAACTCTTTTTTTCTATATATATTATAATTTGGATTCCCTTGCTCTACAAAATTTTTACCAAGAGTTTCTTTTACTTCTAAATCGTAATCAGGATAAATCGGTAAGAAATTATAAAGATAAACTTTTGACATTTATTTTATTTCTTTATATTATTAAAAATTTATGTTTATGTTTATTATTAATAAACATGGACAATTCATATACATATAAACGTTTCAGATGGAACTCAAAGGCTCCTCTAAACAATCCAAATTTAACCCTATCTGTAAATAGACAATTCATTAAATTCGACAAATTGTTTATTTTGCCAAATCGATCTACTATCCTTACAAATAATGTATCAAAACAAGCTCTTGAAAATTGCTATGTTCCTGTAAATAATCAAGTAAATATAATTTAATTATTTGATTATAAATTATATTAATGGATATTGATTATAACGATTTTAGAAACAGATTTTTATGTAAAAGCTGTAAAAAAAATTTAATTAGCAAAGAAGCTTTAGATAATCATATTATAAATTGCTATGAAACAAAGATAGAAAAAATAAAAGAAAAATATATTTCACAAATTGAAAATTTAGAAAAAGAATATAGTGAAAATTGCGATAAAATGAACGATTTTTTTATAAATCATTTGAATTCTATAGAAAGTAAATATATTGATTTAATTAATTATTTAAATAATCAAATAATTAAAATGTATTTACTTTCAGAAGGGAAATAAAGATTTTATTTAATTTTTACAATAAATTTACTTTCTTGATGATTTAGATGATTTACGTTGAGATTTTCTTGATGCTCTAGGTGATTTAGATGATTTACGTTGAGATTTTCTTGATACTTTAGGTGATTTAGATGATTTACGTTGAGATTTTCTTGATGCTCTAGGTGATTTAGATGATTTACGTTGAGATTTTGTTGATACTCTAGGTGATTTACTAAAATTAAAAGAAAATTGGTTATTTTCTCTTTCAAACTCGTCATTTGTAATATTTTGAGGTTCGTTATGAGAGTTTCTTAATTGTTCTTTTAGAATTAAATCTTGTTCATTGTTTCTCAATAAGCTAATACGAGAATTTAAATTTGATAACAATTTTCTTTTTTTAGATTCAGATATGTTACTATTATTTGTTAGTCTCTCTTTTTCTTCTTCCAAATTTGATATTGCAACTCTTAATTCATCCATTTATATTAGTATAATATTATTTATTTTTATAAAAATTGTATAGTACAAAAAAAGAGGCTAATAAAGAAGTTGATATTAATATATTTCTATTATTATTACTTCTTTGATGATTTTCTTCTTTTATAGTAGTAGAAGGAGATGGAGTAGGAGTAGTTGATTCCATTTATTTATAATATTAAATTTTTTTAATATTAACACCCATTTGTTCGCAAAATAATGGAACTAATTCATCATTTTTATAATCGTTAATATATTTTATCTCTTTTATTCCTGACGCTAATAATAATCTAGTACATATAATACAAGGATAATGAGTAATATAAGCAATAGAATCATTAGACGAAACCCCTCTTTTAGAGCAATCACATAAAGCATTTTGTTCTGCATGTACAGTGGCTTGTTCATGACCGTCTCTAACTATAGATATATGATCGCAACCTGGCAAAAAACCATTATAGCCTTGTGATACAATTCTATTATTTAATACTAATAAACAACCTACTTTTAGTCTGTGACAAGGACTTCTTTTAGATGTAACTTGAACTATTTCTTTAAAATATTCGTCCCAAGAAGGTCTTTCTTCCATAATATTATCTTATTTATAAATTTAATCTATTTTTTAAAGAGTAATAAATAAAATGTCAGAAGATCAAGACTTAGAACAATTCAATCTTTCTCTTAAAAAGAAGAAAAAGAAAAAGTTATCAAAAGAAGAACAACAAGATGATATAAAAGATATAAAAATTGAAGAAGATCAAGATTATGATTATACGTTTTTGTTAGAAAGATTATATACACAACTAAGAATTAACAATCCAATGATAATAAACCATAAAAAACTTGTAATTCCTCCACCAAGTGTTATTGCATTAAGTTCTAAAAAGACTCTTTTAGCCAATTTTAAAGAAATTATAAGATTAATAAATAGAAATATTGACCATGTTCAATCATTTTTTATATCAGAATTAAATACTAATTGTAATATAGACTCGTTATCTAGATTAATTATAAAAGGAAAATATTCACAACGTCAAGTAGAAAGCATTTTTAAAAAATATATTGAGGAGTATGTTATATGTGATAGTTGTAGAAAACATCATACAATACTTTTAAAAGATCAAATTACAAGACTTTATTTTTTAAGTTGTGAATCTTGTAAATCAAGTAAATCTATACAACCTATTAAAAATGGTTTTTATAAATTATAGTCCAATTTTGGATCTTTATCATAATGATTCAAATGAAAATGATTTGTATAACTATTTTACCTTCCATTCCTTCCTCAATTTTTATTTAAGATTTATAAATTTTAAATAAATTCATTTTATAGATTTAAATCTTTCTTGCTGGAGATAAATTTCTTAATTTTATATTTTTTACTTTTTCTTTTACTTTTGAATTGGTTTCTAAATCAATATATTGATTTTTATTAACTTCTTTTTGACAATAACAATTTTTTAAAGAATAATAAACGCATATAAATGTTATAATTCCTCCTACGATTAAAAATACTGTTAATGTTATATTAATTTGATTAGAACTTTGTGATTGTGTCATAGCGGTGGGGATTGGTGTCATTGTTGTAGGAACTGGTTTCATAGTGACGGGGATTGGCGTCATAGTGGTAGGGATTGGTGTCATAGTGACGGGGATTGGCGTCATAGCGGTGGGGATTGGTGTCATAGTGGNAGGGATTGGNGTCATAGNGGTNGGGATTGGTGTCATAGTGGTAGGGATTGGTGTCATAGTGGTA
>JGI25921J50272_10000604_pt1 | contig 11692 bp, 10 predicted proteins | sample LauGreSu1BDMLBSD_2_FD_50272 | JGI IMG/M metagenome (IMG submission 50272) | reverse complement strand
TTTTGCTGGGCGGAAACACTGACAAAACTCATCAAAAGCACCATGAACATGCATACAACTCTTCTCATGCGGGGGTAAATTTTTATGAGTCCTAAACTAGTCATTTTTTCCATTATTTCGATGGGAAGGCCTGTCTATTGAACTTTATATGTGGTACTTTCGTTTATTCAAAAACTGATCATGAACATTGGCATTGTTTGTTACCCAACATTTGGCGGAAGTGGCGTGCTGGCAACAGAGTTGGGCAAAGCATTGGCCGATAAAGGGCATATCGTTCATTTCATCACCTACCAGCAACCGGTGAGATTGACAGGATTCAGTGCCAACATTTTTTTTCATGAAGTGCGGGTGCCAGCTTATCCATTGTTTGATTTCCCTCCCTACGAAACTGCCCTTGCCAGTACCTTGGTGGATGTTGTAAGAAACAACAACATAGACCTGCTGCATGTACACTATGCCATTCCACATGCTTCTGCTGCCTTCATGGCCAAGCAAATTCTTGCAGAACAAGGCATCCATGTACCTTTCATTACCACCCTTCATGGCACGGATATCACCCTGGTAGGCAAGGACAAGACCTATGCACCAGTGGTTGCATTTTCCATCAACAAGAGTGATGCCATCACTGCCGTTTCAGACAATCTCCGGGCAGAAACCTATACCAATTTTGATATCCAGAAAGAGATCAGTGTGATCCACAATTTTGTCGACATCAAAAGGTTTTCCAAACCGCCGATTGATGCATTCAAAAAAGTGATCGCACCCAATGGAGAAAAAATCATTTTACATGCCTCGAATTTCAGGAAAGTCAAGCGAATTGCAGATGTGATTTATACCTTCAACAAAGTAAAAAAAGAGATTCCTGCAAAGCTGTTGTTGGTGGGTGATGGACCTGAACGACCCATGGCAGAAGAGCTCTGCAGGGAGTTGGGCATTTTTGACGACACCCGGTTTGTCGGCAAACAACAAGACATGGAAGACATCTATGCCATTGCAGACCTGTTTTTGTTGCCCTCTGAATATGAAAGCTTTGGACTTTCTGCATTGGAGGCCATGGCTGCAGGATCGCCAGTAGTTGCCTCAAGGGCTGGAGGAATTCCTGAAGTGATTATCCATGGGGTCAATGGATTCCTCAGTGACATTGGTGATGTTGAAAGCATGAGCAGGGATTCGATCTTGTTGCTTTCAAACCCCATCATGCTCAATCAATTTAGTGATGCTGCAAGGAAGCAGGCAGAAATCTTCGACATTGAAAATATCGTACCTCAATACGAGGCACTCTACAGCAAAGTTTTGAAAGGGTGATTTCNCCTCAGTNCTATTTGTTTTTCAACCAAATTTCTGGATTCACAAACCGCATTTCCTCATTGAGCATAAAGAGGATTTCACCATCCCCGTCAAAATTTTCTGCCGCTTTTCCAATGGCCTGACCCATGCTCACCTTGGCCCCTTTTGCAACAGTTACCGTGGATAGATTGAAATAAGTGGTAAAATATTTTCCGTGTTTGATGGTAACCGTCTGGCTTCCAGCNACGTCATAGACTGTTGTAACAACCCCCTCAAACACCGCTTTTACCGGTGCTCCTGACAAAGTCTGGATGGTGATACCGCTGTTGTCTTCATCAATCTTGGTTCCTTCGATGCGCTGCCTTCCAAAACTGGAAGTGATGGTTCCCTTGTCCACAGGCCAAGGAAGGTTTCCCCTGTTGTTCTCAAATCCTACAGAAACCTTGGTTACCTCTGGTGTATTCTCCAGGATATTGGCTTTCCTAACAGTAGTAGCACTGGCTGGACCAGCTGCAGGAGCCTTTTCTGCGGGCTTGGCCGCAGTGCTGGAAGCAAGCTTTCTGGCTTCTTCTTCCGCTTTGCGCCTTGCCGCTTCAATTTCCCTTTTGATGATGGCGGCAATGGAATTCTGGAGACTTCTCTCTACTTTCTTTTTGGCAGCCACTTCCTTCTCAATCTCTTTTTCTCTTGCCTTGAGTTTGGAAACAAACTGATTTTTTTCTCGCTGCTCTCCCTCAAGTATGACCTTTTGCTTGTTTTGCTCGTCTAGCACTTTTCCTTTTTCCTGCTTGTTGGCAGTCAGCATTTCTATCCTTTGTGTCAGTTCTTTTTGGGTCCTGTTGATATTGGCAGCTTGCTCGTCTCTGTATTTTCTGTAGCTCTTCAGGTAGGTTGCCCTTTTTACTGCATCATTGAAGCTGGTTGCAGTAAAAATGAAATTAAGCATGTCGTAACTGCTCCTGTTCTTGTAAGAATATTCAATTGTTTTTGCATACTGTTGCTTCAAGGTATCCAGCTGCTTTTGCAACCTGTATATTTCCCTGTTGTTGCTGAAGATGGTATTGTCAATCAGGTCCATCTCATCATTGAGGTTGTTGATGACGGCATACCTGCTTTTCAATTTCCGTTCAATGAGCTTAAGCTGTGAAACACTTGCCTTCTTGTCTTTTGAAATTGTTGATTGTGCTTCCTGCAATGAAGCAATCTCTTGTTGAATCTCTTTTCTTTTCTTCTCTAGATCTTCCCTTGACTGTGCCAAGCCATCCAGCGCAACAAAGAGCATCAAGATGAACCCAATCGCATACAATCCTTTTGCCATTTTGGAAATATTTCTCATCAGCAAATCTTGGTAATTATTCTTTTATAATATGTTAATTGATAACCTTGAAATTCTTGGGAATACTGAAAGGGAATCCCATGGGCTTTTCAAATTCCACTTGTTTGAAGTCAAGCTTGATATCGAGCTTTGTCTTTTCTGAAAGTGAAATATCCCTGGTTCCTGCAAACATCCATGGACCTGCAGCAATATAATCTCCATATGCGAGGTTTGCTGTTCTGCTGCGGGTTACATCAACATCGTCCAGTTTGCTGAACAGGAGATTTAGATCTGTTTTGCTCACGGTGAGGTAATGCTTGAATGCCTGCCCGATGGTTGACATGGACAATTTTTCTCCCTGATCAGCATAGGCAATAATCGTTTTATCAAGGTATACCGGATTGCCCACAATGAGGTCTTCGAGGGTATTGTAATCAAACGGAACCTTCGTGATTTCCTGGAGATAAAACAGCGGTTTGCGTTGTATGGTGCGGTTGATCTTGTCCATGATAACAATGCTGTCTGGTGTGATCATGACCCGAAAAGCTTCAATGTTCAAAGCAGCGATGATAGAGATCCAGATGGCACTGTCCTTTTTCATGCGAACAAATGCATTGAAATCAAAACGCCTGTTCTTGTCATCGCTGTACTCCACTTTTACCTTTGAGGAAAATGTGGTGAAGCTGATTTTTTTGCCTTTTATTTTGTCCAGGGTAGCCCTTACACTTTTGGCAGAATCCGTATCAGCAGGATTGACGACCACAACAGCACTGTCTTTTTTCGCGATCACTGTAGTGATTTGCTTGGTAGACCGGCAGGAGGCAAAAGCCATCATGAGCACCATTAAAAGCAATCCTATTCTCATGGTCAAATTTTATTGTTTACCGGTATGTCCGAAACCGCCTTCATTTCTTGTTGTTGATTCAATGGATGAAACTTCAATCAGCTCAACCATTTCTACTTGCTGAAAAACCATTTGGGCGATCCTGTCACCATTCTCAATTTGCTGTACCTCTCCTGAAAGATTGATCAGAATGACTTTTATTTCTCCGCGATAATCTGCATCAATGGTGCCGGGGGAATTCAGACAGGTGAGTCCCTGCTTGATGGCCAATCCACTTCTCGGCCTGATCTGGGCCTCAAACCCAGAAGGAAGCTCCAAATAAATACCTGTTGGGATCAGTTTCCTTTCCAGGCTTTCAAGCAGAACCGGTTCCAAAAGATTGGCCCTCAGGTCCATACCGGATGAGCCCGATGTGGCATAGGATGGAAGTGGATGGGATGATTTGTTGATGACTTTAACCTTCAACGAAATGATTTTTGCAAAGGTACAACTATCCTTGCTTTTGAAGAAGCACGGTTGCATAGGCCACCAATCCTTCTTCACGGCCCACAAAGCCCATTTTCTCAGTTGTAGTGGCTTTTACAGAGACATCTGAGACATCCACTTGCAGGATGGATGCGATGGTTTCCTGCATTGAATTAACATAAGGTTTGATTTTTGGTGCTTCCAAACAGAGAGAGCTGTCCACGTTCACTACCTTGTAGCCCTTGTTGGCAATCAACTCATGGCTGCGTTGCAGGAGAATTTTGCTGTCGATGTTTTTATACGCTGCATCCGTATCAGGAAAATGAACGCCAATGTCTCCCAGCGAGAGTGCACCGAGCATGGCATCGCAAATGGCGTGCAACAATACATCCGCATCACTATGCCCTTTGGCGCCTTTGTGATGGGGTATTTTTACACCCCCGATCCAAAGATCCCTTTCCTCTACCATCTGGTGAAAATCTATCCCAAAGCCGATCCTGAAAGACATGATATATTTTTTATAAATGTATGAAAAAAGAAAACGGCCCTAAGGCCGTTTCTAATCAATTATTTGGAGAACAATCAATTTCNCTCAGATGGAGAAAGGTCCATCAGCAAACTGAAGCGGATTGTATTGGAGAGTGGGTTCCTGTTTACACCNGATCCGGATGGAATGAGGTAAGAAAGGTTGACACCGAATGACGATGAGGTGAAACCTGCACCCAAGGAGAAGTACTGGCGGTTGCCTTTGGTCTTGTCCTCATAAAAATATCCTGCCCTCACTGCAAATTGTTCGTTGTAAGAAAATTCACCGCCTAGAGACAAGGAGTATTCTTTCAACTCCTCAGCGCCACCACCTGGTGCATCACCAAAAGAACTGAACCAACTTCCCACAACACCTTTTGTCCTGTAGTTGGCCAGGCCTGAAGAATCACCCAAGCCTGGAGGCGTTGGCACCATCAATTTGTGGATGTCAACACCAAAAGAAAGGCGGTTGACTTCGTTGCTCACGTAATTGTAGACACCACCAATGGTCATGTTGGCAGGAATAAAATCTTTCTGCGTAGCATCGCTGGTATAACTGATCTTAGAACCCAGGTTGGTGAAGGCTGCACCCAGGTTGATACCGCTGCCATCATCCGCTTGCGTGCTGTAGTAGACCCCAATATCACCTGCAACTGCATTGCCTGCTTTGTAGGAAACACCGTTTACAGCCTGTCCGCCTGCAAGGTTTGAATTGATGTAGCGCAGGGCTACACCAAGGCTGAGGTTTTCACCCAGCATCCTTGAGTAACCTGCATCCAGCGCAAATTCCCTGGGGCGAAATGAATTGAGGTCATTGCCCAGGTTGTCGGTGAACTGAATATTGCCAAGGCTGAAATAGCGCAGGGATCCAGAGATGGCTTCAGTTTCACTCAATTGATAATATCCAGCAAGTGAGGCAAGGTAAACATCATTTAGTCCGAGGTCTTTCAACCATGGAGTATAGGTCATGGCCAGGCCTGAAGGGCTTTTGGCAAAAGCATATTTTGCAACATTGTAAAATTGTGAGTTGGCATCTGGTGAAGTGGCTACCCCAAGATCACCCATTCCACCCGCCCTTGCATCAGGAGAGATCCTGAGAAAAGGGACTGCAGAGGTGACTACATTGATGCTGCTGGTTTGAGAAAATGCATTTGTTGCAGACAACAACAAAATAACAGCTCCGAATAGATTCCTGACAAGATTTTTCATATTTAGCTAAATTAAGGCATTTTGGTTTAAAGGATAATGAGCTTTTGCACCTTCCGCGTTATCTTTCCAGTCTTGCTCATGATGGTCAATTGATAAATGTAGACTCCCCTGCCCAACCTGTTCCCCTTCTCATCCCTGCCATTCCATTCAATTTCGATAGAACGCAAGCCTGCTTCATTTATTGCCTTGGTGAATGTTCTTAGTGGCTGACCCTCAACAGTTAAGATCGTTAATTCTGCCCTGGCCCCAGCATAAGGCCCTTCAAGACTAAATGAAAAAAGCGTTGATTGGTAGACCGGATTGGGATAATTGAAAAGTCGGACAACCTTGACAGTATCCTGCTTAATNACTTCACAAAGAAGGGTGTACTCACTGGAATTGTTGAATACATCCCAGGCTTTCAAAAGAATTTTATGTTTTCCTTCTGAAAGNGGTGGAAGCCTGAANTGNATGGTTCCACTCAATGCATCTGCTGATGCTGCTTTGAAATAATCATTCAATACAATGGTTTCTCTGTAATTCCCATCAACCACGGCAGTAATCTCATGGCCAATCCCATTGCCGGATAGGTTGATGCCCGATGGATCTGCCAAATGAACCAGCAACAGCGGTGTTTCATTGACAATGCCTCCGTTGATGAATTGAACATTGTTCAGGTAGCCCATGACGGTAGGTCCTGCATTGTCGTTCGGAACCATATTCCCCAAACCACCCACAACAAGGTTTTCATCAATCCCCTGTGCATCATAGGTGCCATTATCGGCATAATAACTTACCCTTGCTTGCCCAAACTGAAAGTTGATGTCTTTGGGAACAATAAAACTAAAACTGAATTTTCCATTGGTTGCCCTGACCTTCCCCTTGTACAAAAGATTTTGCAGGGCATTGAAGTTGACAATCCTGCTCTGTGGATCGTTCCCAAGGGTTTTGAGAACAGTAGGCTTGTCAAATACTTCAGGATACACATCTCCGTTGAAGTCAGCGGCCAATGTTCCTGTTGGTGTCCTTACTTCCCCTTCAATGGTGTAGCGATTGAGGGAACGAAGGGTATCCGATGCTTTGGCGATGGGCCTACCATTGATTGTTGTGGACCTGATGGAATATTCCGGCATGGCCAGTTTCATGGCAGGGTCGCCCAGCATGGTAAATTTTCTTGCATTGATATAATCTCCAGAGTTGACAACAGTAAAATTCTTGGTATCCATCAACGCGCTTCCCAGCCTGGGGTATTTGTTGGCATTGTCCCTTCTCAGGAGGTATTTGAAAAAATGATTGTTGATGATGCGGTTGCTGGAGGCGAAAACCAACCTAGTGGTGGTCATCAAACCGATTGCTCCATTGCTCCTGCCAACAAACAAATCCTCTCCTATCGAAAACTGTGAAGGGTCGTCGAATGGTGCAAAATCGCAGGTGGCAGTGATAATGAGGGGAAGCCTGTTGGAATTTTCCCAAGAGCCGACCATCTCCTTGTCCAAAATAGCTTCCTGGGCAAGCCTGCTGCTGCTTCCATGCCCACTGTAGTTCCAGATCAGGGTACCCTCAGTAATTTTTCTTGAAATCGCAGCATTTACCTCAGGGTAACGGCTGCCTCCTGTACCGCTTTCCTGTTTGAACGCGTCTAGATAGATCTTCGTCAGGTTCCAAACAGGCGATTCTTTGGCAATCAATGATGCGTGGTATTCTGCATCATCAAGGTGAATATTGTAGTCTTCGTCATCCGCTACAAGTGTGATATCATTTCGCCAGGCGCCGAGTGAAGCATTGCCATGGTATTGGATGATTTTATCAACAGCTTGCCTTGCCTGCAATATCGTTCTTGCAGGAATCCTGCCAATGCCAAGATCCAGCAGCGGTGCAGGAAGGTTCTGGTTGATGTTGTCATCNTCATCCAGATAACCGAAATAGTCGTCTGTTACATAGCTGGTCAAAGGGTCTAAAGATGACTCGCTTTGGTAGGATGGTACAAGGTTTTTCCTGTCTGAAGCCTTTTCTTTGTAGACATAGGAAGCACCGCCAAACAGCAATAAATATTTAGGCTTAGCAGCAGGAATAGCCCCAGCTCGATCGAAGAGCATTTTCATNAAATTTCGGATGGCCGTNGGATCTGGGGTTCCGGATGAAAATTCATTGTACAGCTGTTCTGGCTCTACAACAACTGAAGTCAGNCCATCTTTTTGTGCATGGAAATCTGCCAAGCGTTTTGCCTCTGAGGCCATAGACTTGTCTGCAACAATGACCATGTTGGGCTGGCCGATCCCGTGNAGGTTTTGATTGGCAACAGGGCCTAGCAAAACAGGAGACTCAAGCTGAGCAGGGTTAAAGGCAAAGTACTCATGGAGAATGGAAGTTTCGCTGCCAAACTTCAGGTCTGTGCCCATGAGGCTTGTTTTCATTTTACCCGGGAGAAGTGGGTTGGAAACATCCCATACAGCAAAACCTGTTCCATTTCGAATAGAAAAACCAGCAGTGCCGGATGAAGCAACAGACTTCTGGTCCCTGAAGGCCAGCTGTTTAAGACCTTGCATGTCCAGGGTTCGCCTGAAATGGAGTTCAAACCAGTTGAGCCATGCCTCTGCGCTGGCCGAACCAGCGTTCAACCTGTACCCGACAACCAGACCATTCCCTGTTATTTTGCCCTTTCCAGTTTTCCTGCTCACGTTGGCAGCAGGCTCCAACAAGGTGCCAACCATTGGAGGTGTTGAGTGTTCAAAAAGAGACTGGCCATTGAGCAGCACCTGCATCCTGTTGGGTTGCTCAAAACTTCTGCCAACCACCTCGCTGTGAAGGGTAAAATCAGTCCCCACCACTGCACCTGACAAATTAAGGGTAAAATCCCNTGTTGAGGGCTTTCCGCCCTGGGTTCCAAATGGTTCTCCATANCACTCCTTTCCACTTCTGAGGAAATTGATGCTGTCCAACTCATGTCTGTAGTGCTCATCAAATTCAACAACTACNGTGCTGGGATTCAATACAATCGGTATTTCTGCGATCCGCTTCCCTTGGGCATTCCCGATATTGATGAAGTAAAAAGATCGGTCACTGTAAGGATTTTTCCGAAACCCGAATTCCCTCGTTAACGGATCAACTATCCACTGGTGCGGGCCTGGGGCATAAAACAAAAAATAGTCGTTNCCATCAAATATCCCATCACCCCCATCATTCATTTCAATGGCAACCTCCGGCAAATCATCCCCAATTACCTGCTGATTGGATTCGGGCAAAACAGCTCCTCCAGTACCATAAAACCTGATGTTGGCAGATGGAATGGCGCTTGTAAAACCTGCATTCTTCATGAATGCTGCCGTGATCTTGTAGATTCCCTGCTGACCAACCGATACCTTGGCCCATTGTCCGGAGGATAGGACTGATGCTGATGCGTATCGCCTTTGTCCCTCTGCGAAAAGGACCATCCCGAAAAGGGCAATCAGGGTAAACCGTTGCTTCATAAACGCCTGTAAACAAATTTAGCATTTACTAAACATAATATTTGACGTAATCCATTGAATTGATTTAATTTAACACTTACATTTGTCATCATCTACGTGGTAAACCAGACAATAATTTCCGGAGTTGCCCGTTAAGTGAATCGATAAAACAAAAAAGTGTACGGTATGCGAAACCTTTTGTACTTGTCTGCAGTTGTTGTTCTGTTCAGTGCCTGTAAGGGCGGCCTTCCGTTTGCCAAGAAAAAATTTGACAAATCAGGCGTTACCGGATGGAATTACAACGATAAAAACATGGGCGGCTTCTTCAAGTCTCCAGTCAAGGAACAAGGCACTGGCCTGGTCTTGTTTTTGTGCAAGGTGGTACATTTACCATGGGAGCTGCCGATGAGGATATCATGGGAGACTGGAACAACGTACCGAGAAGAGTAACCGTATCATCATTTTACATTGATAAAACAGAAGTAGCCAACATCCATTACAGGGAATACCTGAACTGGATTGAAAGGACTTTTGATGATCCTCAATTCGAAAAAGTAGTAAACGGTGCAAAACCTGATAGCCTTGTTTGGAGGAGTGAATTGGCTGCCAATGAGCCATTGATTGATTATTATTTCAGGCATCCTTCTTACAACAACTATCCTGTGGTTGGTGTATCCTGGAGACAAGCCAACGATTTTTGTATTTGGAGGGGAAGCAGGGTGAACGAGTTGCTGCTGGTTCAAAAAGGACTGGCCAATCCAAACCAACTGAAAACCATACAAGGACAGGGTGAAGAAAACTTTACCACAAAATCATACCTGTTGGGTCTTTATTCAACACAGGCGGCAAAATCCAAGAAATCTCCTTTGATGGATGAAAATGGAAGGCCCAGGAATTATACTAAAATTGAAGATGGAATTTTGCTCCCAGAATACCGACTCCCCACTGAAGCAGAATGGGAGTACGCAGCTCTTGGTTATATCAACCAGAACCCCAACGTAAAAACCAAAGAAGGAAAACGCGGCGAGGAATTGATCATGAACAAGCAAGTGTATTCTTGGTCTCATAACGTGAATGGCATGCGTGACAACCGTTATGGTTCATGGCAAGGTAAATACATGGCCAACTTCAAGCGTGGCAATGGTGACTATATGGGTATCGCTGGTGGATTGAATGACAACTCTGCCATCCCTGGTCCAATTGATGCTTTCTACCCCAACGGATTTGGATTGTACAACATGTCTGGAAACGTGAACGAGTGGGTTTCGGATGTATACAGGCCCATGTCTAGCAAGGATGTTGATGATTTCAATCCTTATCGTGGTAATGTTTTCACCAAAAATGAAAAGGATGCCAATGGCGAATTTCAGCGTGACAGCATTGGCAGGGTAAAAACTGTGGTGGTCACTGATGAAGAGGCAAGGTTAAGGAGAAACTATCAAAAAGGAAATGTAATCAACTACCTGGATGGAGACTCTCTATCCATGGTAAACTACGGATACGGTACCACTACACTGGTGAGCGACAAATCAAGGGTTTTCAAAGGCGGAAGCTGGGATGACAGGGCCTATTGGCTGAGCCCCGGAACACGCAGGCACCTTGAAGAAGATCAAGCCACTTCAACCATCGGTTTCAGGTGCGCCATGGACCGTTTCGGAAGCCAGGAAGGAAATGGTTTCAAAAACGGAAACCAGTTCAGCAACCGCAGACAGAACACAAGAAAAAAATAAACAACCACCAATTTATTGAAAAAAGCCCTCCCATTGAGGGCTTTTTTCATTGCGGCAGGTCTGTAATCTAGTGTATCTTTGCCCCATGCAGATGGATCGCTTATACGCCCTTTACAAGCAGTATCCCAAGGTTCAAACGGATACACGCTCACTTGCACCCAATGAATTGTTTTTTGCATTGAAAGGCCCAAGCTTTAATGGCAATTTATTTGCAACAAAAGCCTTGGAAATGGGTGCGGCAGGCGTTGTTGTCGACGAGCCAATTGGTATTGAGGCCGACAACATCTTTCTTGTTCAGGATGTACTGGAAACCCTTCAGGCACTTGCCCTGCACCACCGCAAGCAATTCAAAATCCCATTCATCGCCATCACAGGAAGCAACGGTAAAACAACCACCAAAGAATTGTTGCATGCCGTCTTGTCTAGCACTTATAGAACCTATACCACCAAAGGTAACCTCAACAACCACATTGGCGTTCCCTTGACCATTCTGTCCATCAAGGATGATGCCGCCATGGCCATTATCGAGATGGGCGCGAACCACCAAAAGGAAATTGAAAGCTATTGCAGGATTGCACTACCCACGCACGGAATCATCAACAACTGCGGAAAAGCCCACCTGGAGGGATTTGGCGGCGTTGAAGGGATTAGAAAAGGAAAAGGAGAATTGTTTGATTTTCTGGCATTGAACAATGGTACAGCATTTATCAACGCTGGATTGGATTATCTGATCAACATGTCATCAGCCATCAACAACAAGATCTTCTATGGCGGAAAAAACAATTCATTTGAGGCTAATGTTTTTCAAAGTGAGCCACTGCTGGTGCTGGAAATCAAGAGTGAAAAATGGGGAACACAACAAATTTTTACCCAACTGGTGGGTGCATACAAC
>JGI25921J50272_10000597_pt1 | contig 11700 bp, 10 predicted proteins | sample LauGreSu1BDMLBSD_2_FD_50272 | JGI IMG/M metagenome (IMG submission 50272) | reverse complement strand
CATTCCATTTTAACTGTTTATATATAACAATATTTTTAAATTTAAATTACAAAAAATTGTAATGCAACTACACAAAATTGTAATGGTTTGTAATGCAACTACACAAAATTGTAATGGTTTGTAATTTTACATGTTTAAATGTTAAAAGAAATTTAATGATATTTTTGTCTCTTTTTTGTTAAAAAAATGTAAAGCATAACTAAGATGTAAATAGAAATACTACAAAATGATAAAGTAAAAATAACAATTTTTTATTCCAAAATCTAGGAATTTAAAATATCATCGACACACACAAATTTTGTGTGTGTCGATCGCGTGTGATGAAGTTACTTTTTGAATATATTTTTATAATAAATTCATTATCTTATTATTTATCATTATCTCATTATCTTTTCAAAAATTATATCTATAAAATGTTTGAAATTATATCTTTTAGAAGATTTAATTTAGAGAAAAACGATATTTTTATAGATCGATTAATTTCTGATATCCACTATTACCACTATCATAGTCGTCATAGTATAAATACAATACATTCGAAAACATCCCATCCTCACTCGGAGAATGTTTCATCGCCCACTTTACATGTTCAACCAACTTCTTCTCTCGTTGTTCCAACTTTACCTTTCGTTGACCCTCCATCGTCTCGTACACATCTGGATTATAACGAATCCATCGAACAGGCATCCCACGAACATGAACAATGTTAATCATCCTTCCCTGTTCACACTCACACGCATACGAACGATGTTGATTTTCGTCCACCTCGACATATACAAAGTGTGTTCCACAATCAATTTGGAAATCAGGCCTCTCACGGCCACATAGCGTTCCATCCAATATCCTATCATGAACAAACGTGATTCCATTAGCTATAAACAGGTCCTTTACACGATTCTCCTTAGCGTGTCGTCTAGTCTGTATCACCTGTGGATCACATGTACCACACTTACCATCCGTAAGAATGTCGTCCAATCCACACGATGAACACTTCGCTACCCCTAAATTTTCTGCGTTAGCGGGAGAATGATCTTCACAAAGCCTCATACCATTCGCCTCATGCGTTCCCAATTGATGACAACAAGCCGATTCACATTTACGATTAGGTGATGTGATCATTCCTTTTTGTCGATGAGGACCACATCGAGTCCTTCCTTTTCCTAGCCAACCATAGCGTTGTTGTTTATCGCACCCGTCCTCTTCACATGTCTTATCCTTCACATTAACCATATCTGATGACCGATGTTCGACACAAAAACGAGCCGTTCTCTCTCCACGAACGTTATAGACGGGTATTTTCTCGCACCCGTCCTCTTCACATGTTTTATTCTTCACATTGACCATCCCCTGTGATCGATGTTCGGCACAAAAACGAGGTTTCTCTCCACGAATATTATAGGCGGGTTGTTTATCACACCCATCCTCTTCACATGTCTTATCCTTCACATTGACCATCCCTGATAACCGATGTTCGACACAAAAACGACCCTTTTTCTCGCCACGAATATTATAGAAAGGTTGTTTCTCACACCCATCCTCTTCGCATGTCTTACTTATCACATTGACCATCCATGATAACCGATGTTCGACACAAAAACGACCCTTTTTCTCGCCACGAATATTATAGTTGGGTATCGTCTCACATCCGTCCTCTTCGCATATCTTATCAGTAACATTGATCATCCCCTGTGATCGATGTTCGGCACAAAAACGACCCTTTTTCTCTCCACGAATGTTATATACGGGTCTCGTATAGCACCCGTCCTCTTCACATGTTTTGTGCAGAACATCTACCATCCCCTGTGATCGATGTTCTTCACAAAAACGACCCTTCTTTTCTCCACGAATGTTATATACGGGTCTCATCTCACATCCGTCCTCTTCGCATGTTTTATTTTTCACATCTATCATCCCCGGTGATCGATGTTCTGCACAAAAACGGGCCTTTTTTTCTCCACGAATGTTGAAAGATGCCCATTTTTTGCACTGTTGACATTTTGTCATATTTATATAATGATGAATGATGATGGAATGAATAACAAAATAAGAATTCGATTTTAATTATTTCAATATGTTCAATATGTAAGGTGTATTCTTACATATATAATTAATCTTAAAAAAATTGGTTAGAGCAGACAGAGCCTTTAAAGTTTTCGACGAAGTACTTAGTGGAGAACTCTTCTAAATGATGAGTCAGACCTTCGTTCATGTCGTCGAGATTTTCACCCGAATCCGCGATATACTTTTCGTAAAGAAACGATGCGAATTTATCGGTGGTGTCGAACGGTTGAATCAACGCCATCGCACGTGCTTTGTTTTCGGATTGCATCCTCATCCTCTCTTTATTGACATCGGCAACTTGTTGCGGAGGTCCTCCGAGAGAATCGAGAGCGTCATACAATTCCACGTAGGTCATGTTGTTCATCACGTATATTTCACGAGAGATATAATCTTCGTCGATGCCTTTCGTAAGAAGAGCAAGAAACGCCGATTTAGGGTCGCGAAAGACACCGATCGATTTCGACGACTCAACATAGCCACCATCGGTAAGAGTCCAGATGGGAACGTAGACTTGCATATTTGGGTAAGGTGTGTGATGTAATGATGTAAAGGGAATAGAACGGAAAAATCAATTTTATTAAAAAAAAAATAAAATTGATTTTTATCCCATATTTTTCGTTCAATTATATCCCACAAACTCTTCCGAATATTCTGAATATGGCTTCTTCTTCGTCCCGTTCTTCGCAGCGTTCTTCGCACATTATTCTCAATCTTACAGAGAGAACGTATTTTGAATATTCCGGAAACTACGAAACGACGTTGGCGACTCTTTTTGAAAAAATTGATGAGATGGGTTCCACGAGATGGCAGTCTGCCGATAAGATCGTTTTTGTACCCGAGAACGAAAATATCAAACGATACGTTAAACACATTTACGATAAGATTTTTCCTTATTAAAAAAGAGTGATTTTCAAATAGAGAGAGAAATATATAAAATAAAAGGGAAACCTCTTTTATTTTTATTAATCAGAAACGCATACTGGGTAAAGAGGATTGTCATCTTTTCCCTCACATACATAGATACCATACATTTGTTGCTTTGTACCAGCCTGACAGTGTAGGGCACTAACATGGTCGCCTTCTCTGTATCCAAATGGATTTTCAATGCCTACGTTTCTCAGACTAGCGACTCGTTCCACTTCAATACGCTGTCCGTCTGGACCCATCAAAGGCAATATATAAAAGACGCGTTTGTCGCTTTTTGAGATGACATCAATTAGATTTCGTAAATAGACGTTGTAACGTGATGTAAATTGGAATTGGAATATCGCATCTTTCATTCTGCTTCCATTGCCGTTCTCGAAATATTGTCCATTCGCATTTTTCACGCAATCTGATGTATAAATAGTGCTATGGATATTGTAGAGTAACTGATTTAATGACATTACCATTGGGTTTAATTGAGAGGGTGTTTCACCAACAAAGAAAATCGCTCGATTTTCTAATTCAATTCTTTTTTGGGCATCGTCATCAACATCTTCTGCGTTAAGATATTCGGTGATATCAATATCATCTTGCATGATATGATCAAATACTGTCTTACACTTTTCTTCTGTTGATCGGAGACGAGGTGGGTTTTGGGTTAATAATTCTTTACGATCGATTGAGTCGAGATCAAATCGACTGAGAGTCTCTCCGATAACTTCACGATTATCAACTAACAGATCAATGGTACGACCTGCTTTGTTATATTTGATTGCTTCATTGAGTGCAAGTTTTTTTAACTTTTGTTTTTCTTCTGTGTCTGGCATTTCTTTAAGAATTTCATCAATCTTTGTTGCATCCCCCTCTTTTGCCGCGTTTAATAGACGGTTGGTCACAGAAAGATTTAACCCAATAACCCTAGAAAGATTGGCGCCAGCAAGATTAGTCCCATCAAGATTAGCACCAGAAAGATCAGCGCCAGAAAGAAAAGATCCAGAAAGATCAGCACCCGAAAGATTAGCACCCGAAAGATTAACCCTTCCTAGAATAGCACCTCGAAGATTAGCCCTAGAAAGATTGGCACCCGAAAGATTGGAACGTTGAAGATTAGCCCTATAAAGATTAGCCTTGAAAAGATTGGCACCCGACATATTAATATTTTCAAGAGTAGCACGTTGAAGTTTGGCACCCGAAAGATTAGCCCCCAAAAGAACGACACCCGAAAAATTGACACTCGATTTTTTATCGTCGTCGAGCTCGACAGTGATATTTTGAAGTTTGGCGTACGAAAGATCAGCACCAGAAAGATTCACGTTATAAAAAGTGGATTTAAGAAGTTTGGCATTGGAAAGATTGGCACCTTCAAAACTGTTATTTACAAGAGTAGAATCTTCAAGATTGGCATTGGAAAGATTGGCACGATCAAAGATGGTCTCTTCTAGATCCGCTTCCGAAAAATTAGCGTCTGAAAGATTGGACATTGAAAAATCATCATTACTAAGGTCTTCATATTCAAAATCTTCTCCTCGTAGATCTACGTTAGTATTAGTGATACGATCTCTAATCGTTACGTTAATGACAGAGTTTGTCGCATTGTCGTAAAGATTGTACGCCTCATCATCTAGTGACGATAGTATAATTCGTCCATAACCAGCGGTCAATCCGTCCAAATTGTTCTTCCATATATATTTTTTTAAAGAAAGAACTGTATCACCTTCATCAATTCCAAGAGTAACAGTATTACCACTTGTAAACGTCAACGTAATATTTTTATTATCACCACCGTTAGGATTAGAATGAAAACGATAAGACATTTATTATAATAAATAATAAATAATTCATTTTCTTAGTTCTTAAACCTTTCTATTTCTATATTTTTAATTTCTTTCAGACGTTTGGAATAGGCATCATACACCCAATACATTACATCAGAAGGAGGATACCCACTCATATTATCTTCTGCCCATTCAATTTGGAGATATTCATGTTCCAATAAGCCTATACAATTTTTATTTGAGTAAGTTGCTTTGTTGTGATGTACATCGCATAACGTTAGGATTGGATCTCCATCTTCTTTGATAATTTCTTTATAGTGTCTGGAATTCGTTTTTCCGAAATCAATTATGTAAAATTTTCCTTTCTCATCTACCATAAAATTGTTTCTATGGGCATCGTTGTGTAACATTCCCAATTGATGCAATTTTACTAGTAATGTTCCAATTTCTGTTGCCCATCCGCGTGCGATGTGTCGAACACGTTTCTCTGTTATTTTTCTATCTCGAAAAATAGAAATATTTCGATCTATTAGTTCAGATAGCGTTTCTTTCATTTTTTGCATAATAATGATACCTTGTGTTTCTGTTAAATAGACTTTAACAATCTCTGGTGCAAGTCCAGCTTTTGCAGCCAGTTGATGGGCTTTGATTTCTATAACAAACTCCTCAAAATCTTTTGGGCGCTTAAATATAACGATTTTTGTGACATGATTACATTCGCTAGGAGGTTTATCTTTTTCATCACAGCATGTATAATAGATAGAGCCAGATAGACTTCGCTCGCCTATTTGATATCCCTTTTTGTAATACGAACATTGTTTTCCTTTATTGTAAAAAATGAGTTTTGCCATGTCTTCGTCATCTACAATACCAGAAAGGCTGCATCGTTTATCTCCGGATTGACATCTCATAGCTTCGTCAAATGGAATAGAGTTATGTAGCAAGTCACTCCTAGAATCTTTTTTATCACGATCGAAGGCGTTGAGATCAAATTCTCCAATTATGTTACGATTTTCATTTGGTAGAGTCCAATCATCAAGTTTGACACCATCAAGATTGGCACCTCCAAGATTGGCTTCTATAAGAATAGCACCATCCATCTTAGCACCCGAAAAATCAGCCAAGTCAGCTTTGGCGTAGGTAAGATCGGCGTTTTGAAGAATGGCATTTTTAAGAACAGTCTCTGAAAGATTGGTTTCTATAAGAATGGCATTTTCAAGATTTGCGTTCGTAAGATCTGCCTTCGTAAGATTGGCATAGGAAAGATTGGCCTTTTTAAGAATAGCCTCTGTAAGATCAGCATCTATAAGAACGGAACGTCTAAGAATAGCACCTTCAAGAATGGCACGTGTAAGATTGGCCTTTGAAAGATTGACACGTGTAAGGGAAGTATTTTCAAAATAGGAATGAAAAAGGTTGGCTTTTGAAAGAGTAGCATACGAGAGATCGGTATTCATATAAATTGTGTATATAAGATTTGCACGTGTAAGATTGGCATACGAAAGATTGGTATTTGAAAATTCTGCACCTTTAAGATTGGCATCCGAAAGATCTGCACCTTCAAAATTTGCACCTTCAAAATTTTCACCTTCAAAATTTTCACCTCGTAGATCTACGTTGGGTCCAATGATGAGATCTTTGATCGTTACGTTAAGAGATATATTATCAATATTATTATAAAGATTGTACTCATCATCTAGGACTTGACCTGATGATAGTGATAATACAATTCTTCCATAACCAGCGTTTAATCCATCCAACTTATTCGTCCATATGTATTTTTTTAAAGAAAGAACTGTATCATCTTCGTCAATACCAAGTTTATAGGTAGTACCGCTCGAAAACTTGACCGTAATCGTTTTAGCATCACCTTTAGGATTAGAATGAAAACGATAAGACATTTATTTATAAAAAATCTTTATAAATTTAATATCTATCATTACGAGAGTGCATTCGCAAAATTGCATCCCAAATTACCCCATGTACTACTTCCACATCCAGTACTTGTCCCGTAAAAGCCACTTTGACGAACATTAAGATAACTATGATTTCCAGCTCCTCGTGAGAAAATAGTGACTGGTTCAGGCTGACCAACCTTCCAATCTTTCACTTCTTCTTGGTATATATCTAATACACGACCACCGTATTTATTCTTGATCGTCATTCGTTGACCACTGCCATGAGCACGACTCGTATCAGCATCCATCAAAAACGTAACTTTATTATCACTGTCACGATCTTTCAATGTGATACCCTTACCTGTTATCATTAACGTTCCATCACCGGCATCGCTCAATACAATATTTCCGATTCTGAGCGAACCGTTAATGGTCATTGGTCCTTCATGGGTTGTACCACCTTCTGACCACATATGTACTCGACGAGAGGAACCATCAGGTTTTGACATACCAACGATGCATAACGCATCTGCATCGTGTCTACCAGCGCTAATTTGAGCAGAATTAGCTTCACGTCCATTATTAGTTCCACCGAAAATAATACCTTGGGAGTTAATTCGCGTATTGGCAGTTGGTCCAGTAATGTCTGCCCCATTTAGTGATACACCTGCATTGGTCGATGTTAGAACACCACTTACATCCAATGACGATAATTTAGAGGCACCACTCACCTCTAACGTTGACGCTAATTTAGAGGCACCAGTCACATCCAAAGTGGAACCTAATTTAGAGGCGCCGTTAATAGATAATGCACCACCTACATTCACCGACGCCAAATTTGATGCGCCGGTGACAGATAATGTGGAAGCCAATTTGGCATCTCCACCCACATTCAAAGATGATGCCAAATTTGATGCACCGCTAATAGATACTCCACCGCCGATCGATGTATCACTTGACACAGTTAGATTTTTTAGACCGAGGTCGGTCGTTGTTCCAAGATTACCATTGGCGTCACTATACATAACGTTCATTGGCACCGATTGTGGAAAGTTCTCAACGACGGAAGGTGACGACGATGAGGATCCACGTGGTAGAGTCGATAGATACACAATTACGCTGATAAGAGCTACAACAAGAAAAGCGATACCAGCAACTGTTTTATTGTCCATTTATTAATAATTTATTATATAATAATTATTAATTTATTAATAAATGTGGAAAAAGATTCTTCTTATCACTGTACTCATCATTTCTTTAATTATTGTGGTGGCTGTTATCAAATTTCCTTTATATCGGTATGGTAGAAACCTTTATGATCAAAGATACTTTCAGTCTTATGGAAAGGTTGAGTCTACTCCTACCTACCCTGTGTTACGAGATTGGATGAAATTGATCAATGATACAACTCCTTTCAATAAAATTGTAATACCTGGAACGCATGATTCTCTTACTTATGATTGGGAAGATAGCTACAACATTGTTCAGATCTACACCGGGTTTTGGGCGAAAACGCAGTACTTGTCAACACGTCAGCAGCTTGACGCTGGTGTGCGCTATGTTGATGCACGTGTTGGGTATGATAAGGCTTCTGGAAAGGCCGTATGTTTTCATGGCGATTTTACGAATTACAATGATTACGCGAAAGTTATTGAGGAATTTTCTAATTTCCTTGACGAAAATCCGTCAGAAGTGATTGTTTGGAAGTTGCATGTATATGATAATGCGCCGAATGCAAGACAGAGTTGTTTGCCTATTGTCAACGATCTTCATAAAAAACTTAATCTCATTCCTATTCTACCAAACCGTTTTTCCACCACTCTCGCCGCTCTACGAGATGCTCGTCCCGATAAAAAGCGTGGAGGTGTTATTCTTGTAAGTCCTTTTCAGGTTGGCCCGGAGGGATCAGTATGGTCTAACGGGTTTATTTCGGACCCTTACGATGAATCTGCCCCGATTATCAATAAAAATGCTCTTACGATGTCGAATAAAAAACCTAAACCGACCGACCAACCTCACCCATCTGATCATCCTCGATTTCAATCGACGATGAAAAAGATTTATTCGAATCAAATATTTCCTGAACAAAATTTGACGGTGATGCAGTATATCGCTGTCTATAATACTGAACACAAGACTAGTCTTCTCTATTCGATTGAATCGATCGCCACCGATTTGAATAGTATGATTTTGACCAAAACCATTCCTGACCCTCCACCCAGTGGCTATAACGTTATTATGGTTGATTTTATCACACCTCAAATATCCGCTGGAATTATTGACTATAATTTATGCCTTACGTAGATTAAAATTTTAGTGATACCTAAAATTTTTAAGAATGTTTAAGAATGTTTAAGAATGTTTACTTGCGGGATTTACGAGCGCTCTTCTTCGGGCTCTTCTTAGCACTCTTCTTCGGGCGAGGAGAGGTCGGGCGTTTCTTAGGGGAGCGGTAGCCGATCGTTTTACGAGCGAGAGAGACGCATCGCATCTTATCGTTCTTATGATGAAGTGTGCAGAATGAGTGGTTAGACGCTGGGTTGGCGACGTTTTTGCATCTGGAACCATCATTGGTTTTGCATTTGCATTGGACCATTTTTATTATAAATAATATAAAAAAAATATTTTTTATAACGAATATAACGAATATAACGAAATAAACGAAATAATAAATGACAAGCGAATATAACGAATATAACGAATATTACATATTGAAATGTCCGTCATGTGATGAGAATGTATTGATTCATAAAAACGAATTGAATTGTCGTATCTTTCGTCATGCCGTATACAAACATAATATGCAACCGATCCCTCCTCATCTTGGAAAACCTGAATGTGACAATCTTGTCTCTTCCGGTACCATTTACGGGTGTGCCAAACCATTTCGAGTAGAAGGAGATGGAGAATCCATCAACGCGGTATTATGTGATTATATCTGATTGTGAATAATTTTTTAGTGTAAAAAATTATATTTTATAAAAACTTAGTAAACTTTGTAGCCGAGAACACGGGTCCACCACGCGCTGATACGAGCGGCTTTTTCGAGTACATCCGTGCACATAACACCGTCCGGTGAAACAACGGAAAGATTCTTCGGATCAAAATAGTGACCCACCATTCCGTAATTCGGTTCATTCTCGACATTCTCCTCATTCTCGACGTGATTCGATTCCATCTCTTTCTCGTTGATTGGTTCGATCATATCCTCTCCGTCTTCTTCCTCCTCATCATCTTCTTCCTCCACAACCTCGTGTGAAGAGTGTTTGATCTTCTTCATTCTCTCGGCCTCGATGAGTTTGTCAATCATTTTGCGAGTGATGAATGTATGTCCAGCCGAACGCAACAACTTGGACATACGGGTACGTAGACCACCGCGCTTGGCCTTTTTGAAACGAACTTTCATGTCTCGAACGTCGTTCTCTCGGTGCTCAATCTCTCGTTGTTCGACGGAGAGAACGCGAATGCTCATACGGTAATCATTGTTGTCGAGTTTCATCAACGGTGCCTTGGTCAAGGCCTTCTTAACCTTATTCTTTTTGTTGCAGACGACGGTCCAGTCGCTCTCGTACGATTCGTAAGACATATTTGTCGCGTGTGTATAAAATAGAATGATTTGGCCTGTAAAATTCAATTTTATTTTTATATTTTAGAGAAATATAAGAATTATAAGAAATATAAGAATTATAAGAATTATAAGAAATGGACATTGCCCTTGTTACACGTATCACATCAACGTTAACAATGGATGAACTATCTATCATCGAAAGCGATCCAAACCGTTTTATCGAATCACTGAAGGCTAATCTCATTATACCCGTTTATTTTCCAGCAACAAAAGAATGGACGAGTGTTCGTAATTACGAGTATCCATTTATATATTATAGAAAGAGTGTGTCGTCCTCGTCGTCACCGTCATCGTCATCAAACATTCCATTTGTTTGTTTATCAACCTTATTGCATCATTATCCACCTGATCGAGCATTTGTATTCTCGATGGGATCACTCGATTCAAAGGGTTCGATGAGTAAAGAAGACTGTATGATAGGACCGGCGTTTGTTTCTGTTACGAATTGGCCGTCGTGGGATATTCAGAATTTTCCATTTTTTCGTCGACTTTCCACCATCCAAGAATGAGCGGGTCTGATAAAGACATTCGTTCGGTATAACCTTCGTTGTTATTATTATAATTATACCATTTCTGGTCTTTACTGTTTTGAGAGACGATATCGACGGTATCATTCTCATCGTCAACATGCACGACTACTCCGACATGTCCCCATTTTGAAATGTTCATAAAGATGATGTCTCCTTCTTGTGGACGGAGAGGTTTATATACTTTATGTATTTTATATGTGTTGAAATCGTTTTTCACGTCGTGTACACTCGTAAGATGGAATAACTCGTTTGCATCCTTCACGTCTGGGAATGTTAGTCCTTTCGTAAGGGTTAGATAACGTCGTATGAACTCAACGCATTGTCTTTTTTCAGTAACGTGGTATACCATCACACCCTCTTTTGTTTTACCAAGAGGAATGTCGTCTTCGTATGAATATAAATCGAATATCAATAGTATTATAATGGAAGCGAGTAATGCGAGTGATGAAAGTAATGTGATGGAGGCGAATGATTCGAATGATGAAGTTGGGGTGAGTGTCTGGATCAATACGAGTAATATGAATAATATGAATAACGCGATGAATGCGAGTAAGACGAACATATTTTTATATATTTATTATATAACTTAAACTAACATTTTTTTCTAATAGAAAAAAATCTCCTGAGCCGGAATCGAACCAGCGACCTGATGATTACCATCATAACTTACAACTACAGTCATCCGCTCTACCAATTGAGCTATCAGGAGTCTGTATATATAGAATATCTTTTTAAATGCGAATTATAAAATTGATGGGATATAATTAGAATATTTTAGAATAATTAAAATGATGAAGCGTAAGAGTATTGACAATGATAACAATGATNACATTAAAAAAAAGACGAAACTGGATACCTTTTCCAAATTATACGCCACTGCTCTT
>JGI25921J50272_10000593_pt1 | contig 11747 bp, 10 predicted proteins | sample LauGreSu1BDMLBSD_2_FD_50272 | JGI IMG/M metagenome (IMG submission 50272) | reverse complement strand
ACCTCATCTGTGGGATTCATTTATAGGCATATAGGTGAGACAATGCTTATGTTTGGGTATTTTTTTGGTAAACCTAGTGAGGTTCAAAATACTACCCTAGGAAAGCAAGATGAGGGACAGGGAAATGATTTTGAGGAAAGTAAAAAGTTAATTGATGAAGGATTTAAAATGCTAGAAGAGATTATAGAATCAACTCCTAATTCGGGGTGGTCAGATATCGTAGAAACACCTTTTTTTGGACCTGTATCAAAAGCAAGACTATTTTCCCATATCCTATATCATAACTCCTATCATTCTGGTCAAATAGCTCTTGCAATAAAAAGAGGAGTTTAAATTATTTTAGATATAAATTCTTGATAGTCACATACTCAATCATCGCATTATAGTTGCATCTTTCGTCGAAAAGGGGAGCAGTATCAAAGAAAAAGGGTTATACTTGTATAGTGTAACCCTTTTTTCGTTTTTGGAAAAGAAATATCATTTTCTGCTAAGTTTAAGTTAAGTAATTAAGAAACTTTTTGTTTTTTGGAATTTTAGGGATGGAAATGAACGTAAACGCTCAAAAATTGAAGCCAGTTGCTAAAGTTGAGTCTGTCATCATTGATTATAATGACAGTAAGGTTAAAGTAAAAAAACTAACTGTCCATTCTGAGATTTTAATGGGGATTGATACTGCCTGGGAGAATGTAAAAACACCGGCTTTATTGGAATTTGTGGCAAAGGGAATGATAAAATTCAAATCAGTGAATGGAGATTTTCCAAAACAATGGGAGGTTGGTCAAACATATGGATTTGAGACGCGTGTATTTGGAATCATTCCTTTTGGAGGAATTCACTATCTCTTTGTAGATAAAATTGACAATAGTAATTATGTGTTATCAACCAAAGAATGGGATAGTGGCGCAAAAGTTTGGAATCACCTTATAACAATGAGAAAGTTGGGTGATGGTAAAATCTATTATGAAGACTCAATTACTATTTACGCGGGAATGATGACCGGATTTATAACCTCTTTTGCCAAGAGATTTTATAAACACCGTCAAAAACGATGGCAGATAGTCGCTCAAGAGAATCTTAAGTTTGGATAATAATCAGTAATAACTTTTTAAAATTCTCTAAAGGTAGATATGAAAATCCATACAACAATGCCCCAGAAATTAAAGCCCTTCTTCCGTGAGGAGTTAGAATTTGCTGGTAAATGTTTCTCAAGTAATGATTTTAGGACATGCTGGTATCACTTGGAGAGGGCTCATATTCTTGGCCAACCCTATCCCTATCATCATACCTTGGTTCACTGGAAAATGTTGTTGTTAGGAATCACTATTAAAGACTTTAGAGAGATCATTGGACAAATACCTCGTTTACTCGTTGGAGGTGTAAAATCTTTTGTGGGTGAAATTCCTGTGGGCAATACGGGAGGCGCCAACGTTCCGCCATTAAAACCGATGGAGATACCAGCCGATTTAAAAAAAATTATTGAAGAGAATAAATAATCAGTTATTACTTCCTTTAAATTGACGCGAAGTATAGCCCTTTAATTTCCCGATAGTTAAATACTCGCACATCTAATATTTTGCACCTTTCGTTGAAAAGGGGAGCCATAAAAAAGCCTCATAGCAATGTGGGGCTTTCGCTTTTCATTCTCATTTCCTTTCCCGGCTCATCAACCACAGCATAAATTTTAAATTACAAAACTATTTATAGCTTTGTAATTCAAAGTACTTTTAAATATGAGTAATCAACAAGAGCAATTAGCAGAATTGAAGGAGATACGTAACCTGATGGAGCGTTCTTCCCGCTTTCTGTCCTTAAGCGGGCTGGCCGGTTTGGTCATCGGCAGCTTTGCCATTATTGGTATTTTGCTGGCTTATGCTTACCTGGATCTCCCTTTAACCGCCACCGGGTATTATCATTTATTAACGGAGGAGGGCGGTCAACTTCATCTTGAAAACCTGAGCTTTCTGTTTGCAGATATGGCCCTGGTTTTGGCACTCTCGCTACTGGCAGGCAGTATGCTGGCCATCAGAAAAGCCAAAAAGTTGGGCTTGCCAATTTGGGATATCACTGCACGTCGCTTGTTGATCAATATGGGGATTCCATTGCTTGCTGGGGGAATCTACTGTATGATTCTTGTTTATCATGGCCAGCTGGCTCAGCTCGCTCCAGCCACCTTAATTTTTTACGGACTGGCACTTTTAAATGCCAGTAAGTACACCATTGATGATATCAGGTACCTGGGCATTTTAGAAGTGATTACCGGTTTGGTGGCAGCAATTTTCATCGATTATGGCCTCTTGTTGTGGGCCTTCGGCTTTGGCCTGTTGCACATTATTTACGGGATTGTTATTTATATCAAATACGAAAAGTGAAAATTTTCATCGGTGATTTAAATAAGGCGTTTGAGAGCAGGGTGCGCTTGGGCATGATGTCGATCCTGCTGGTGAACGACTTTGTGGACTTTGCTACGCTGAAGGAGCAATTGCAGATCACGGATGGTAATTTGGCCAGTCACATTGCTGCCCTCGAAAAATTGGGTTATATCGAAATCAGGAAACAATTCATCGGTAAAAAACCCAATACTTCGTATTTGACCACCAAGGCAGGAAAAAAAGCATTCACCGAACACCTGGATGCCCTGGAAAAATTAATTAAACAATCGGGTGAATAAACCCTAAATACTAGAAATTATGGAAACACCCACAAGCACTTCAGAGCTGTTGAAAGTAGAAATCAAGAGCTGTTTAGACCAGCCAACAGAGCTGGAAAAATTATACAGACAAGATCGCAAAGCATTTCAGCAATCATTTAATTCGCTTTATCCTGTAGTGAAAGGAAATCCGGCTGCTGAGGTCTGGAACGAAAGGCTGAATTTCAAAGAAGAGGATATCCTTTTGGTGAATAAAGCACATTTGATCTTTGTGCTGATAGCCACTTTTATTGCCGGAATGATTGCCAAGATCCCGGATTTTTCGGGCTTGGATCCGGATTATTTTTTCCCAAGAAACATCGGATTTATAATTTTCCCGCTGCTCACCCTCTTTTTTCTTTGGAAACAAACACTCCCAGTTCGTAAATGGATTTTTCCGATCGCTTGGATTGCTATTTCGATTGTTTACATCAATTTTTTACCGAATAATCCCAACAGTGATACGCTCAACCTGGCCTGTGTACACCTGCCATTGGTTTTGTGGGCAATCATGGGCTATGCCTACCTAGGCAACGATTTTCAAAGCAAGCAGAAACGGATTGATTACCTGCGTTACAACGGCGATTTGGTGGTAATGTGCGCTATTCTTGCACTTTCAGCTGCACTATTTACCGGAATTACTTTCGGGTTATTTCAATTAATTGGTATCAATATTGGTGAATTTTATGCCAAGTATATCATCGTATTCGGTGCCCCTGCCATTCCTATTGTAGGGACTTATTTAGTTCAAAATAATCCGCAATTGGTTAATCGGATTTCTCCGGTTATTGCCCGCATTTTTACACCACTGGTATTCATCATGCTCCTGTTCTTTTTGGCTGCGATGGTCAATGCCGCTAAAAACCCCTACACCGATCGCGAATTCCTGATGATTTTCAATGCGCTCTTAATTGGCGTAATGGCCCTGATCGTTTTTTCGATCACCGAAGCAACCAAAAGTGGCGTAGGGAGCGTCAACCTGCTTTTTCTCTGCGGATTGGCTTTACTCACCATTATCACCAATGGAATTGCCCTTTCTGCCATCGCCTTACGCATCGCCGAATTTGGTATAACGCCCAATAGATTAGCCGTTTTAGGCAGTAATTTGCTCATCTTCATCAATCTGCTCATGGTGTCTTTTCAATTATTCCAAGTGGTAAGAAATAAGGTGAGCATAGAAAAAGTAGAAAATATCATCGCTGTTTATCTGCCCGTTTATGCAATCTGGACGGCTGTGGTGGTGTATCTCTTCCCATTGATATTCAATTTTCTTTAGCCAAAAATTGAATACAAGCCTATGGAAAGCATTAAAAGCCACCTTGGTGGCTTTTAATGCTTTTGCTGTCATTTATTTCTCAAAATCTTCATTTTGATGTTTCAACATATAGTTTTAGCTGAATAAAACCTTAAATTCGTACCTCAATTCATACGTAAATATCATTATGGAAAATAATACAAATAACGAAGCTAAATGCCCTTTTGGTTTTGGCTCGGCTCCTCGTCACACCACAGCCGGTGCGTTTTCTAACGCCGACTGGTGGCCAGACCAATTAAACCTGAAAATCTTACATCAAAATGCTCCGAATACGAATCCATATGGTTCGGACTTTGATTATGCCAAAGAATTCAAAACGTTGGATTTAGATGCGGTTAAAAAAGATTTGACCCAACTGATGACCGATTCACAAGATTGGTGGCCAGCCGATTACGGTCATTATGGTCCGTTTTTTATTCGTATGGCTTGGCACAGTGCCGGTACTTACCGCGTTACTGATGGTCGTGGTGGTGCTTGCGCCGGAACTTTGCGTTTTGCGCCATTAAACAGCTGGCCCGACAATGGTAACCTGGATAAGGCTCGTCGTTTACTTTGGCCGATCAAGCAAAAATATGGTCGTAAACTATCTTGGGCCGATTTGATGATTTTAACCGGAAACGTGGCTTTGGAGTCTATGGGCTTTGAAACCTTTGGTTTTGCCGGTGGTCGCGAAGATGTTTACGAACCAGAAGGAGATATTTATTGGGGACCTGAAACCGAATGGTTGGGTGACAAGCGTTATACCGGCGATCGTCAATTAGATGATCCACTGGGTGCCGTGCAAATGGGTTTAATCTATGTGAATCCTCAAGGTCCTAATGGTAAGCCAGATCCATTGGCATCTGCACGCGATATCCGTGAAACATTTGCCCGTATGGCGATGAATGACGAAGAAACAGTAGCCTTGGTAGCAGGTGGTCACACTTTCGGGAAAATGCACGGTGCAGGCGATGCAGCACATGTGGGTCCGGAACCAGAAGGTGCTCGTATGGAAGACCAAGGTTTTGGTTGGTTGAGCAGCTATAAGAGCGGTAAAGGTGGCGACACCATTACCAGTGGCTTGGAAGGTGCCTGGACGCCAACTCCTACCCAATGGGATAATAGTTACTTTGATACTTTATTTGGATTTGATTGGGAATTGACCAAGAGTCCTGCAGGTGCACACCAATGGGTGCCTAAAGGCGGTGCTGGCGTTAATGTGCCAGATGCACACGATGCGGCCAAGAAACATGCTCCGGTGATGTCGACTGCAGATTTGGCCATGAGAGAAGACCCGATCTATCATAAAATTTCTAAACGTTTCCATGAAAATCCGGCGGAGTTTGCCGATGCCTTTGCGAAGGCATGGTTTAAGCTGACCCACCGCGATATGGGACCTCTTTCTCGCTATTTGGGCAAAGAAGTACCATCAGAAGTATTGATCTGGCAAGATCCGGTTCCTGCAGTGGATCATCCTTTAGTAAACGATGCCGACATCGCTGCACTGAAATCAGAGGTTTTGAACTCAGGTTTGAGCATCAGCCAAATGGTTACTGTGGCTTGGGCTTCGGCTTCTACATTCCGTGGTAGCGACAAACGTGGTGGTGCCAATGGTGCACGTATCCGCTTGAGTCCTCAAAAATATTGGGAAGTAAATCAACCTGTTCAAAAAGCATTAGAGGTATTGGAAAGTATCCAGCAAAAATTCAATGCCGGATCAAAGAAAATCTCTTTAGCCGATCTGATCGTATTAGCAGGTTGTGCAGGTGTGGAAGCTGCTGCTAAAAAAGCAGGTTTCAGCGTAAATGTTCCATTTACTCCGGGCCGCACCGATGCCAGCCAGGAGCAAACCGATGTGGATTCATTCGCCGTGTTAGAACCTAAAGCAGATGGTTTCCGCAATTTTGCAACAAAAGGTTACGACCGCAATGCTGAAGAATGGTTATTGGATAAAGCACAATTGCTTACCCTGACCGCCCCGGAAATGACCGCTTTAGTGGGTGGTATGCGTGTATTGAATACCAATACCGATGGCAGTCAGCATGGCGTCTTCACCAAGAATCCTGAGGCATTGACCAATGATTTCTTCGTGAACTTGTTAGATATCAGCACCGCTTGGGAAGCCGCCGGTACCAACGAGTACATTGGTCGCGACCGCTCAACTGGTGCGACTAAGTGGACCGCAACACGTGCTGATTTGATTTTCGGATCGAACTCTCAATTACGTGCTTTAGCAGAAGTTTATGCAGCTGCTGATTATAAAGAGGCTTTTGTGAAAGACTTCGTAGCTGCCTGGAACAAAGTGATGAATTTAGATCGCTTTGATCTCGTATAATTAATTCTTAAATGAATCTCAAAAGGTGACCTATTCAGGTCACCTTTTTTGTTGCCCTTGCATCAATCTTTTTCCCAATCTTTTGCGATGAATACTACAATTTGTTAATTTTCAGAGCGTTGATGCGCCGTGTCGTATGATTGGCGCTAGAATGACGCTTTACAATTGGGAATTTAAACTGGAAATTAGCTCATGAACTTAGGTGAACAAATTAAAGATCGGAGAATTCAGCGGGGTTTAACTCAAGCAGAACTTTCTGAAAAGTGCGGGCTTACACTTCGAACGGTTCAGCGTATTGAGAACAATAAAGTGAAGCCAAGTATTTATTCGCTTAAGTTGATTTCGGAAGTATTGCAGGTTCCGTATGCAGCACTGCAAAAGGCTTCAGATCAAAAACCTTATTATGTAGAATTTAAATTAAGCATCACGGATATGAATCAATTTATTACCGACTTAAAAACCTTTGTAAAAACTCACTGGAAAACCCTTGGGCTAATTATTTTAATCATTTGGCTTGTTACAAGTTATACTGACATCAAATCAGGGATAATGGATGGGTGGAACAATCGTTAATCTTGATTATCTTGTAACATTTTAATTGATAAACAGTCTTAAACTAAACTAAATTAAAAACCGATCATCATGAAAACCCTTATTTCAAAAGCATTATTACTAATTGCATTTAGTGCAATGTCATTGTTCAGCTATGCCCAAAGCGCAGACGAGATTATCCAAAAATACGTGGATGCCATTGGCGGTAAAGACAAATGGAAACAAATCAAATCTTTGAAAACCGATGGTCACATCGAAATTCAGGGTATCCAAATTAATTTTACCCAACAAGCAATTAATGGTGTAGGAGTTAGAGTGGATGCAGAATTCCAGGGACAGAAAATTATTGATATTACTACGCCTGCTAAAGGCTGGTCACAAAACCCTTTTGGTGGCAGATCAAGTTTGGAGCCGATCTCAGCAGAAGAGTTACAGCAAAAATTAGATGATCTTGATCTTCAGGATGAGTTTATAGACTACGCCGAAAAGGGATCGAGTGTAGAGTTTTTAGGTAAAGATGAAGAAGATGGTAATGAATTTTACAAAATCAGAATGGTAACCAAAAATAAAAACGAAACCGTTTATTTTTTTGATGTGAACACCTACCTGATTTATAAAGAAGAAAAAATGGTTAAGCAGCAGGGTCAGGAAATGAAGGTAACCTCTAAATTATTGGATTACAAAGCCATTCCTTTTGGTGTAAAAATACCTCATAAAACAGATCAAATGGGTCAAATTATAGTGTTAGATAAGATGGAGGTCAATCCAGCAATTGATACTAAGATTTTTGAAGGTAAATAAGGGCTAAGCCAACTGATTTTATGCAAAAATATTTTTTAAGCCTGTTAGCAGGCTTGTGTTTGGGTTTGCAATTGCAAGCCCAAAACTCGTCAACCAGCAGCATCAATTCTTCCTTTTTTCAGTCGATGACTGCCCGTAATTTAGGGCCATCCACCATGAGTGGAAGGATTACCGCCATATCTGGTGTGAATGTTGATCAACAGATCAATTTATATGTGGGCACCGCAGGAGGAGGTATTTGGAAGAGCTTAAACGGTGGTGCCACTTTTTCTCCAATTTTTGATAAATATTGTCAGTCGATAGGTGCAATTGCCATTGATCCCAAATCGAATAAAACGATTTACGTGGGTGCCGGCGAAAGCAATATGAGAAATTCCGTTTCCATTGGCGATGGAATGTACAAATCGACGGATGGCGGTGCCAATTGGCAAAAAATTGGCTTAGACAGCACCGAGCATATCAGCAAGATCATCATTGATCCTACTAATCCAAAAAACATTTTCGTATCAGCCCCAGGTCCATTGTGGAGTTCAAGTAAACACAGGGGTTTGTATCACTCTTCCGATGCCGGTAAAACCTGGAAGAAGATTTTGTTTGTTGACGAAAATACCGGCTGTGCCGATATTGCCATGAGCCCTACGGATCCGAATGTTTTATTGGCCAGTTTCTGGCAGTTCAGACGCCAGCCTTTTTCCTTTAGTTCAGGTGGTAAATCGAGTGCCTTGTTCAAATCTACCGATGGTGGTAAAACTTGGAAGAAAATAACTGCGGGGCTACCTGAAGGAGATTTAGGAAGAATTGTTGTGAGCATCAACCCGGCTAAACCGAAAGAAGTTTTGGCTATTGTGGAGGCAAAAGTTCCCGGATTGTACCAATCGCAAGATGAAGGGAATACCTGGACTAAATTGGCCAGTACCGATAATATCACGGCACGCCCGTTCTATTTCAGCACACTCGAATTTGATCCAAAAGATCCGAAAAGAGTTTATCGCCCGGCATTTGATTTTCAGTACTCCATTGATGGTGGTTATTCATGGTCCAACACGTTAACTACAAGCGTGGTTCCACATGCAGATCATCATGCTCTTTGGATCAATCCAGAAAATACCAATACGCTTTATTTGGGTACCGATGGTGGGGTTTACGTGAGCCACAACAAAGGTATTTCCTGGGCTTTTCTAAATAATTTACCGGTTGGACAATTCTACCACGTAAGCGTAAGTAACGATGAAATTTTCAATGTGTATGGAGGCTTGCAGGATAATGGTTCCTGGATGGCACCAAGTTCTTCAGCTGGAGGAGTTTCTAGTACGGATTGGAAATTTTTGAACGGTGGTGACGGATTTTGGGTTCAACCTTCTCCACTCAATTCAAACATTGTATTTGCAGAATCGCAGGGTGGTGAAATGAATCGCATCAACCTTTCTACAGGTTTAAGCTATGGGATTAAACCACAGCGTAAATTGGGTGAAGAATTACACCGCTGGAACTGGAATACACCAATTGTAGTGGCAAAGAGTACAAGAAGTAACAAGAGCTACAATCTTTACACTGGTAATCAGTTTTTATACAAATCAATTGATGAAGGTACCAATTGGGTTAAAATTTCACCTGATTTAACCACTAACGATCGTGCAAAACAGAATACCGAGAAAAGCGGTGGTATAACAGGTGATAATACCAGTGCTGAAAATCACTGTACCATATTTACCATTACGCAGGACCCTTCAAATGAAGATGTGATTTGGGTAGGTACAGATGATGGTTATTTGCAATACACCAATAATGGTGGTAAAACTTGGACCAATTTGGCCCCTAAAGTTTGGGAAGCAGGCATCCCTAAGTTTGCCTGGATCTCCAGTATTGAGGTCTCTGCAAAAAATCCAGAGCGTGTATTTGTCACTTTTGATAATCACGCTTACGGCGATCATCAAACCTATGTTGCCATGACCAACGATGCTGGTAAAACTTGGAAAAGAATTGTTTCAAAAGAATTTACCGGATTTGCACATGTGATCAGGGAAGATGTAGAACAAGAGCAACTGTTGTTCTTAGGTACAGAAATGGGTTTATTCTTTTCCATAGATGGTGGAGAAAATTGGATGAGAAGCAAGTATCAGAATGTACCTTGGTATGCTTTGGTTAGAGATATTAAAGTGGTACCGCATACCGGCGATTTAGCCATTGCTACCCATGGTAGAGGTATCTATGTGATGGATGATATTGCGTCCCTTCGTAAACTGGTGAAATCTGATTTGAATAAGGAAGTTATTTTTTATCCGGTGAATAATTTTAAATACGATTTTGCCCCGCAAACTCCATCTGATGATGGCAATTTGGCCGGTTGGACGGCAGGTAACAAAGCGAATCTGCCAACCTTTGAATATTACTTGAAACAAAGATCCGATCAGTCAGTAAAAATCATCATTTACGACGAACAAAATAATAAGGTAAAAGATGTCAATGCAACAGCCAACAAGGGCTTAAATAAAGTTTATTGGGGACTTGATCAAAATCCTTGTAAAGTAGCCGTGGGCGGATTCACTGCCGGTTCGTCTGTCTTGTTTTCTTCAGTCATTGGGCCAAAAGTAAAAGTTGGTAAGTACAAAGCGGTATTAAGCCTTGGAGACAAAACAGTAGAGCAGACATTTGCCATTGAGCCAAACGTTGAAAAAGGATTTACTGCCGAAAACATGAGTTTGTTACACGAACAAACCATGCGCTTATACAGTCTTCATGAAAAATTAGCTGTATTAGTTAATGACCTGGATGCAGCAATTGCCAACCTAAATAACTTATCTAAAAAGACAAGCGCTCAGCAAAAGAAACTAAGTGCTTTAGTTAACTTTAGAAAAGAAATCATTGAAACTAACAGAAAAACCGTCTTCTTTGATGAGTTTAAATACAGAAGAAGGTTGAGCGATGTTTATCTTGCACTTTGCTTTGCTTTAGAACCATTCTCTCCCTCTAAAGTAGGTGCTATTGAGGTGTTAGAAGATGAGTTTGAAAAGTTAACGCAGGAGTTTTCAAAACTAACCAAATAACTTAAAAAAGGTCTCGCATTGAGCGGGACCTTTTTTTAATGTCAAATATCTAAACGTAATATTGATGAAAAGCCCATTTAGCAGATTTTTATACATTGGATTTCTTCTTGTTGGATTATTCCAAGTCTTTTTCACTAAAGATTACATGCAAGCAGCATCCTCTTTCGGCATTGGACTTGCTTTCGATCCATTTGATGCAGAACAAAAATGGGATCAAAGACCCAATTGGCAAAAAGCCGTTTTAATTATTCATTTGGCCATTGTTGCAGCTTTGTTCGGTTTTGGGATGGGTTTAAACGACAAGTAAGAAGATACCTGTCCACTCACATTTCACCCAAAACGCTACATTTTAACAGATGGATCAACCCAATTTCTGTTTCAAATTGCGGTAGTGGTGATTGGTATGTACAAATACAAAGCAAAGCATTTCTCTCATGGTGATCTTCCCGATCAATGGATGGGGCAGTAAATAAGTATCAAGGTCTTCCTCAGAAATTTTGTTCAATCTTTTAATCAATAGCTTGCCGTAGTATTCATGCTGTTGAAGCAACCCTTCGGCCTGAGCATATCTCACTTTCTTGGGAATAAACGCTATCGGGGCTTTTCCGCCCTTAGCCAAACTTCCTTTATACTTTTCATAGAGTTCCTCAGGACTTCTGCTTGGTCTGTTTGCTTTCCCAAATAAAAATTTCACTTTTAATTAATTGATTGCCGTAGTATTCATGCTGTTGAAGCAACCCATCGGCTTGCGCATATCTCACTTTCTTAGGAATAAATGCTGCCGGGGCCTTACCGCCCTGAGCCAAACTTCCTTTATACTTTTCATAGAGTTCCTCAGGACTTCTGCTTGGTCTGTTTGCTTTCCCAAATAAAAATTTCAATAAAAATTTAGGAAGTATAAATGCCAAACCGATGATTTTGAGTGTTTTGATGAGGTGGGCCAAATCCTGTCCGGCCGACCACTTGCCATCCACCGATCGTTCGAATTCAATAGCATCCAGTTCTTGTATCAGCTGATTAAATGTTTGAACTGAT
>JGI25921J50272_10000584_pt1 | contig 11856 bp, 12 predicted proteins | sample LauGreSu1BDMLBSD_2_FD_50272 | JGI IMG/M metagenome (IMG submission 50272) | reverse complement strand
ATCAGCCAGCAAACGGCTAAAAATGTTTTTTTATGGCCGGGGCGTTCCTGGGTGCGGAAGGGTTTTGAAGCTTATTTTACCGTTTTGATAGAATTGCTTTGGTCTAAAGAACGTATCCTAGAAGTGTATTTGAATGTGATAGAAATGGGAGATGGTATTTATGGAGCCGAAGCTGCCACTCAGTATTATTATGGCAAATCTGCCGGAAACATGAGCAAATACCAGGCTTCTTTATTGGTAGCCGTTTTCCCCAACCCCTTGCGCTGGTCGCCAGTAAAACCAAACCGTACGGTGTATTATCGGCAAAGCTTGATCTTAAGGAATATGCGTCGCTTAAAAAATGTGCAGTTTGATTAAGCAGGCATCAAACGGTTCAGCCAACTCTCTTTCAAGGGGATTTCCCAAGCTGTGTTTAACTCACCGTAGCGCTCTATCAGGTTATTGAAGATAATACTTTCTTCCCGGATGGCACCTTCCGCCATCATTTTTGCTAAATCACCTTTCCGAAAAGTGTTGATGCGGTCGCCATCCCGGTAGGCCACCTGCATGCGGTCGAAAAGTTGAATGCCAAATTGTGTTTCGAAATTTTTTATCAGGGCTACTGATTTGTCAATAGAACACCCGGTGACGCCTGCTTTTTCCTCATCCACAGAAATGATCAAGAACCGACGGTAACGGATTTCCCCTTTGGCAGCCAGCGAATGCCCATGTGCCGCCCAGCTTGCCGTAAACTCATCTAACTGCATCTGGATAGCTTGCAGCTCCGGTTCGGTCAGCTCACGATCGGCCTGGTAGATCCAGATCCTCGAATTTTCAGAAATTTCCATGTACAAAGTTATCAAATTCTTAATTTGGTAGTTCAAAATCTATGTCGAACCAACCAACCTTGCGCTTTACTGTTTGTGCCGCGGCATTTTTGTTTTTTATCACTTGGGCGGGTGTGTCGGCTTCGCCAGATTTATTGGAATTGATGCAACAAAGCCAGGATCGACTCAATATAGATTATGCCCTGGATGCTGACAAATTCAAGATGAAGAAAGCCGAAATACAATTGACGAGAGATGGCTTTTTTCGCTGCAGGCGGACCTTCATCAATGGCAAACAGGAATATTATTCCTTTAGTTTCTCAGCTTTTGAGGACTTGAGCTATTTGGGTGATGAGCAAAACGGTTGGATGGTGTTGAAAGTAAAACCAGAAGGAATCATTGTGCAAACTTTTCGCGATCCGAAGGGGAATATCGACACCATGGCCAGCGAGCTACGCCTGCCTTTTAAAAACCTCCAGGCCACCGATCTGCACACCATCAACGATTGTTTCAGCCAGATCAGACAACGACTGCAGCACTAAAGACCGTTTGCTTTTACCGTAATTTCGGCAATATCCAATACCTCTACTTCTTGTTCCTTATTGAAATTTTTGATCCCATCTCTCAACATGGTCATGCAAAAAGGGCAGGCAGCGGCTACCACAGCAGGCTGAACAGCTAAAATCTCCTCGGTGCGCTCAATGTTTACATCTTTGGTGCCAGGTTCGGGCTCTTTAAACATTTGGGCACCACCGGCACCGCAGCAAAGTCCGTTCGACTTGCAACGTTTCAATTCTACCAGTTCGGCATCTAAAATTTCCAGTGCTTTACGAGGTGCTTCATACACCTGGTTGGCACGTCCCAAATAACAAGGATCGTGGAAGGTGATTTTCTTGCCTTTAAAAGATTCTCCTCCTTCTGCACGTAGTTTGCCCTCGTTGATCAGTTCCTGGATGAGCTGTGAGTGGTGGATCACCTCATAATTACCACCCAGGTTAGGGTATTCATTTCTTAAGGTATTGAAACAATGCGGACAGCCGGTCACTATTTTCTTCACCTGGTAGGCGTTCAATAATTCGATATTGGCCATGGCCTGCATCTGGAACAAGAATTCGTTGCCGGCACGTTTCGCCGGATCGCCGGTGCAGCTTTCTTCGGTACCCAATACCGCAAATTTCATCCCTACGTGCTGCAGAATCTTGCAGATATCGCGGGTAATTTTTTGGGCACGCTCATCATAGCTACCCGCACATCCCACCCAAAATAAAATTTCTGGCTCTTCTCCTTTGGCCATCATTTCGGCCATGGTTGGTATCTTCAATTCGTCCATTTGTCTATTTTTCAATCAGTTCATATGATTTTGGGGCACCATTGCCGAATCGCCTAATCGGCAAATTGACTAATCGTTTTGTGCCCAGTTAAAACGATCGCTTGGTGCATATTTCCAAGGGGCGCCATTGTTCTCAATATTGCCAAACATGCTGTTCACACTGGCTGCTGCCTGTGCCTCTTCCATTACGGCATAGCGACGCAATTCCACAATGATGTTCAACGGGTCAATGTTCACCGGACAAGCTTCTGTACAAGCATTGCAGGTGGTGCAGGCCCAAATTTCTTCGCGGGTGATGTAATTGTCCAACAAGCTTTTTCCATCCTGATGGTCTTTACCATGTTGATCGATGTTGTTGCCCACTTCAGTTAAACGGTCGCGGGTATCCATTATGATCTTACGTGGCGAAAGCAGCTTACCCGTCATGTTTGCCGGACAAACCGAGGTACAACGACCGCACTCGGTGCAGGTATAGGCATCCATCAGGTTTTTCCAGCTAAGGTCTTGCACATCTTTGGCACCAAATTTACTTCCCTCGGCTACCGGCAGTGGGGTAAAAGAAGGATCGAGCATGGCCTTCACCTCATTGGTCACCGAATCCATATTGTTGAATGCTCCCTTCGGATTCAAATTTGAATACCAGGTATTGGGGAACGCCATGATGATGTGGAAATGCTTGGAATAAGGCAGGTAATTTAAAAATGCCAAAATACCCAATATGTGGAACCACCAGGCACCGCGTTCAATTAAAACCAGGAATTCCGCGTTTTGAGGCATGAGCGGTGCGATGAACTGGCTCACCGGGAATGCGCCTGCCTGAATGTAATGCGGATAATTTTGCTGTTGTAATAAATAGTCGGCTGCGTTCATTTTCAAGAAAGCCGACATCAATAATATTTCTATAATGAGGATGTAATTGGCATCTGATTTGGGCCAGCTGCTCATCTCTTTGCCACTAAAGCGACGCAATTTGAGCACATTACGGCGGATGAGGAAGACCACACAGCCTACAATCACCAATAGGGCAAGGATCTCGAAAGTGCCGATGAGGAAATTGTAAACACCGCCCAGCGGTGCGGCAAAAACACGATGGGTGCCAAACAAACCATCAATTACGATCTCTAAAACTTCTATGTTGATGATGACGAAGCCTGCATACAAGAAAAAGTGCATGATTGCGGCCACTGGTCTTTTGGTCATTTTACTTTGGCCAAAAGCCACGAACAACATGGTCTTCAAGCGATCCATCGGGCGGTCTGAACGATCTTCAGAACGACCCAGTTTGATGTTCCTCCTGATCTTGGCCACATTACGCCCAAAAAGGATGCTGGCGCCCAGCAAAAAGACTAAAAATAAAATCTGTGCAATCATATGGGTTCTTAGTGAAGCTAAAATAATGAATAAAGACCAATCTCATTTACTATGCATGCATAAAAAATAATTTAGAATGCTTCTAAGTCTAATCGGCTTGATGGCTTGTTTTTTCGCCACTTTATTCACAATAATTTCAAAAAATATTTTCTGAAATGAAAAAAGAAGCTACATTTGCAATCCCGAAAGGGAAGAGGGTACCATAGCTCAGTTGGTAGAGCAAAGGACTGAAAATCCTTGTGTCGCTGGTTCGATTCCAGCTGGTACCACCAGAAAGAGATCTTAGCAATAGGGTCTCTTTTTTTTGTTTCTGAGGGTGTTTTTAAGACTCTTTTAAAGACTTTTGACCATCAAATGGGACTTAGTTAAAGTTAATTGATTTTTTCTGTTTTTTGCAAATTTCTGAGGTCTTACTGCCTCATACACTGCCTCACTTTACAAACTCCATTTTCCCCTCCTGAGTGAAGCTGTAAAAGCCTTCAGTGGAGACTATCAAATGATCCAGTAATTCAATGTCTAATAGCGCTGCAGCCTCTTTGATCTTCTGACTTAAATTGATGTCTGCCTGAGAAGGTTTAAGTACTCCTGAAGGATGATTGTGAGAGATGATAATAGCTGTTGCCATCGATTTCAATGCTACAGCAAGTATGATTCTAATATCAGCGATTGTGCTGGTCATTCCACCACTGGACAGCTTTTGTATGCCTATCACCTTATTAGCTCTGTTTAGATGCATTATTACAAAGTGTTCCTGTAGTTGGATGGTTTCTGCAGGATAGTGCTGTATAAGCAGCTCGTATGCCTTTGCAGAACAGTTTACTGTTGGTCTGTAACCTGTTGGTGGGTTATAGCTGATTTGATTTCTGATGTTGTCATGGGTATAAAATAAAAAACCCAGTGCTGGTGGGCACTGGGTTCTGAAAAAGTTATCTTTCTATGGGTAGAAGACTATAAAAGGACTAACAATGCCCATGCAGCCCAACCAAGTCCTGTTTGGCCAACCAATTGACCTTTAGCTTTCTTTTTGTAACAGCTCAAGTATTCTGGATTAATGAATAGATCCTTGTTTTTACTCATCTTATACGTTCTAGCACCTTTAAATGGAGTAGGATTTGCAACCAATGCTGTGCCTACTAACGCGAAAGGCCCAAACAATGCACCTAGAGCAATTGCTCCACCTTTTCTACCATGGTATGCCTCTGCATCTAGTGTACCAGCAGTACATTTACTTTGTTCAGCACTTATCGCATTGTGGTAAGCAGTAAAAAATTTACTATTCATGTCTTCAAATTGGATAGATAAGATGTCTGAAGCTGGGATTTCAAACTTTTGTCCATCTACTTTAAACTCAACTGAGCCATTTTTGATTTTGGTTACTTTACCCTCAAAGGATTTCTGAGTGTTAAGAGTCAAGATGTCGCCTGCTTGAGTGGTAATCACTATTGCTAATGCAATAAAGGTTAACGTAATTTTTTTCATTGTTGTGTTTTATAATTTGGTTTGCCTTACTCTTAAGGATTTTCAGTTATTCCCCAGTTTAAATGGTTTGCTGGGTTCCTCAAATAAAAATATGATTACGTGTAATACTCTAATCTTGTTTTCGAGTGAATTGCGTGAACTCACATATTATCACTTAAAAAAGAATCAATTTTGAAAATGGTGATAGGGAATCCATTTGTTTAGCACTCGATGTAAGAGCTTTTCTGGATAAATTCAGGTTCTGTGAACATTTGCTGACTTATTTAGAGGTGCACAGAACCCAAAGTGTCTAAAAAAGTGCGTCTCTACCATAGCTCAGTTGGTAGAGCAAAGGACTGAAAATCCTTGTGTCGCTGGTTCGATTCCAGCTGGTACCACCAAAAAGAGATCTTAGCAATAGGGTCTCTTTTTTTTGTTCCAAGTTGTGGCTTGTAGCTTGCAGGAAGGACTACGGCAGGCGCAGGTGGTGCCTGCATGGCCGCAGGTGGCTATTTCACACTCGCAGGCCAGCAACGCACAGGCGCAGGTGCCACTTGCGCAGGCGCAGGCCGAACTTGTATAGGCGCAGGTGCTCATCGCACACCCGCAGTTAGCAGTTACGCAGGCGCAGGCCGCCGCCGCACAGGCGCAGGCGATTAACACGCAGGGGATGGTCCACTTAGCCAAGCCGCAGTTGCTGAGCTAATAGCCGAAGGGGCATTGTACAAAAACGCAGGTTTATAAATAACAAAGCAAGGACGCTTGCGAGCCCTTGCTTTAGCTATAGAACGAAGAGAAGGGGGAAATTTATTTGGGGACTTTCTTGATTTCAAGTGGACTCACTTGTTTGTACTCGGGGCTGCCATTGCCAAACACCGATTTTACATAATTTTTTACCAGTTGGGCAACATCCACCATGCCGGATCCTTTTGCATACATCACTTTGTTGCGATTAATTCGGGTATTACTCCAAAGGGTATAGGCATCTATAACGGCTTTATTGGCAGCTTTGAGATTATCGAGGTAGCTGGATAGGGAAGTAGTTTGCAGTTCAGTTTCATTGGGCTGGTATTCGGCCTGCCCCACCAGCAGTTCTATAAAGGCACTGAAACTGGCGCTGAGGTTATCGTAACTCTGTTGAGAGGCCGAAATGCTTTTTGCTGGTTTGTTTCCCTCCGTTGGATCATCTGTAGGCTCGTTCACCCCCGCCGCTGTATTTTTCTTTCGGCGGCCTTGAATTTTACGGTTGATGGTTTTGGCGCCCTCCAGGGTTTCGCTGCTACAACCACTGGCGGCCAGCGCAGCCAACATTCTTTGCGATAGTGATCTGAGGGGAGCGAAGGCAATCATGCGCTCGTCTACCACCTTGTTAAAGGCCAGCTGTTTTTTCTTGGCCTCCTCATAGGCACTTTGGGCATCGACAGCCTGTGTTTGTAGGCTGCTCAATTGTAAGGCGAGTGCCGCCGGATTATAAGCACTGCCATAGCCTTCACAGAAACTGATCAGGCTGTTAAAGTTGGCCAGATTTTTGGCATGGCCGGTTTCATAAGTTTTGCTCATCGTATTTAAATTTAGGTTGAACAATAAAGATTTACACCTTAAAAAACTGCTGAGCACAAAATTTATTGCAAGGCCCATCAAAATTAATGAATCGGAACTCTACAGGAATGGGGTTAGCCGGCTTACTCGCTTGCAACCTGTCAGAATACCTTATTTTGGAAAGATATAACTATATATTTATACATTAAGCAGCCCATATTCGGGCTGCTTTCTTTGTATATTTACACCTTCTTTCTCTCAGAGAGCGCTTTTATTCATGAAGATTTTAATTTTCGATAATTACGATTCTTTTACTTACAACCTGGTTCATTTGGTCGAAATGATTACGAATGGAAAGGTGGAGGTGGTACGGAATGATCAGCTCGATCTGGAGGATATTAAAGCTTACGATAAAATTATCCTTTCGCCCGGCCCAGGAATCCCTGAGGAGGCGGGTTTGCTCATCCCACTTATTCAAGCTTACGCAGACTCTAAATCTATTCTGGGGGTTTGCTTGGGCCATCAGGCCATTGCACAAGCCTTGGGTGGCACTTTAATTAATTTGGAGGAGGTGTATCATGGTATTGCCACTCCTATTTCTAAAACATCTAATAGCAGTCCTATTTTTAGTGGGTTAGCTGATACTTTTGAAGTAGGTCGTTACCATAGCTGGGTGGTAGCTGATGAAAATCTACCAGCTGAATTGAGCGTGACCGCACGAGATGAAAGTGGTTACATCATGGCCATGCAACATCAACATTTTGACCTGCAAGGTGTTCAGTTTCATCCGGAGAGCGTATTGAGCCCCTGCGGGGAGCAGATCATGCGGAACTGGCTGAAACAATAAGATTAGCTGTTGGCGTTAAAGCAATCGCGACAACGAGGTTCGTAACTCTCCTTTTCTCCTAATAGGATGGTATGCTCGCTAGCTACGGTACGATAGGAGTGGTTGGCCGGTGCACCGCATTGCAGACAAATGGCGTGTACTTTGCTTACGTCTTCGGCAATGGCCATTAGTGCAGGCATGGGGCCAAAAGGCTTGCCTTGAAAATCCATATCTAAACCGGCTACAATTACTCGGATACCTCTGTTGGCTAATTGGGTGCAAACTGCAGGTAATTCCATGTCGAAGAACTGGGCTTCGTCAATACCTACCACCTGGGTATTGGTGCCTAATAAAAGTATAGCTGAGGAATTTTCTACAGGGGTAGAGGGAATGGAATTGGCATCGTGTGAAACCACGTCCGAGTCATCGTAACGCACATCGGTCTGAGGCTTAAAAATCTCTACATTCAATTGAGCGATCTTAGCTCTTTTTAATCGGCGAATGAGCTCTTCTGTTTTCCCCGAAAACATCGATCCGCAGATCACTTCAATGCTTCCCCCTGGTTCTTGTTTTCGTTTAAATTTATGTTCGTTGTAGAGCATTTTCTCGATGTATGATGCGATGATTAAGGCCCGGCTAATATCAGAATTTAATGCTATTTTTGAAAGTAATCTACTCAATAAAGCGTTTTTTGATGGACCGCAAGGCTATACTGGAAAGAATTGGTGAAATTATTGCTGATATCAATGAGCAATATGAACATTTAGCTCAAAGTGATCGCTCAGATCGATTAGAAACAGAACTTTTTGCTGCAAACGCTAAGTTTTTGGCTGATCATATTCAGATCCTACAAAAATTTAATCACGAAGATGCTGCTATTTCCACTCCAATTGCTGTCGACGAACCGGAGGAAAATTTCGTTCAGGATGTAGATAATTACGAACCGCCAATCGAGCCAGCAATATCTTCACCAGTTAGTCTGGAATCAGCCGCTGATGTTACGGAGCCAGCTAATCCACAGTTAGTGCCCAGCAGGAATGATTTAATGGCAAATCGCACTGAACAGAACTTGGCCGCTAAGTTTAGTCAGGAACCCATCCAGGATTTGAAACGCAGCATCAGTCTGAATGATAAACTGGTATTTGTGAAAGATTTGTTCAATGGGTATAGTTTGGCCTATCAGGAAGCAATTGATCAGCTCGAGCGTTTAGAAGATTTTGAAAGCGCAGATCAATATCTTAAAACTCATTATGTGGAAGCCTACAATTGGACCGAGAAGTCGGCTACCGCTGAAAAATTTTATGATTTGATGCGTAGAAAGTTTGCTAAATAATTCCCATCCGGTTCGCATCCAGCCGAAGCAGGATAAATAGCAAGAGCGTAAATCCCCAAAGAGAGGATCCACCATAACTTACAAATGGCAGCGGAATGCCGATGACTGGAACCAGTCCGATTGTCATGCCGATATTGATGAAGAAATGCACAAATAGGATGGAGGCTACGCCATAGCCATATATCCTGGAGAAAGAGGATCTTTGCCTTTCGGCAATAAAGATGATTCGCATCAAGAGGAAAAGATACAAACCTACCACCACCAAGCTGCCTACAAATCCCCATTCTTCGCCTACGGTACAAAAAATAAAATCGGTACTCTGCTCAGGTACAAAATCGTACTTGGTCTGTGTGCCTTGCAAAAATCCTTTGCCAAATATGCGTCCCGAACCGATCGCAATTTTAGATTGATTTACATTATAACCTTGCCCTCTGAGGTCTTCTACTTTACCGAGCAATACATCAATACGGGTTCTTTGGTGGGGTTGAAGAATATTTTTGTAAGTAAAGTCTACCGAAAAAATATAGAAAATTGAACAGATCGTTCCTAAAATAATTGGGCTTATCCATTGTTTTTTTCTTCTCAGTTGGTAAAGCAATATTCCGGCAACGAATACCAGTAGAGAAATAAGCAGCACTTTACTGAGTAATAAAGTAAGTAGGAATAATACAATTGCTACGGCCCCAATCACTAAAAAATACCCGGAGAGTCCTTCTCTGTACAATACAAAAATTAAGGAAAGGAAGGTAAGTGCCGAGCCTGTATCGGGTTGCAGCATGATCAAAGCTACCGGCAACACAATAATTAAGCCGGCAAGGCCTACTGAAAACCATGATTTGGTTTTAAAGTTGGTGGTAGAGATGTATTGCGCCAGTAGCAGACAGGTAGAAAATTTGGCAAATTCTGAAGGTTGAAGTCTGAAACTACCTATGGGTATCCAAGCCTGGTTTCCCCCCACATTTCTACCCACCACCAATACAGCTATCAATAACAACAAACTGATCCCATAAAATAAAGGGCTCAAAGTGCTAAATAGTTTTACATCCAGGAGTAAGATCAATGTTCCCAGCATGCAGGCAGAGATGATGAAGATGAACTGCTTTCCGTAGTTCGTTCCCAGGTTAAAGGCATTGGCGTTTTCGGGGTCGTAAACGGCTGCATAAATATTGATCCAGCCAATGATGCATAAAGCCAAAAACAAGTAAAGACTTACGCGGTCTACATTAAAAAAGATATTTCTGGGTCTGATATTGGTCATGGAGTTTACTAAGGTCTGGACACAGTTTTATTTGCTGTTTTAGCCGAATCTTTTTTAACAGGTGTTTTCGGATTTAATTTTTGCTTGATGGCCGGCAATAAACTGGCCTGTGTGATTCGTTCTTTGTAAACAGCTGGTCTGCTTATGGAATCACGTAAATATTTTTCTACCATTAAACTGGCAATAGGCGCCGACCAGGTAGCACCGAAGCCTGCATTTTCAACAACCACAGCAATGGCAATTTTCGGATTTTCTCTCGGAGCGAAGGCCACAAATACAGAGTGATCTGCACCATGAGGGTTTTGTACCGTACCTGTTTTGCCACACATTTCAATCCCCGGAATTTTAGAATAATAGGCCGTTCCGCCGGGCTGGTTCACCACTCTGCTCATCCCTTCAATTACTGAACCAAAATATTGCTGAGCGATATCAACCTCTATTTTTTTAGTGAATTCTCTTCTGATTACCTTTTTTGCACCAATGGCCTTAATGAGGTGAGGTTTATAGTAGAAACCACGGTTGGCAACAATGGCCATGGTATTTGCCATTTGCAATGGCGTAATTCCTAATTCTCCCTGACCGATAGAAAGCGAAATATTAAAGCTCGATCCCCATTTGTCGCTACCCCAGCGTTTGGTATAATAATCGGCGCTGGGTAATAAGCCTTTTCGTTCATTGGGTAGATCGATGTTGAGCTTGGAACCTATACCGAATTTGGCCACCGCTGCTTGCCACTTTTTGTATCCATCAATAGATCGCATCCCCGAATGGTCAATCATCCTATTGAAGATGTGTCCGTAATAAGTATTACAAGAATATTGGATAGATTGCGTGAGGTCTGTTGGCCCGTGTACGTGGGTACAGCCCATTACCCGGTTGCCGTAGCGATAACCACCGCCACAAGTATAAGTGGTATTGGGTGTGATGGAGCCAAACTGCTGAGCAATCAGTGCGTTTACGATCTTGAATATGGAGCCCGGTGGATATTCTGCCTGAATAGGCCTGATGAACATGGGCTTATAAGGATTGTTGAGCAATTTCATATAGTTATTGCCCCTTTGCCTGCCAACCATCAAATTGGGGTTATAGGTAGGGCTGCTCACAAAAGCGAGGATCTCGCCACTTGAGGGTTCAATGGCTACAATGCTCCCAATTTTATGAGCCATTAGCTCTTCCCCTAATTTTTGCAAATCTCTGTCTAAGGAAGATTGCAAACCCTCGCCCGAAACAGCCAGGGTATCATATTTCCCATCTGCAAAATGACCTTTGGGGCGGCTAAAGGCATCGACCATTAAATTCTGTACGCCTCGCTGACCTCTCAGCAGGTCTTCATAAGAGCGTTCTATACCGCTAATGCCAATATAATCGCCCTTAGCATAAAAACCATTCGATTTTTCTATCATTCGCTCATTCACTTCGCCAATGTAGCCTAAGAACTGGGCGGCAATGCTATCAGGATAATACCTTACCGAGCGGTTTTGGACATAAAAACCGGGGAATAAATATAATTTCTCCTGAAAGCCAGCAAAAACTTTGGCCGATAGTTGTTTTTCGAGAACTGAAGCTCGATAGATGGAATGATTTCTCGCTTTTTTGAATTGTTTGTCGAAACGCTCTTTGGTGATGCCCAATAAATTGCAGAATTCGAGTGTATCAAAAGGCTTTACCTCTCTGGGAATCACCATTAAGTCGTAAACAGGCTCATTTTGAACCAAAATCCGGCTTTCCCGATCTAAGATAATTCCTCTGGCCGGGTAGATGATGATCTTCCGTAAAACGTTATTGTTGGCCGAAAGGAGGTATTCGTCATTGATAACTTGCAGGTAAAATAAGCGAATGATAATGAAAATGGCAGCGGTGATGAATATTCCCTGAATGACATATTTTCTGGCAAAGAATGGGTTCATTAACGCTTTTTGTTACGATAAAAAAGTA
>JGI25921J50272_10000579_pt1 | contig 11890 bp, 13 predicted proteins | sample LauGreSu1BDMLBSD_2_FD_50272 | JGI IMG/M metagenome (IMG submission 50272) | reverse complement strand
GGTTACCTTTCTCCATATTTCGTAACCAATGCCGACAAAATGGAAGCTGACTTGGAAAACCCCTACATCTTAATCTATGATAAAAAAATCTCTTCGATGAAGGAATTATTACCGGTATTGGAAAAACAAGTACAAACCGGCAAACCTTTATTGATTATTGCTGAAGATCTAGACGGAGAAGCTTTGGCAACTTTGGTTGTGAATAAAATTCGTGGTTCATTGAAAGTGGCTGCGGTTAAAGCCCCTGGTTTCGGCGATCGTCGTAAAGCAATGTTGGAAGATATTGCCATCTTAACTGGTGGTACCGTGATCTCTGAAGAAAGAGGTTATAAATTAGAAAATGCCGACTTGTCTTACTTAGGTCAGGCAGAAAAAGTAGTAGTTGATAAAGACAATACCACCATCATTAACGGTGCTGGTAAATCAGACGATATCAAGGCTCGTGTAAACCAGATCAAATCTCAGATCGAGAGCACTACTTCTGATTACGACAAAGAAAAACTACAAGAGCGCTTGGCTAAATTAGCTGGTGGTGTGGCGGTATTGTACGTAGGTGCTGCTACCGAAGTAGAAATGAAAGAGAAGAAAGACCGTGTAGACGATGCTTTACACGCTACCCGTGCAGCAGTTGAAGAAGGTATTGTTGCAGGTGGCGGTGTTGCTTTCATCCGTGCTATCGAATCTTTAGATAAATTAAAAGGCGATAACGAAGACGAAACTACCGGTATCCAGATCGTGAAGCGTGCGGTTGAAGAGCCATTACGCCAGATCTGCGAAAACGCAGGCATCGAGGGTTCTATCGTCGTTCAAAAAGTAAAAGAAGGTAAAGCTGACTTTGGTTACAATGCCCGCACCGATAAGTATGAAAACTTAATTGGCGCAGGTGTCATCGATCCAACCAAAGTAAGCCGTGTAGCTTTAGAGAACGCTGCTTCTATCGCAGCCATGTTGTTAACCACCGAGTGTGTGTTGGCAGATGAGCCGGAAGAAGGCGGTGCAGCTCCAGCTATGCCTCCAATGGGTGGCGGCATGGGTGGCATGATGTAAGCTATCAGGTCATCCTGAGCCTGTCGAAGGATGTAAAAAGCCTCTCTGAAATTCAGAGAGGCTTTTTTATTACAATCCCCAATTTATCCCTATCATTGCTGCTTTAAATCCAACATGTCCGGTCAAACTGTACGTCTCAATAAATTCATCAGCGAAAGCGGACTCTGCTCCCGTCGCGAAGCCGACCGTTACATTTCACAGGGTAGTGTATTCATCAACGGACGTAAAGCACAAATAGGCGACCAGGTAAAACCCGGCGATCTGGTTAAGGTAAATGGTAATCTGTTAGAACCGCTCGAAGCTGAAGATCTGGTGTTCATCGCCCTCAATAAGCCGGTTGGTATTACCTGCACCACCGAAGCAGAAGTAGCCAACAATATTGTCGATTTTGTAAACCACAGTAAGCGTATTTTCCCTATCGGGAGATTAGACAAAGATTCACAAGGTTTGATCTTTTTGACCAATCATGGCGACATGGTGAATAAGATTTTACGGGCGGGCAACCAACACGAAAAAGAATATGTAGTGAGTGTAAACAGGCCATTAAATGATGCCGTGATTGAACAAATGGCAAATGGCGTACCCATGCTGGGCGTCACCACTAAAAAATGTAAGATTGTTCAGGAAGGTCCGCAAACTTTTCGAATTATTTTAGTTCAGGGCTTGAACCGACAGATTCGCCGGATGTGCGAATATTTTGGCTACGAAGTCACTAAACTGGAACGGATACGCATCATGAACATTAGCCTGAAAGGTTTGCCTGTTGGCGATTGGCGTGATTTGACACCCGATGAGATGGCTGAAATTTATGCTTTAACCGCCGAATCATCTTCTGAAGATAAACGACAAGCTAAGACAGAAAAAACTGCCAAAATAAAACCCAAATCTTCACCAAAAGCGCAGCAACCTGGCAAGGCACCGCAAAGCAAATCACACAACAAGCCAAACAGAAATAATCCGGATAAACGAAACAGGAAATCAGGGCCCAAATCAGCTCGAAAAACTGGAAAACCCGCTAGAGTAAGGCGATAAGCTTTTAGAAAGTAGCCAACAATTGACTCACCCACTCGGCATACATTTTACCGGAAGGATGCAGACCATCTGAGGCCAATAATGAATGATCATTGGCGGCTAAACGAGAGTGTGGCGTAATGTCGATATAAGTAACACCCATAGTCATACTTACCAATTTATTAATGCCGTTGTAAGCGTCTATCTCTTCAGCAACCTGTGCAGCATCGCGGCCTTCTTTTGCCGCGAAAGGACTTACGCCCCAGTCTGGTATAGAAATTACTCTTACCTTACCGGTATCTCCCGAAACAAAGTTAATTGCAAGCGACAAGAGTTGCTTAAACTCTTGTTCGTAAGTAGCTAATGAATAGCCCCGATACTGGTTGTTGACACCAATCAATAAAGTAACCAGGTCAAAGTTTTTACTTGGATTCTGCTCAGCTATGGCTGCCAGCAATTCATCGGTGGTCCAGCCGGTTTTGGCAATGATTTGAGGTTCAGCTAGCGTAATGCCTTTGGTTTTTAGAGCAGCTTGCAACTGATAAGGAAAGGATTCAGCGGCAGTAACCGCTTCCCCAATCGTATACGAATCGCCAAGAGCAAGGTATTTAAGCAACTTATTCATAGCTAAACTAAATCCATTTGAAACAAATTGGCAATATGCCTTTTTAATTTTCCCTTCACTTCCTCCATTTCCAACTTTTGGCCCAGCTCCAATTCCATTGAAGTAACGGCTTTATCGTCTATGCCGCAAGGGATGATATTTTTAAAATAATCGAGATCGGGGCTGACATTAAAAGCGAAACCATGCATGGTAACCCAGCGGCTGCAACGTACACCCATTGCACAAATCTTCCTGGCCGTAGGCAGCTCAGGATCGATCCAAACGCCGGTATATCCCGGATAACGCCCGGCTGCAATACCGTAATCGGCTAGGGTAAGGATGATGGCTTCTTCCAAGGTTCGCAAATAGAGGTGAATATCGGTAAAGAAATTATCCAGATCTAAAATAGGATAGCCCACCAACTGCCCGGGGCCATGATAGGTGATATCGCCACCACGATTAATTTTATAGTAAGCAGCTTCCTTTTCCTGAAGACCTTTTTCATCAAGCAGCAAATTTTCGGGCTTGCCGCTTTTACCCAAAGTGTACACATGTGGATGTTCCACAAAAATCAAGTAGTTGGGCGTAGCCAATGGACTTTCGCTACCGCGATTTTCAGTTTTGATCCGTACCGTTTCCGCAAAAATATGCTCCTGCTGATCCCAAGCCTGCTGGTAATCCAGTCGGCCCCAATCCTGAAAAGCGACTTGTTTATTTTTCATATAAATCCTCCTCCGTACTCACATAAGCCAGCATGTAATTTTCAAACTTTTGAAAATGAATTTCAAATAACCGACTGATACCAGATGCCACGAGCTCAGCTTGTAAACTACCCGATTCCTGATAAGAAAATGGCAGCAAACGGATGTGATCTTTGAACGAAATGGTACTACGCCCCTGTAATTTATAAACCGCTTCTTTGGCACACCAGCATACATATAAATGCTCGATGGGAAATTTAGGATCCATAAAATCGAGCTCTTCCTCACTCATGAATTTATTGGCGATACGTTCAATTTTATTTTTGATCAACTCGATATCGATCCCCACTAATTTCTTTTCGCTGATCATAACTGCAGCGTAATCATACGAATGACTCAGAGATATATGGTGAGGAAAATTGACTAAGTAGGGTTTACCATGTTCATCTACCTGGCAGTCGATGTAATCGGGCGTATTAATCATCTTGCGCAATAAAACCCGGGTACCCAACCAATGTAAGTAGCGTTTGTCGTGTTTCAGCTTGTCTAAATAGGCCTGCTCCCGCTCATCCAGTTGCAATTGGGCATACAATTCCTCCGCACTTTCTTCAATTTTCCAAATTGCAAAAGAAGTTTCCGGATCGATATTTTTTTGAAAAGCGAAAGCCATGGCTGGTAAAATTACAGGTTAATTCGGAGTGGGCAAAAAATGATTCAGGACCCTGGTTTTTATCCTTAAAATAATTGCTATTTTTAGAGCAAAGCAGATCCTCATATGATACTTTCCGATAAGCGTATTCTTGAAGAAATTGAAAAAGGCACCATCATTATCGAGCCCTTTGATCGTGAATGTTTAGGTACCAATTCCTACGACGTGCATTTAGGCAAATATCTGGCCACCTACAAAGACCGGGTGCTAGATGCCAAATCTCATAATCAGATCGATCATTTTGAAATACCTAAAGAAGGCTTTGTATTGCAGCCCAACACCTTGTACCTTGGGGTAACACTCGAGTATACCGAAACCCATGCCCATGTACCTTTTTTAGAAGGTAAATCGAGCACGGGCCGTTTAGGGATTGATATCCACGCTACAGCCGGAAAGGGCGATGTAGGTTTTTGCAATACCTGGACGCTGGAAATTTCGGTGGCGCAGCCGGTGCGGATATACGCCGGTATGCCCATTGGCCAGCTAATTTATTTTGTGGTTGATGGAGCGATTGAGACCATGTACAACACCAAAGGCAATGCCAAATACAATCATAAAACTACCCGACCAGTGGAGAGTATGATGTGGAAGAATTCTTTTTAATAACACACCTATGAACACTTTTAATCTGAGTGTACGCGACAAGATCGCCTACTTGACTTTAAACCGCGGTAGCTCTAATGCCATCAACTCCGAAATGGTGCATGAACTGAAAGACATGCTCGGTAACCTGGAAAAAGATGAGCAAATCGGAGGACTCATCCTGACAGGAAATGAGGGATTTTTCTCTGCCGGACTGGATCTGATTGAACTGTATAATTACAACGAAGCAGAGATCAAACAATTTTGGCACGATTTCCTGGATATGGTGGCTGTTTTTGTGGCTTTCAAAAAACCAATGATTTCTGCCATCAGCGGACATAGCCCGGCAGGTGGCTGTGTTTTGGCCATTTGCAGCGATTACCGGATCATGGCTGAAGGGAAATACATCATCGGATTAAATGAAGTCCCGGTAGGCATCATTGTACCCGATAGCATTTTCCATATTTACGCTTTTTGGCTGGGTAAAGCCAATGCCTATCGTTTTTTAATGGAAGGCAAACTCATGCGTACGCAAGAAGCATTAGAAGTGGGTTTGGTCGACGAACTGGTCGATGGAAAATCACTCCTCACTGCCGCCGAACGTAAAATGAAACAATATTTAGGTTTCGATTGGACCACCTGGCAGCAGTCTAAAATCAATCTTCGTACAGAATTAATGGAGCGAGTACAAGCTGATCAAACAGCAACATTAGAAGCTATGCTGAAACAATGGTGGTCGCCAAGCACCCGGTCTATCTTACATACCATTATCCAAAACCTTCAAAGAAAAAATTAAGATGTACAACGAACCCATGTTAAAAGACGGTGCCCTCAAAGGGAAAACCTTGGTAGTAACGGGAGGCGGAACTGGCTTAGGCCGCTCCATGAGCAAGTATTTTTTACAACTGGGGGCCAATGTGGTCATTACCAGCCGTAAGCTGGATGTACTCCAAAAAACCGCTGCCGAACTCGAGGCAGAAACCGGAGGAACTGTTTTGCCTTTGGCTTGCGATGTACGGAATGATTTTGAAGTGGAACAAGTTTTGAAACAGACGCTGGAGAAATTCGGTTCGGTCCACGGCTTACTCAACAATGCAGCAGGTAACTTTATATCTCCTACCGAACGCTTATCAGCCAAAGCTTTTGGCGTGATCATCGACATTGTGCTGAAAGGCACGGTGAACTGTACGCTGGCTTTTGGCAAGCATTGGATCGAGCAGAAACAACAGGCCAGTATCCTCAATATTGTAACCACCTATGCCTTTACGGGCTCGGGCTACGTAGTGCCTTCGGCATGTGCCAAAGGAGGTGTATTGGCTATGACCCGCTCATTGGCTGCCGAGTGGGGCCGTTATGGCATTCGCTGTAACGCCATTGCTCCGGGACCATTCCCGACTAAAGGCGCCTGGGATCGTTTGTTGCCAGGAGATTTGGCTAAAAAATTCGATTTCAAAAATAGAGTGCCACTCAAACGAGTAGGCGATCATCAGGAACTGGCTAACCTGGCCGCTTACCTGATGTCTGATTTCTCAGGATATATCAATGGCGAAGTAATTACCATTGATGGCGGTGAATGGTTACAGGGCGCCGGTCAGTTTAACGGGCTGGAAGCCGTGACTCCCGAGATGTGGGATATGCTCGAAGCGATGATTCGTCAAACCAAAGGTAGCTAATGAATAGGCAGCATATTTCCTCCGGCTCTCCTTGGGAAGACATCGTAGGCTACTCCCGTGCAGTACGGATAGGAAACATGGTGGAAGTAGCTGGGACCACGGCAATGGATGGCAATATCCTGATGGGTAAGGGGGATGCTTATACTCAGGCGAGATTCATCTTTCAGAAAATTGATAAGGCCTTATCGTTAGCCGGAGCCAGCCTACATGATGTGATTCGGACCAGGATCTATTTGGTGAATATAAGCGATTGGGAAGCCGTAGGCAAAGCTCATGGTGAAGTATTTAAGGACATCAAACCAGCCAGTACTATGTTAGAAGTGAGCCGTTTGATTGATGAAGAACTCCTTGTGGAGATAGAAGTCACTGCCATCATCCCGCAATAAATCTTATTTTTAAGGCATGGGCACCCAAACTCAAGAACAAACCTTTACTCTTGACGAAATTCTGGTCAGTTTGAAAGAAATTCACCGACTCATTTTATGGAATGATGAGGTAAACACCTTCGATCATGTGATCCATTGCCTGATGCATTACCTTGATTATTCGGAACATCAGGCAGAAAAAATTGCCTGGACGGTACATAACGAAGGAAAATGTGCGGTTTTAGAAGGCTCCTTTACCGAAATGGAGATCTACAGAAAAATTTTACAGCAAGAGGGCTTAACAGTGAGCGTTGAGTAAAAACAAAACAATTTGATGAAAAAATATACTGTTTTTTATTTGCTACCATTGATGGTTTTGTTAGTCATGAACGCCTGTCGCAAGACTGAGTCGGCTCCACAAGCACTGCCTGAGAGTGCTAAATTGTTCAACATCAACGATATTCCCGAAATCAAATTACAATTTTCACTTTCTGAATGGAATAAGTTATTGAGTAATTACGACCTCAATCCTAAAAACGAAACCAACGTGGTTTCCAAATTCACCTTTACATTGAATGGCAATAGTACCGTTTCAGATAGTATTGGCGTAAAATTACGTGGAAATTCCAGTCGAAGAAGACCTGAAGGCAGCTTCGGACAAACACACAATGCAACAAATCCTGACTGGAATCATTGTCATTTTGGACTTGATTTTACCAAGTATAAAGATGGCCGTTATTTCAGTGGTTTGGATAAACTGATTTTGAAGTGGTTTAAAGATGACGCCAATTATGTCAGAGAGATTTATTGTTACGATCTTTTTAAAAGATACAACGTCTGGACGGCGCCCCGAGCTTCTTACGCTAGACTCAGTGTTCATGTGGATGGAGATAGCAAACCTGCCTATTACGGTGTTTACTCCATGATTGAGCAGGTGGATGCTTATTATATTGCCTATCGCGAAAATTTATGGGGTCCTGGTGTAGGAAATTTATGGAAGTGTACTTATAATTTTAATGGTCCGGCCGATTTGGTAAGTGTAAAAGATATGGGTGTGGAAGATGTAAAGCTCGATCCTTCTAAATCAAAATATTATACCTACGACTTAAAAACCAATAAAACACAATTGGAATCTGCAAAAGCAGAATTGAGCAGCTTCATTAACGATTTAAACAGCAAAACCGGAACAGATTTTGAGCAATGGATTGCTCAAAAAATGGATGTCAACCTGTTTTTAAAAACCTATGCCGTGAATGTGTTAGTTGGGATGTGGGATGACTATTGGGGGAACGGGAATAATTACTACCTCTATTTTAGTCCGAATGGCAAGGTTTATTTTATTCCCTACGATTATGACAATACATTGGGGACATCCTTAAGCAGTTATTATTTCAATACCGGTACACAAGACCTGCTCAACTGGGGTAAAATGAACCAGAGTCCGCTGATTTCTAAAATTCTTCAAATAGAAAAATATAAAAATCAGTACAAGGCTTATATCACGGAATTAGTCAGCACAAACAAAGACCTTTTTAATGCCGAGAGCAGTATGCAACGCATTAGTTTATGGCAAAGCAGAATTGGTCCCTACGTTGCGAATGATACCGGTGAAGATATGGTGATTCAGGATATACCTGCCTATTGGGGAACCGAATCCTATTATCGCTTGCTAAGCGGCAACGATGCAGCAGGACAAAACGGATCGGCTAATTATTTTAAAACCAGGATTAAAAACATTCCCTGGTTAAAATAAATTATTCTAAGCCGTCTATCTTGATAGAAACCTTTCCCTTGGCTACCATCATGGCTACAATGGCTTGCGGTGTTAAAGTAATTTGACCCGGACTCAGTTCCGTCATCTGTCCGTTTACTTTAATTCCTTTAATGGGCTGATAATTACTCAGGTAAGCGGCCATTGTTTTTTGGCCATCATTCAGGTAATCGGCAATAGAAAAGGTGCAACTTTCCTGAATTTTTTTGGCAATGACGCCATGTACCAGCCAGTCGGCGGTTTTGATTAATTTGTTTTTTGAGTCCAGTACGAAATCTACTCCTTCCAGGTAGATCTCTTTCTTGTCTACATTATATTTAGGTGTACCGCTGAGGTAAAAATCACCATTTACCGAACCACTCATGTTCACGGCAACAATCAGCTTGCCATCCTTACCCCATAAATCAATGTTGTTTACAGTAACCGCACGTTTACCAGATTCAAATTTTTGCCCTGCGAAGTTTTTTTGCATCAGCGCAGCCGCATTGGCGTAGGTAACCACACCGGCAATGCTGGCTTTAAAATCGGTCCCATTGGGTGCTGTCGGCTGCAGCGTGAGTTGAGTTTTATCAAACTTAATAGTTGGCTGTGAATTGATGGCCGTTTCTAAATAAGCCTTCATACCCAAATTAAAACTGATTTTTTTGTTAGCCAGGGTGGTTGGACTGGCATACATGGCCAGCGGCTGAATACCCAGCCAAACTTTGTAATCTGTGTTAACTTCAACAGGTTTGCTGAGCTGCTCCAAGGCATTCACAACATAAGGTTTCAAGTCGAAGGATTTGGCAATGGCCTCATCCACTTTTTTAGAAATTTTGCCCTTGAAAAGGGAAATGGCGGGATTGATGAGGTAGGTAACCGGTACATTTTTCCCCAGCACCACAATACTCGGGCTTTCTACCCAATCAATCTCCTGAATTTGAGTATTGGTTGCCAACTTCCAGTTCTGAATATTTACTGCAGAATTTAATCGAATGATGCCGTTCAAGTTGACTTCACGGGTATCATAGGCCGAAAAACCAAATTTTTCGATACCATAACGCACCTTGGCCCATACCTTGAGCGGTAAAGCTATTTCCAGCTTTCCAGCGTTCTCCTGTATAAGAATGGGCGACTCTTTCCAGACCTTTAGCATCACATTGTCATCCTCCAACACCTGGTCATCGTAAATCAAACCATTCAGGTATTTATTGGTCTGGCTTTGCAGGTCGGCGACTTGAATTTCTAATGGCAAGTTGAGGTAAGACTCTTGCTTATCATAAACAATAGCAGAACTATAATTGGGTGCTGGCTTGAGAGCAGCAATTTTCGAACTGGTACTACAAGCGCTGGTTAATAAAAGCGTTGATATCAGCAAACAAACAGCAGATGAATTTTTCACGGTATTTATTTAATGGCTAAAATTACGCACTTCTGCCATCATCTCAAACACCATCCAGTCAAGTGACTATTTAAAATATTCTTTCAAACGTTGAAGAGCTTCGGGGCTGAGTTTATAAATACTTTGTCTTTTATCTTCTGCTGATGCTAAGCGGAGAATCGCCTCACTAATCTTATAATGATGAGTCATTTTTTGATTGATTTTGTTGATTACATTGATCCTCACTCGGCGCTGATTATCAAAAGATTTAGTATGCAACAATAGCGCATCGTTTACTTGTTGGCTGCTCAAGCCACCTTTAGTATGCCTTTTCATCAATGCCAGCAGCAGTTTCTCCTCTGAAGGATCAAAGTAACCTGCTCTGGTATTTACTACATCTCTTCTATATAGCCATATAGAGCCAGCGGCAGAGCTTAAAATGCAGAAAATCAATAAATAATTTATAAAAGGGGNTTCTTTACTATAGAAAGGGCCGATATACTCCGCATTTTTAAGGTATTCCTTAACGGAGAAGTACTCCAAACCACCATTGTCATCACTCCAATAGTTATATATCGTATCTCCTTTACTGAAATACTCCTTGTTGGTTACAAAAAATCGCTCGTTGTTTTTATAAACATAAATTTCGTTAGCTACGGGGTCAATGATGTAGAGTTTATTATTTGCCCACTGAAGAAAATAAGTGCCATTCCAATAAATTTCTCTGGAATCCTCGGCTAATAAATCTTCATTAATCGAACCAAGTTCAGTCCATTGTTGATTTTTGAAATCGTATTTAAAGAATTGCTTAATTCGATAACGCTTTAGATCTGAAAATAGATTTTCGTTAGCGCTTGCTCCTGAATAAAATACATCTTCATTAATTGAATAACCATTAAATCCGTATTCATTAATTACTACCGGACCTGCATTTTCGGGGATGACTGCATCCCATTCCTTTTTATCAAAATTGAAGGAAGTGATCACATTTGAATAATGCCAAAATCCGTAGCCACCTGCAGAGTACAACTTACCTTTTCGACTAAACGGAATAGAGCCAAAATTATATCCCCTGTAATAGGTCTGATCAATCCGCTTGAGTGTAGTGGTTTTTTGATCAAATTCGTACACCTGACCTGTTCCAAAAATGGTAAAATAGAGGAGGCTGTCATTAGCCGTATGAAAATAACTGTTTACAAATCCCAAGGGCAAATCATTCAGCGCCTTGGGCTCGACATTGACTTTGCCAAAAAGCTCCCATTTACCAGGACTAATTTCAGCTTGCAACTCTTTTGTATCTATATTAATTTTTCGTCTGAGAGCAGTTTTATAGTCAAACCATCTTATCTCTCTCGATTTGGCCTTAAGCTGTACAACTTGGCTAATAATACAAAGTAGTACCAATAAAAACTTGAACTTTCTATTCATATGTGCTGCACAAGTTAAATTAGAAAAGCAGGTGAGTAAATATAATTCTTAGTCATTCAAATAAATAAGTGAAAATATGTGAAATCACTCAATTCACTCTAAAATAATTGATTCGATCCAAACTTTTATTCTTTTTTGCATCCATAAGTTTGTGAACTACACCAAAGCTGTTTCAGAAACTCACAAACATTCACACATTTTATCTACCTCTGAAAAACAGCCCTTTATTCATTTAACCTGTCGTGCTGAGTAAGCACGACAGGGATAAATGATCGAAATTTTCCATCTGCTCGCTTTTTTGCTGTATTGATCAAGTCATTTTTTTGTAAGTTTTCACAAGATAATTTAGGCTTAAAACCCCAAAAAATGAGGCTCATATCCTTGTTAAAAATCTTAATTAACTGATTTTTAGTAAATTATACTTGATTGATTTTTAGGATTTTATTAACAGGATTTTGAAAAACAATAAATCGATCAAATAATGCCTTAACGGGATTAAAAAGGCAGGTAAGTGCCTAATAATACTTATAAAAAATTCCTGAATTGTTAATAAGTCCCTGATATATAATTAGATAATTACTTGGAATAATAATTTATTATTTCAAAATTTATATAAACCAATTATTAAAGTGGGGGCAT
>JGI25921J50272_10000578_pt1 | contig 11892 bp, 10 predicted proteins | sample LauGreSu1BDMLBSD_2_FD_50272 | JGI IMG/M metagenome (IMG submission 50272) | reverse complement strand
TTCAAATACTTATATTCGTCAGGCGCACTTATTTCTATTTTGGTGATTTGCATCTTTGCATCCGACATGCAACTTTCTAGCGTATTTCGCCAAATTAATTTGTATAGTGCAACCATACGTTTATCTTCGGAAGGAAGAGAACGGTTCACTAACTGAGTAACACGGATTGCTTCGTGTGGATTAGTCACGTCTTTATTTTCTAATTTACTATGGTCGCCAATATATGTGGCAGAACCATATTGTTCGGTAATATATTTGGACGCTTGTTCTAAAAATATGTTTGAATATTGAGAACTTTCTGTTCGCATATATGTGATATATCCAGTCTGGTATAATTGTTGGCATATACTCATTGTATCCGTGGGTGATAAATGCAGTTGATTACTCGCAGTTTGTAGTAATCGCGAAGTACTAAACGGTTTCGGCGGTGTACGCGTGGCATCTGTTGGAGAACCGACAGATAATTTATGTTTATATTCGCGGGTTTTTGTTAAGAATGCGACTGCTTCCGTTTCATTTGCGAATTCGTGGTTTAAATCAAACTTTATATTACGAGAACTAAACTGTCCGACAATCTTATATTTGTATTCTAATTCATCTAGGTTGCGTTTCTTCATTTCGTTATCATATACAAGTCTTAGTGCAGGAGTTTGACAGCGACCTGCGGAAAGAGAGTTAGACTTATTATGGTACAAATATTTCCATAAAAAAGGAGACACACGATAACCGACAATCATATCCAGCACTTGCCTCGCCTGTTGCGCATTGACCAATTTTTGATTTATTTTGGTGGGATTATTCACTGCGGCGATTAACGCCGGTTTTGTCACTTCGTGGAATAAGATGCGCTTCGTTTCTTCAACAGATAAACCGAACAACTCACATATATGCCACGAGATTGCTTCACCTTCTCTATCATCATCTGTTGCTAATAATATATTTTGTGGTGAGAACCTGGATATTATTCCACGCATTGCTTCAATATGGTCGCTTTTTTCAGATATTATTGAGAACGTTGGTTTAAAACTACCCTTCGTATCTATTGATTTCAATCCGTCTATTGAACGTAAATGTCCACGTGATGCGATACAACAATAATTTTCACCCAAATAACACTCTATTTTTGCACACTTTGATGGTGATTCAACTATAATGAGGTATTTCGCTGAGGTCAAGTTGTTTGACATCACCGTAGATGAACCAGACGATTTCTTATTATATTTTCTGAAAATTTTTGGAGGCATTTGAGAACCTGCACTATTTGTTACATAAACATACCGAATTACGTTTATTTTGTTTACAATATACTATTTCAGCGTAAACTGTATGAAACTATTTTGACATATTCTTGTAATTATGAGCGAACGACCGGAATGGGATGATTATTTCAAGGAAATTGTGCAGGTTACTGCCAAACGTTCTCCATGTAAACGTTTAAAGGTAGGTTGCTTATTAGTGAAAGATAACCGTATTATTAGTCAAGGATACAATGGGTTCTTACCCGGTTGTCCACACGATAGCATTGTACGTGATGGACACGAGCAGGCAACTATTCACGCTGAACAAAATGCGTTATGTGATTGTGCCAAACGAGGAGTTTCGTGTAATAACAGCATTGCATATATTACAAATTATCCGTGTTTGATATGTACGCGGTTGTTAATTGCATCGGGTATCCGNGAAATCCGNTATATTGATGATTATAACAATGACCCATTGGTACCCTATTTTACCAATCAAAAAAATATTTCAATCAATAAAATATAACTTCTTANAATTCACATCGGACATAACAACTGCCGTGTGTTTTTAAACGGTATCTAATTTGTATCCCGAGACAATATCTGGATACATAATCGGGATTGGCAGCAGAGGGATTTATTTCACGTATATCGTGATATACAGTCATCATCTTGTCAAATACGCCGGAGAACGCATTTCGTATGGCTTCTGTGTTCTCTACCTTCTCTATTTCAGATATTATACGCGGGTCAATCCGAAAACGAAGATGATGCAGGCTAAATTCTAATTCTTCTAAATGTTTTTCAGCGGATATATCATAATAGAATTGTTTTGTATCTTTATACAAATGTTCGTATGGTTTGTCACCGATTTCTTTTAGGGCTTCTAATACAAACGCCTTTTTATTGCTATAACANAATTTACAATAATCATTATATGCTAATGCTGGCTCTACGATAGTACATCCACATCCGTACCATCTGTAAATATTCAGTTCTTGTATTTTTATCAGATTACCAATATCGCCACTACCCTGTATTCCATACCAAAATGAACCCTTTATATCACCACTATAACATCTTACCATTTGTGTGTATTTATCTACAAATGTGTCTGGCGGGAAAATTCAATTTTACAACANTATTGTAAACGGTATAAAAAGATTTTTCCGTAATATATAAGCAATGACAGCAAAACTTGATGATATTGACCATATGCATTCAATATCTTCTTTTACCGTTTCTATTTATGACAGAGGATACACATCTTGGTCATTTCATTCGGACGCATCTAAACAACCACTCAGTGTAACCGATTATCCAGTTCTATCTGAACTCAATCCGCTGAATGAAAAATGGTTCAACGGAGACGTTGTTAGTGTAAGTGATAATAAATGTACATTAGTTTCATCTGTATATAAAACGCAGCAACATATACCGGGTGTCTTGATACTAGAAGGCAATAAAACCTATGGACGGACACCAAACAACAAAAGATTATATTATAAATGTATACCATACGACAGTGGACTTCCTGCGTTTTTAATACCGTACAACGCGCCAGTTGGATTTTCAAAAGTCCAGGTAAATAATTATGTTACGTTTCATTTTGACAATTGGAACGGGAAACACCCCTACGGTATTTTGACAGAAACACTCGGTAGTGTGGATAACTTGGAAGCATTTTACGAATATCAGTTGTATTGTAACCGATTAAATACATCCATTGCCACTTTAACTAAGACAACCCAAACACTGCTCAGAGAATGTCCGGTGGATGATTATATCAAGCAAATTATCCAAAATCCCGATTTTCAAATAGAAGATAGACAGGCGGAATATGTATTTTCAATTGACCCGAATGGAAGTGTTGACTTTGATGACGCATTCAGTATTCAGTTAACCGACGATAATAATTATCGTGTATCGGTCTATATTGCAAACGTATTTGTTTGGCTGGAAACCCTTGGCTTGTGGTTTGAAATGACAGACCGACCGTCCACTATTTATTTACCCGACCGAAAACGTACGATGTTGCCGACCAAATTATCCGACGAATTGTGTAGCTTACAAGAAAATCAAACACGGTTCGCATTAGCGATGGATATTATTATTGACCGCAATGGTTCTATTGTAGCAGAACATCCACCGCAATATAGAAACACGGCGATTTGCGTAAAACGGAATTTTGTATATGAAGAACCGAGTTTGTTAAAAAATCCACATTATAAAACAATACACGCTTTATCCAAGTTGATGGACCCGAATATAAATGATAGTCACGATGTGGTTGCCCATTTTATGGTATTGATGAATGCCAAAGTGGGAGATTATATGAAAAGTCGCGAAATTGGTATTTTCAGGTCTGCCGCCTTTACTAATCCAGTGGATATTACTCAAAAAATAGATGGATTAACAAGCGAAACCAGCCGTTTAATTCATTCGTGGAATAATACGACTACCCAGTATACTACATTCAACCCGGATGCGCGTATTCAACACGACCTTATGGGGTTAGATGCTTACGTACATATCACTAGCCCTATACGTCGGTTGGTTGATTTACTCAATCAAATGATTTTGTGTAAATCGGTAGGTATAGTCACTACGTTAAGCGTAGGCGCAGAAACATTCGTAATGGAATGGTTGCACGAAATTGAGTACATTAATTCTACGATGAAATCTATACGTAAAGTGCAAATAGATTGTGAATTGTTATCCAGATGCGTGAATTCGCCCGAAATTATGGATATACCACATATGGGTATTGTCATTGACAAGGGCAAGAAAACAGACACAGTATATTCTTACACGGTTTACATTGAAGACATTAAAATGATGTCCCGTATTTCAACGGAAGTGGATTATGAATTATATACAAAGGTACATTGTAAACTATATCTTTTCCAAGATGAAGATAAAGTTAGAAATAAAATTAGAACCGTTATTTTGTGAATTTCAGGTTATAGTTTTTGATTATGTACATTCCATACAAAAATGCAAATGTGTCTACAAAAATATCAATTCTATTGTTATCACCGGTTAGACTAAATGGTTTAGACATGCCTATAATTATCTGCCAAGTTTCCCATATCGTGTGTATGACAAACATAGTATAGAAGTAATCGGTGCGTGCATATCCCAAATGTAAATAGATGTAACCGACGATAATTCCACTTATAATATGTATAAACGTCCAGCCATTGATGTAAAATGATGTATCTTTACTACTGTATAGTGAGGTGTCTAATAAATTTTTTATTGATTTAGGTAAGAATACATCACCACTTCTATATAATATATCTTCTGCACTATATCCCCACATTGTATACACTGTCCTTACAAATTATATTATTGTAAGAATATAAAATATATCTGCTAGTATATAGTATAAGATGTTTGGACTTAGACTATCATTAGTTTTGATTGCTGGTGTGGCTGCCGTAAATGCAGCCACGCTTTTACAACGTTTTGAAAAATGGGCACTTGATTTTGCCGTGGAGTTCCGCGATAATGAACACCACGAATTGGTTTTGTCCAAGTGGGCAATGAACGACAAGTTTATTGAGGTTACTAACAGCAAGAACTTGACGTACACGGTCGGACATAATCAATTCTCAGGTATGGATGCCGATGAATTTCGTGCTTACCTTGGTTTGTCTGGTTCGCGCAATAATTTTGCAAGCGGTATGAGCACTCTTGCGGAAGTGAAGTGCTTGTATGATTGCGTTGAGCACCGCAAGGAGGTTTCCAAGGTAGCGACTATCAAGTGCGTAACTGGTTGTCTTGACCAAAATTCGCTTGAAGCCAAGTCGGTTCCTGCTTCTGTCAATTGGGTTACCAAGGGAGGTGTTACTGCTGTCAAGAACCAGGGACAATGCGGTTCTTGTTGGAGTTTCTCTACTACTGGTTCGTTGGAGGGTGCATACTTTGTCAAGTATGGTAGATTGAACTCATTCTCNGAGCAACAGTTGGTGGATTGTGATAACCGCAAGAACGGAGGAAAGGATATGGGCTGCAACGGAGGTCTTATGGACAATGCCTTCACCTGGATTGAGAAGAATGGAGGTCTTTGCAGCGAGGCTTCTTATCCTTATGTGTCTGGCACGACCAAGACTGCTGGTACTTGCGCAACAACTTGCACGAATGTTCCTAATAGCAAGGTTGCATCATACACCGACGTTCCCGCGAACTCGGATGAGGATATGATGGCGGCTCTTGCTCAGCAACCTGTGTCGGTTGCGATTGAAGCGGACCAACAATCGTTTCAGTTGTACAAGTCTGGTGTCTTTACTGGTACTTGCGGCACGAACCTTGACCACGGTGTTTTAGTCGTTGGTTATGGCAACCTTTCCGGCAATGATTATTATTTGGTGAAGAATTCTTGGGGAACTACCTGGGGAGACGAAGGTTACATCTACCTTGGTCGTGGACCTCAATATAACTCGGGTGCAGGTCAATGCGGTGTTTTGATGCAAGCCAGTTATCCTCGTCTATAAACGTTTTTTGTCCAAAATAAAAAATACAATATAAAAATATGTAACTTTGTATATTGTCTGTTATAACATAAAAAATAATTAAATAAACCGCTTGGTAGCAGTTTATTCAATTACTTTTTATTTGGTTGTTTTTGGTAGGCATACAGGAGACAATATGGTTAAACAGTTTACATCCTCTTTCATCATTTCGTTTCGTTCAACACATTCGTCGTCTACTTGAACAATGATATCCCATATTAGGTGATGTAGACTTTCAAATTGTTCGTCATTATTAAGATTATTGTCGCGGTTCTTGCTATACCTTCCAATCAATAACGATAGTACATCTACCATTGTCACGCCTTTATCTTGTAATCGTTTGACGACATCTTCTACTTCTGCTTCTGGTTCGGGCTCATCTTCGGATCCCAGTTCGGTAATATAACCATTCTCGTCATTGTTTTCATTATCATCGTCATCTACTTGCTCATCAATTAATGCAGTCCTACAATACGGACAAGAATTGTTATATTGCATAGCGGTTGCAATACACTTAAAACAAAATTTATGACCACATTCAGTTGTACAACAGTTTTTCTCTCCAAGTGTTTCGTAACAAATCGTACAACCAGATACATCCATGATATTCTCCATTGTTGCCATTATATAACCCAGTAGTTAATTTCATTAGTTATTATTTATTTATAAACTAAAAAAGTATTCAATTTTATATATTTTGTCATACATAACATTGTGTTATTGGACCTTACACGAATATTGTTTCGTCAAATAACGGGTAAACATCTTTATCGTGAGATATGATAATGATACATTCCTTTTCTTTCTTATATTCTTCTATCAAGGTTAATAAATCGCGTTTCAAATCGCCATCCACTGCATTTGTCGGTTCGTCTAATACTAATACGCTAGAACTTTGAATTAAACCACCGATAATGTTTGCAACTTGTCTCTCCCCTCCTGACATTTTATCTCCTTGCACGTTTATTCCTTCGTTTTTCATTACTTTATTCAACATTCGGTTCACCTTATCCTTTTTCATTATTTTATCTATACCTTCGTCACATTTTTCATCTATTTCGCAGCCATACTTCATATTTGACACCACATCTCTCTCTAACATTTTACCTTTCTGGTCAACATAAGTTATCTTTTTTCTCACCTCGTCATGTCTTATTTGCTCAATATCTTTGTCGTCAATATATATTTTTCCACTACTCGGTTTGTTCATCTTTAATAGCATTTTCACTAAGGTGGATTTACCTGAACCAGATTTCCCGCGTATACCAATAATTTTACCTCCGTAAGGACGTATTTCAAAACTAACGTTATTTAACACGGGTTGTGCGCCGTTTTTATATTGGAAAGACACATTTTCAAACTTGATGGTTTTACATTCCAGACCCACCACCGGTAACTCCGAACGAGGATTACTCAAATACGAAATATCCATATCTGCAAACCTCTTTAATACGGTTTGAGTTCGCCCAATAAATTCTAGCGTGTCAGGTATTTGTTTTATAAGGGTTCCCATATTCTCACGATATAATGTCAAAATCGTAATAAAGGAGATTANAGTAACTATGGGTAGTTTATCTTTATAGTACAATGATATTAACATCCAAATGATAACGAATATTATACTGTTGGTAATAAGACTTAGCGCNGTACCATGATTGGCAGTAGTAGAATAAAACGAATAAGCGTCTTTAATTGTCTTATCGGTTTTGTCAGCAAATTCTTTCATTTCTTCTTCCGACTGNCCGCGATANATAATCTTTTCAATGTTGTTCAATATTTCNTGTAAGTAGTTTTCAGTATCTGCAACACTNTGTTCNTATTTACTGTTAATATCAACCATTGATGGTATAGTTAGGTAAACATATGCGATGATTAGCAGATTACCTAATATAAAGGTAATACCTATATTACGATTTGTATATAAAAAATAAATAGACATTACTAACAAAAATACGATGTTCGGTAAAATATAAGTTAGCCAATCGTTCACTGTCATAAAAACAGTTGATGATACGCGATTGATTGGAGAAGTCATCTTAGGGAAATTTATTTCACTAAATTCGTTGCTATTGATTATCAATAGTGCGTTCACCAACTGTTGACGTATCCACTGACGTAACTTGGTAAGTAATTTGTTCTGGAATATTTTATATATTTGGTATAATATTATATATGCAACAGATGCGACTACGAAGTATTTAAACATCTGGTATGTTTCTGATTGTTTATGCTTTTGTAATGCATATATCAAACTGGATATAATTGTAGATATCCCATTTGCTTGTAATATTGTTACTAATATACTGGAAATAACCATGCCGAGAGAATTGACCCATTCTTCTTTGGCGAAATTTCTTAATAAAAAATGTACTAAATTCATATAATATAATATATAGATTATTTATTGTATTATATGCTGCATAATTGTGTATTTGAAATTTGTAATTACAACAGTATACTAGAAATTTACTTGTTGTTATTTTATGCTAAGTATTTTTCACGGAACTCAGTGGGCGTCATAATAGGTATAGATAACTTACGCGCTTGAACCAATTTTGAACTATCAGAATTTATATCGGGAGTTATTACCATAAATGTCTTGGACGACACTGCACTTCCGACAGATGCGCCAACTGCGGTTAAAGCCGCTTCTAATTCTTTATCGCGGGTTCCACTCATTACGACGGTTTTTTTGTATAATATATGGTCAGCAGGTACAACGGCGGTAGGTGCAGTTTGAACACTTACTTTTCCTTGCAAGCCAGTCTCTTGCAAAAATCCTAGAAATTTTGGAATGTTGTCAACGAAAGTATCTGCGGTCTTGGATGCCATACCCTTTACTTCGGCTAGTTTTCGCTTCTTTACATCTAGACTTTCGGAGGATGTTAGTATATCGGGGTATTCTTCCAATATTAAACTGATTTTCTTGGTACTGAACCCGCGTCCTAACATATTAGACGCTGCCATTAGGCTCGGTAGTGTTACTTCACGTATACGGGTCTCAATACCGCTATGAATTTTATTTGCCATTTTTTCCTGGAAACCTTCAATGGTGAGATAATCTTCTTTCTTCATACGTAAGATTTTTGGCACGGTGTCAAATCCGGCGTCCATTATTCGTTTCACGTTTCCTTCACTCAGACCATCNACTTCTATACCACGGAAAAACCCGGTAATATTTTTCTCAATCACGCCAGCGTCATTATCCTTGTCCTCCAAGAGAACATCCACTTGACTTTCATTCCAAATATAGGGTACACTAGGCATTTTTCCCTCGTCGGCGGGTGTAATCACTTCTTTAATATAGGGTATCACGTCTCCACTACGAATAATATTGATAAGTGCGCCCACGCCGATACGATTATTCTTGATAAATGCTCCATTAAAACCGGTTGCGTATTCTATTTTTACACCACTTAAATACACGGGTTCTATTTGCACTCTTGGTTTCAAATAACCGTCCTTACTCGCGGTCCAGTGCACGTCAATGACTTTTGTCTCTGCCATTTGTTCGGATAACACCATCTTAAATGCAAACGAGTGGTCTGGATTGCCTTTTTTGCGCGGGTATATTTTATCGTTCGTTACGATTACACCATCAATTTCGTATTCATATTCCTTTCTCCAATGTACTAATACTTCTGATAAAAACTCGTTTGTTATATCACTGCGAACCATATTGCGCACAGTATTAAATTGATTACGTTCTAAGTATTCCAGTTGTTCACTTGGACGAAGGGAAGGAACCAATACCTCATAGGCAACAAACTTAACATCGTATATGATATCGTTTACAGTTAGACGATTGATTGTTCCTGCGATTANATTACGTGAATTTGCAAAATGGTCTTTGTATTTGGTTTCAAATGTGGCTTTTGTCATTATGAATTCTCCGCGAACAACTGTATTATTAATGTTTGGTAATTTTAAATAGGGCAAAAAGTGACTAATATCTTGTCCGATAGTTCCGTCGCCACGTGTATATAATTTTTTTTCGCCATTTTCGGTGGTATATAATCCACTTACTCCATCCAGTTTACAAGACAATACATAGGGTCCAGTATATTTGGATTTCCATTGTGCAAGAGCATTCGTATCTGGTTTGATTTTATCCATAGACGCCATATGGTATGGTAATGTCACCTTATTACGTTCTACCGGAGCGCCAATTTTACCTAGACCGCTATTCTTGGGATACTTTTTTTTCATATAATCTTCTAATATATCGTACTGGTTGTCGCTCATTAGTAATACGTCGTCTGGTCCTAAGTTGCGATATACCTCGTTTGCTTTTTCTAACATTGAAACTAATGTATCTTCGTGTAGATGGTCCAACACGGATATGCCGTGTTCTTTGAAGTTTTGAATGGCTTCAATGATTGGGTCTTGGTCGCAATTGGTTACATGCGGGCATTTTTTCGCTTTTGGCATTTGCGGTGTCTCCCTTATTTTTATAGTTTTACGAGATGTCTTTATTTGTTTTGTCATATCCATTTGTTGAGGGGATGTTGCACGTGAATGGTTGATTTCTTCCACAATTACTATGGGTTCTTTCTTTTTTAGTGTTCTTTTCTTCGGTTCCTCCATGACCGAAATATATATTAAGCGATATTTTCAGTAAAAAAAGGTGTTGCCACCCCTTTTTATTTTGTTTTTATTTTTTACTATTTTTGTATTACTAAATGTCGTCAATATTGACTTCCATTGTGTTTTCTAATTTAAATACTTCCTTGGTTTTGCCGGCTGCTGGTGCGACTTCTTCATCCGACGATGCATCTTCGTATGTGAAATCTACGTCGGTTGCTGTTTCTTTACCGGTCATAACGTTTTGACTGCGTAATTTCAAGATGTTGTTCATATCTACGCTGGGAATTGTTTTTAGTTGTTCTACGTGCGGTTCGTCGTAAATTGTTAATAGGTCGCAATTTTTGGCGGGTCTTTCCCAATCACGTAGACCGATTAATACGACGGATGCGACGGAGATTAAATTATTTCGCTTTTGTTTGCCGCGAAACTTACCGCCGATATGACAAATTAATCTTACGTTGTCTGCTGTGTATATTTCACACATACCGTTACCCAACATCTTGGTTACGCACGCAATTTTTTCTAATACGTCGCCGGGTAAACGAAGTCTTGCATCGCCACGTACTTGATGCTTACGAGCCAAGCCCTTAGTTCCAGTTCCGCCTGTAGTGTTCTTTACCATTTTGTTAGGTGTTCTATTATGATGCCTATTTAGTTTTACTTTAATAATATTTCAATTTTTTGATTTAACCATAGAAAGTATATATGAGGATAGTTTATAGCTAGTATAAAGAATGAGCGAGGGCATAAAACGAAATGTAATAAAAATCCTAGAAATCCCAGGAAAATCAGTGACGGAAAAATATATAGCCAATATGCGAGACAAACTAGATAAACAAGGATTGAAATACACGATAAATATCGTGGTAGATGAAAAGATGTTCCATAGTATGCAGGCGGAAAGTGGGCAAACTGGTGGGGATGGGTCATCCTTCCCGTATAATTTGTTTGAGAAGTTCTTTAATAAGGTTGTACCGAAGGAAAACGCTAGTGAAAAAAACGGGATAACAACCGAATACGATAAACTAACAAACTACAATAATGAACGTCAAGGATTGATAGAACGGTTGTTTTCATATACACCATTAGCGGATGTGCAGCCAGTTACAGAAAGTGAACGCGTAACTCAACCGAATGAGATGTCTGAACAACTATCCATAAATGAAAGCGCAAAATCAGAAGCAACAGAAAGAATAGAAATTCCCCGAAATTATAGAGGAGTAATAAAAGTAGAAATATGGGTAAAGTGAAAGAAAAAAGTGTGAAGTGTAAAAAAAAAGAAGTGTGTAAAGTGATAGGTATTATCGTAGGGTGAAGTGGTATTATCGTAGGGTGAAGTGGTAGGTATTATCGTAGGGTAAAGTAAGAGGTATTCAAGGAGGGTGAAGTGGTAGGTTTTATCGTAGGGTAAAGTATGAGGTATTCAACGAGGGTGAAGTGGTAGTATCGTAGGGTGAAGTGTGAGGTATTCAATGAGGGTGAAGTGGTAGGTATTATCGTAGGGTGAAGTGGTAGTGAAGTGTGAGGTATTCAATGAGGGTTTTGTT
>JGI25921J50272_10000573_pt1 | contig 11939 bp, 10 predicted proteins | sample LauGreSu1BDMLBSD_2_FD_50272 | JGI IMG/M metagenome (IMG submission 50272) | reverse complement strand
GATGGATAGGCAGAACCTTTTGGTAGACCACCCATTTTAAGAAAGAGCTGTTGAAGACATGCCATATCAAAGGGTGACTGGGTTCCATCAGGAAGATTGGAGCATTGATCGTATCCTTTGATCGCTCCACGCTGAAGACAGAGATCTCGTGCTGCCGCACCAATTGCGGAACTGGAGGGCTTGGTCGCATTACTAGCTAATTGACGAATCTCTTGTAGCGCGGCACTCACGGTTGTCTGACCTTGCGAGAAGAGATTGAGATTAATGGGTGGATTAGCAGAGCGTTGATAGATGGTCATCGCATCGCTATTACGAATGGATGCCATGTAATCAGATGGATTGGGGAATTATTGAGTGCCATCGCGAGTGTACCATTATCAGAACATCCACCCGATAAGGCAGTGTTATACAGACAGGCAGCAGTAAGGCGTCCATTTACGGGTTCGCATGTCTTGTCGCGAATGGATTGGGGGCCAGATGACGGAGCAGGACATGATGCACCAGAACGAATGATGGAGCCAGGACTACATGTTCCGTGTGGTTCATTGGGATAAAGGGGTTTTCCAACGGAATCAATGGGTACACCTTGGCCGATATCGGTACAATAGCCACAGCTTCCTTTAAAAGTATTTTCATCTACGTCTGTACAGGCCTTGAGTGCTTTACATTTATCAATTAATAATTGCTTTTTCGCTAATTGAAGATCAAAGAACCATTTTTTATAAGCAGGGGTATCAAATCCAGGAAGAGGGCCTTTTTCATTTCCTATCATGCCCTGTGAAACAGCTGGATAGGGGCTGTTCTTATTTGGGGGAGTATACATCCACCCGCAGCCGACAGTAGCGTTAGGATTTTTGGCAGCAATGAGGTCATCGAGGGACGATGCTGCGCATTGAGTGGCCATCTTAGTAAGATTGGGGCTGACGCCAGTCATAAAGATATCGTTTGGATTTTTGACCGCATAATTTTGGAGCCCCTGGCCAGCAGTATTCGTCGTTTGAATAGCTTTATCAAACCCAGGTAGACCGGAAGTTCCTGAAAGAATCATATTAGGTGCCGCATTATAATAGGTGTTTTGTTGATTGACATAATCAAGGTGGGCATTNCCTGTTTTATTCTCAGATCCCGTGTCAAATGCTTCTGCCAGACGACGAAACATCTCTACTGATGGATTCGGTAGTATTTTCAAATCAAATACTCCCGAAGTCATATACAATCATACAATATTTCAAGTATTTGGTATTGCGATAGCCATCGCGTTGCGGAATAGGTAATACTGATTGGTCGGACCCCAGCCGGGCGGCCCACCCAATTTCTCGTGACGATTGCCTAGTCGTATTTGCGGTTCTAGATTTCCCACTGATACCCATGCATTGGGCGAGTCGATTACGGGCCACCATACATCTCTGTTATAAAGTGGCTGATTTCCACGATCCGAAATATACTTACGTACTTCTGCGTGTGTGGGAAGACGAGCATCGTTGCCTGCGGCTCTGGCCCGAGCCACCGAGTCGGCCCACGACAAGGTACCAGGTGTATCAACAAAGAACAGTCTCATGTCTTCTGGTAAGTCAACCTTGATCTCTGGACTGGGTGGGAACCATGTATAGTTCTGATTGGTACTGTTGATCGGATTAGATACATAGATCAATTCNTTTTGATCATTCAGAATCTGGAGAGCGGCACCGAGAATACGAGACTGACAGCAATCNACGCGGTTATACACAACGACCCTATGAATATCNANCATGGATCCAAGATCAACCTGAACCCATGGAACATCGCCGCACGACGTATGAACAAAGTTATTGGTTTGACCCGTATCACCATCCACAAAGTTTCTACCTGGAAACATGTCGCCTTGGTAACCACTCGACTTGGTAACAGGTGTATTGGGTGTAATGATGTTGGGTCCGCCCTTTTTGCTGTATACTTTAATCTCGGCCAAATTCAAGCATTCCACGCGATTGTACTGTAATTTGATGTATCGACCTGTGGTCACAGAGCTAGCTTTGCCAATGGGAGTCTTTACATATCCCATATAGTCCGGATCGGCTACGATGCCAGCATTGTGATTTCCTTTATAGCATCCGTTACCCGCCCCATCTTTCGAGTAACTGAATCCAGCACACTGTGCGCCGAGCGCATTACATCCGCGCTGCGCATCATCCACGGATAACCCTGAAAAACAGGAAGGCTGGNGGCCCGTCGTCTGTAGATATCCTGATTTCACTGTAAGATAGGTTGGTTCCGTGGGCTGATCCCACATTTGCTGATTAAATGGCTTAATGGCACCGTTTTGAGAAGCGGGATCGGTGATGCCAGGTTTGGGGCCATAGCACGTGACGCCTGCTTTCTGATTGTCGGGTGCTTTCTCATAATCGGGTGTCCATTCGATGATACCTGTTCGACCACCGCAATCTGCTATGGGGTTGAGTGTAATCGGCCATTTACCGCCACCATCTGCTACCCACGCGCTAAAGCACCAGTCAGCGCCATGGGCGTATGCATCTTGTAATTGTGCGGTGGTTGCAACGGTCGCACCGTATTTCGAGCAAACCTCCTGAGCTTGACCCTTTGTATAATCGTATCCTGGACCGACAGCAAATACTTGTGTGGGACCAATAACTTTATTCGAAGAAGGCTGTCCAAGATTGATATCATAGGCCTGTTTTAACGCCGTGGCGCGTTCCGCGTTAGTTTTGCTATTGTCATTGGCAAGACGATTGATCTCGTCGTATTTCTGTTTCACAGCAGCGACTCCACCCAGATTCTGGGCGAACTGAGTGCCTGATGGGTTAATCGGATCAATGATGGTACCAGGATAGTTGAAGGTATTGGGCACGTTTTCAAACTTTTCTTTCAAACTCGCAGCCTGAGATGGAGGCTGAGTATAGGTAGGGCCAGTCCGCGAATCAACACCCTTATTTGCGTACAAGTAAGATGCACATGCTTTAGAGACCGGCCCTTGCGCATTATTTGCGCCATCACATGGATTAGTAATGGGTACACCTGTAGCATACATGGAGACGGNATTCCAATCAGGGATAGAGAGCGGTGTACCGTTCTTATCATTACCNCTTTGCGCCTGTGCCATCTGGACTGACAGTACATCGACAATGGTATTGATATCTAAGGGATTTCCATTTTTATCTTTTTGAATCATATTTGCCGAGGTTTGATTGGAAGGATAACCTGTTCCTTGTAATGTTCCACCGAGTTCCATCCATCGTGATTGNAGACATTCGAGTTTATAATTGCCTGGTACATTACTCTTNCCATAGCATGGATCGGATTCCAAAAAGGTGGCAGACTCCGCACGAGTAATAATGGGACCGTTTTCACAGGTCAGTGCGGCATTATCGAACATATTTACAAAAGAAAATGGAATAAAGCATAATAAGTTCATAGAAGACTTTCCATTTCCAGGCATTAAGATGAAACATTTGAATCCGTCAAAGAGTCTGGTACCAGTAATACGTGGTTTTGTATCGGTAATTGTATCTTTTTGAATAAGGGTCATGATATCTAATTTGAAGGTACCTCGTGCAGTTTTACCTTCAATGTATCCACATAGATAAAAGGGAACTGTTCCACTCACGGCAATAGTAAAGGTTGTACCCTCAGAATTCGGTGGTAAGGTAACCTCTATAGCCTTACTTAGATCGAGTTTGGTTTGTTTAAGAGAAATGGTATTGTTGGAACTATTGATAGTAATTGTTCCAATACCATATAAATAAAGAGTGGATGGAAGACGACCAGATTCAGGGCCAACTCTGGAAAAATTTCCTGAAGTATAACATTGTGTACAATTGGGGGAACCAAAAGTCTGTTTGGCTTCACAGTCAACTTTTTCTTTAACAATAACGCATTGATCTTTAGTCAGTGCGAATGTACCTGCCTTTGCTTTACCAATCGTGGGCTGATAGACTTTATATGGATCATAAGGAGCAGAACCGGTTGTTTCAACATTCTGGGCAGTAGCTGTTTGCTGGGAACGATCNTATGGGCTAACATATAGTCCGCCGATTCCTGCCGTGCGACCAGCTGAATCAATCGATTTAGTATCAAAACTCATACCACAATTTTTTGCGAATTGCTCATTATCAAAAGCGCCACATGTTTTGGGCGCGGCTTCGCACATTTGAGCAATTTCTATCGTACTAGGAAGCTGAGAAGGCGTCGTATAGGGTGTTGTTTGATTTAAGATATGCCCATTTGAAGAGGGGTTTGCTTCTAGCGTTATAACCGCCTCTTTGATATTGTTGGCATTAATGGGATCAATGCCAACAGATGGGTTTGTTAAATTAACTGTATTGGTTAATTCGTTAAATTTAGCCCGCGACTTATTGATATAGNCCATATGTTGTGCTATCGCATCNTTAGCCGGAACATTATCAAAATATTCCTTTGAAGTGTACTGTAATCCTACAAATAGGACACATAGTACCGTAAATAATAAGATAATGTTAAAAAACATTATTATCTACTAGCACTTCTTATAAAAAAGTTCTTGGTTCAGGCACTTTTGATTTGAATAGGGACAGAGTGATTTATGTATCTTTAGTAATTATTATCGGGTCTCAGCTGTGGCAGCGAATCCATCTCACGGGTAATGATGCGAAACACGAGTTGAAGTTGCTTGTTCAGATTGATGAGACGAACAGGGGATTGTAAGTTTGCGCCAAAGGCGTGAAGAGTGGCGCCAAAATTGGATCCAAATGGATTCAGTAGAACACTGCCTGTGGTCGGATCTTGATATCGTGCCTGAATAATAATAAAGTTCGCATAACCAACATCGTTGAATCCGTCTTTCAGAGTGCTTGTGGTAGGAGAATAGGCTGCATCGAGAACAATGTGACCCTCGGGACGGTTCACCCAGGCACAGAAATCACGGAGTGCTGCTCCGTTTACTGGATCAGCAAGTACCTCTGATGTATAGTTGTATCCACTGATTTGAATACGATCACCTGTCGACATTTCGAACTTGCTGAAATATTTCGACGTATTGATGTAAAAATTCGCAGAATCACCTGTGACGGGAGGAATCAGCACATTGTAGGCATTATTACCAGACCCATACGTAAGTGGAATGGTAAATGGAAACTTATCGGATACAATGGCGCCCGTCTGAGAGCAAATGATTCCACCGATATCAAAGGTATCAGGCGAGGTACTGATCAATTCGCCGTTGGGACGACGGAGATCAATGGTCATCTTCTGAAGAGTCGAAAGGGGAGTCGGATAATATTCCTTCTGGCATTTCAAGAACTTCGGGATCATGGCAAGGAATCCACGGGTAGTGGGTTGTTGACGTGTCTGATCCGACACCCATTGTGCGTCATATTGAAGAACGCCGAAACTACGGTCCAAGAAATTGTCCGTTCCGTAGTTGTTATTCTCCAGTTCCGCCACACGAAGTGTCACATAGGGCAAATTGAGAATGTTGTCTTGATAGGCTGTATCCGTGACTTGATTTTCGGTGTTCTCGCGATACACTGTGACGCTGAGACTCTCACCAGGCATAATGGCCTTTACAAGCTCAATGCGAACAATGTTCTTGAACTTCTGTTGAGAGGCCAGACTGGAACCGAATCCTTGGCCGTTGGCGGCGGGATCAAAGTTGACCGTAAAGCTGTATCGGTTCTCCTTGTTATTGCGAAGCCAATCACGATCAGCCGAATAGATAAAGAGGTTGTTTTCGATTTCACGATAACTAACGATCTTATCTTCGCGGACGATATTGTTCTGAGGCAGGACCACTTTATCGATGGATGAAAAGGCGGGCGTGACTGTTGTGGGATTACCATTGGCGTAACTGCGCGGTTCGATAGTAAGGTTCTGCATGGTATCAAAGGAACCGATGGAACCGCTCAATAGTTCGCGACGATCGGGGAGAACCACAAGAGTCTGATCCATGATTGGCCGCGGCGCGGCACTTTGCGTGGTACGTTGAACCAGCGCCAGTTCGGTGGAACGATTGTGAGAATCCTGGAGGGTGCGAAACGAAGAATCGGCCTGGATACGACCTTGGAGGCCGGCATCGGCTTTTGCCAAATCAGAACTCTGTGCGGCGCGAAGAGCTTCCATTTCACGCTGTTTCTTAGCGCGCTCGAACATTTCAGCAGCGGGCGGGCCATCCTCTGACAGTGAAATGCGGAAATCGGGAATACCAGGAGGAAGGGCTTTGACTTCATTGCGTTCCTGCGTGACACGTTCAAAGCGCTGAGAGGTTTCTTGAAAGAGACTATCATCCATGACGGTCTTGATGACATTCGACTGTTTGGTGATTTCCTTGCGTTGAAGATATTGAGAGAAATCTTTGGCACAGGTTCCGAGCACTTCCTTGTTTAGCACTTGGATAGGTTTNTCGCCCTGTTTTTCGTAGACTTGCTCCATATAGTGATTTAGCGTTTTCGAAAGACGCTGAAGTTGGACATCATTGAGTGATGTACCAGTTCGCTCCTGAAAGTCCTGGACGAGAACCGTTTGGAGTGTTCGGTAATTTTTTTCACTAAAGAGCGCCGTTCGGGCGGATCCCTGTGCTTGTTGCTGTTGAGAAGCCGGACGGTACATTACTACCTTTACCGTATAAATCTTTTATATGCTTTTTTACATACAAAGGATTTTCTTATAGAGTGAAACGCATCATCAATGGCTGAACATGATCTTTCGTAGCGCTAACATCGTCTCGTCTTTCGTCACTTCTTTACAGAAATTCTTAAAGGGGATTCCATAAATCATACAAACGATAAAGTACATGCTATACATACCGCATTCGGTGTTACTGTATTGAAAACGTCGAGCATTGAACCCGAGCTGACAGGCCGGAATTTGAAGCGTAAATGCGCGCATGAACCGTGCAATCATCGGAGGGGTCTTGTATCCATATGAATCAAAATAGGAAATGAATGGCTTTGTGATGTCGTTGATATCAATGTATAGACCTACCCAGTGACTTCCCCCCTTGTAATGAGGATCCAGGTTAAAAACCATACCGATACCTCGTTTTCCTTTGTTGTACTCGTCTTGTAACTTCAAATCGCACAGTTCTGCATGAAGACATTTGGGGGCATCTCCTTTGATGTAGGGGTTTGCCACGGAGAAATCGATGGGATAAACTCCCATGAATTCAAACCAAGGAAATGCTTCTTCGTATTGTTTCATAACGTTCTGGATATTGTAGTTATCAAGCCATGTGTCGGGCTTCTTATCCCATTCTTTTGGCATTTTGGGACGAAGATATTGTGTACGGAGTTCTTTATGATTGGTAGGTGACGTCTGATCCAATAGACAATGCTCTTCTCCATTGTGGCACCCAACGGCTTCGAATAGCGCCTTCCCTTTTTTGCCGATGCGCTTCTCGAGTTCTTGATAGGTGGTGGAGGGAAGACACCTTTTCTTGGACTTTCCCAAGCGAGGATGACATCGAGAGAATTCCTCTAATTTTAATTTACGCTTTTGAGTGGTACGCATCACACAGTCTATTTCCTACGGAGAGAATAAAACACGATAGAGATAGAAGAATGCCTGGCTATGATTTTTCAAAATCGAATTTGTTGCTAATGGTGGGAGGTCAGATTATGTTGCTGGTGCTGGTGATCATGGTGGTATGGTTTGGAGTGGGCCCCCTTCAATTTGCCTATGCTGATCAAATACGTAATATGCTTAGCTCATCCTCGATTAACGTAACACCTTCGGGTAGTGTAGCACCCTTGGCTAGCGTAGCGAATGTGAGTCTAACCAATGCAGCTGGGAAGAAGTAAAAATAAAACAATAAGATAGAATGGCGGATAGCATATCACCCTATATTATTGGAGGTCTTGGTGTCTTCATTGGTGTGAGCTGTCTTGCAACGTTTATTATTATTTCTAAATTTGTTGGATCGAAGGATACATGGACTCCCATTCAAACTGAATTATCGGCGTCCATCTGGTTATTGAGCATGACAGGATCCCTTGCACTGTTCATGGCAGGAGTCGTCTATTTTAGCATGAACCAAAATCATGAAAAGATCATGTATTTCATTTTCGTAGTCACCTTCTTGGCAATGGGTCTTGCATCCAGTGCGCTAGGTGTCGCATTGATTCATAAAAACTAATGATAAGATAGAATGTCTAGTTCTAATGCTAGTTCTAGTATGAGTATGAGTACGGCAATGTCCTCTCCTATGCTACCAGTGTTCTTAGGAGTAGTTGCGATTATATCATGGATGGGCGTCTTTATCGTGACATCCAAAGCGAATAACGATGGCTATAATGGAAATGGGTGGCAGAGCATTCGAGGTCAAGTTACCAAAGTGATTAGTTCTACTATGGTGGGAATGTTTATCTTATTAGTTACGTCGATCATCTATTTTCTACAGGATCAAACGAAGTCCATTTATGTCATCTTTATCTTGGTGGCATTTGCAAGTGTCCTATCGTATAGCGCCTTGGCGGCAGCGGCCGTGAATTGATGGTAAGTTAAAATCGAGAGAAGAGGTAGAATGGATAGTGCGTTGGTTGTATATGGTGTTGTCTATATAATCAGTGTCATTTTCTACATTGTGTTTTTCGTATGGGCGGGCCAGAATTCACCTACGGGTAACTCGAAAACCGACTGGAATGAGATCAAATCAAACGTGTTTATGTCGTGGATAGCACCCGTCATCGCTATTTTATGTAGTTTTATTTCGTTATTTTACATCATTCGCTACCCTGATTCTTCTGTATTTGTCATGATGGGTCTGGCCTGTTTAGCAGCGGGTTTGGGCATTGCATCACTCTCTTTTGCTGTGATATCGCGTTAGAGGCCTCTGGCCTGGTATCGCGTTAAACACTACTATGTTTAACATGTATACGATTAAAGACCTAGTAACACATTCATGGCACGACATTTATATCTTATAGACGATCAAAAACAGTATATCATGNTAGAAGCTTTCGTATTTCACTCGTAGACTGNTTTTCGGGNGCGATACCAGGCAATTTCCATACAGAGGGTACTGAATGATGAAGACGCAATCGCAATTCTTCGCGATGAAGTAATTGTGATACACCTTGAAGACGGATGACACATCGAATCATGTCACCCGCTTTCAAATCTGATACACGATGTGGCTGCCCCGTGGTTGTATTTATAAACACCGTGGGGTAAATAAACAGCGATAGTGTTGTATTATCGAGGAGAAAATAGAAAAGATGCCGAATTGCATCATAGGACCGATTTTTNAAATTCAAGAAGCTTTGCTGATGGGTNTAGAATGTATTAATGAGATATTCATGAAGGGTATGAATTTTAATGTGAAATTGGGGATGTTCGGATAAGTCTAGACGAAGACGGGACGTTTCAGGATTGTAATCGATAATACGCAGGGGAGGAGAAAGGATACTGACATCATGAAAATCAATCGAGTTATCTTTGTAGCAAAGACGTGCTATGGTTTTACCAAAACGGTCAATTTGAAAGGGGGCAACGTGAATATTTCCAATTTCAAAGGCTTGGTGTGGGATGGAGAGAATCATTTGTGTATTCTATAGTATGTATCATTTAGGTCGGTGGTCTTAAAAGCAGCGATATTCATTAAACATATCTAGTCTTTGTTGCATCGTAATTACGAATGATATTTTCTTGAGAGATCGCTGTATTGTATAGATAAAATGCTCCAACGTCAGCTGGGCAGAAATTGCTACCAGACTCTTGTATTCCTCTTGGAAATTGGAGAGGTGCTTGTTGTGGCATAAACGATTCTGAATTTGTAGCAGTAACGACGCGTCTTGTACTGACATATGTATAACTTGGATTACCAGAGCCGCCGCCGAATCGTACAACAATGCTATAGAGAGCCCAACCATTGCTATATGCTCCAGTAGATGACGAATATCTTCCATTAACAGAAGAACCATTCATCGTTAATTCTAGCGATGTATTTGTATTTAAACTGAGTGTATATCCGTCATAACTTGGAGATCCATATTGTTTACTTATTAAGCCATCACTCGAATTAAACTGAGGNGAGGATGTATCAACGCGCGCCCAGATTTGAATCGTAAAGGAACTTCCTACTGTTGGATTAATTGCGGCGGAGGCGGCAATTTCAGCAATTTGATTTGTACCATCGAATGTAAAATATTTATTTGTTCCATCAAACGATGGATTATTTTGTAGAGTTGCGCTATAGGAACCGCCAGAACGAAGATTAGTCCATGTCGTTCCAGACCCTGCATATGAGGACGAATTATTCGCATCCAATTCAACTAATAGATTTGTAGTGTTAAGAGAATTAACAGTAGTTGTAACACTTGTTGATAGAGACGCTATACTGGATCCTATTACATTCACTGCTTTTAATGTAACAGTGTATGAAGTAGAATTTGTTAAAGGTGTTGTTCCATCCGATGATAATGCTGTAATCGCAACAGGACTAAATGTTTGGGCGGGACTAAATGCGATGAACGAAACGCCATCCGTGGAGTATTCATAATTAGTGATCGCGCTTCCTCCATTACCAGTTTGTGTAAATAAGATATAGATCGCCCGATCTCCACCTACACCAGATAAGTCTGTAGCTTCAGGAGGGACCGTAATTAAAACGGGCGTCACAGAAATGGATGATGATGCTGTGCTTACGCCATTGACATTTACGGCTTTAAGTCGTACTGTATATGATGTGCTATTTGTCAAGTCTGTGATTCCATCTGAAGAAAGTTTTGTAATAGTGATAGGACTTGTTGTGTCAGTAGGACTTAACGCTAAATAGGTTACACCATTGTCTGTAGAATACTGATAATTCGTTATGTCACTACCTCCATTATTTCCAGATGTAAAAGACACTGTTATCTGTTTATCTCCTGGTGTACCAGATAAACTCGTTGGCGGACTTGGTGTGGTGGAAGGCGTAGATGCGACCATATTGGATGGTACACCAGAACCTACCGCATTTACAGCATATATTATAACTTGATATGTGGTACCATTTGTTAATCCATTTATGATAAAAGGAGAATTTACTGTATTTGCTGATGTAAATGAAGAGCCATTATTTACTGAATATTCATAATCTATGATGGTTGAACCACCATCTGAAGTAGGAGGACTAAACNCAACAGATAACTGTTGATTTCCTGCCGTAATTGCCGTAATGGTTGCATCAGATGGCACAGAAGGAGGAACAGTNGTTCTGGCAGAAACACCAAATGTCCCTCCTACATTAATACTCTCGCCTGCTCCAATTAGCCCTCTAAAATAATCAGTTTGTGCTCCTGGTACAAAGCTAGTCAGACGAGATGAAGTACCATCGGAATGTTGAGGGTTATTAATTAATGTCTCACCATTGACATTCATTTGGTATAAATTACGAGCATAATTTTGATGCTGGAGCCTCTGAATAATGACACGGCTGTCAAAATTACGATTAGACATTTCTAATATCTATGCGTAATATTTACGCCTTACATCAGCTCCATATTGGAGTATTTTTCTAAATAGTATAGACTACATGTCTCTACTAATAGTCCACCATTCACAAAGATCCCATCATTTGCACGAGGAAATTGATTTTCTACAGCTAAATGCCATACGATATATTTTCCTTCTGATGCCCATGGCTCTGCTCGTTCATCAATACATGCCATTAAACGGGACTTTTGACCTGTAATATAAATATTGCCCAGAAGTTCTTTTGTTTTCTTATTCTGTTCGGGTGTTAATCGATCAACAAGTAATGAATGACATCCAGTCAAATAGAGATCCGTCTTGAGTTCAGGATAACGATCTGTTCGACACACATAGAGTCGGTTTTGTGTCCGCTCCGTTGATCCAGAATTTGTCATTGTCGTTCGACCGATCAATTCCACACGTTTGTAGCCACTCGCAGTTTTGATCACGGTTCCTCNACGAACCTGTTCAATGGGGATTTCCTGATCTGATCCGTCGATCTGACAGAGTACCNTTGTACC
>JGI25921J50272_10000569_pt1 | contig 11979 bp, 9 predicted proteins | sample LauGreSu1BDMLBSD_2_FD_50272 | JGI IMG/M metagenome (IMG submission 50272) | reverse complement strand
TCAAATCCAAAATGAAGTTTCAGCGCATTGAATGATGCCAGTTTTAGGGCAAACAACAGACTCTTTTTTTGGCCTTGTGATGCAGCTTGCTTAAAAGGCATTTCATCCATCAGGATTTCAATATCGTCACGGTGAATGCCTACTGAAGTTCTTTGGAGAAGTATGTCTTTTTGTCTGGCTTTTTGCATGTTGTATGCATAAGCATCTGCAGAAGTAGATGGCACGTAGACCAATGCAGGCTTTTCCTTCTCACCAGAGATGAAGCCAAATGAATCAATTACAGATTGTATAAATCCTTCCAGAAACTCTATCCTTTTTTTGAGCAAAAAAGTGCCAGACTGAATCAATTGTTCATCAAAAGAATCAAGTAAAATAGGATCAGCAATGCTGCCGGCAACATTTTTGAGGTACTTATTTCGGTCCTGCAGGAATTTATTGTAACGGATCAATTGAATCATATAANCATGGTCCAATTGACAAATCAGGGTGTCAATGAATTTTCGCCGTTCTTCACTACCTCCGGTAATCAAGATTACATCGTCTGGTGCAATGAAAACAACCGGAAATTTGCCAATATGGGTTGAAAATGGGGAGATAGTTTCCTGTTCAACCAATAATTCTTTTTTGCCATTCTCTCTCAGGATAAGGGAAACAGGAATGTTATGCCCAGATACTGTAAAAGAAGCATGCAGGCTAAAGCCATTTGACCCTTTTTCAACGGCACTAGCATCTGATTTGTTGAAATAGCTCTTGGTAAAGCAGAGGTAATAAACGGCATCCAGCAAGTTTGTTTTTCCCGTACCATTCAATCCACAAATGGCGGTAATGCGGTTTTCAAAAGAAAATGCAGCAGAATGTGCATTCCTGAATTGGGTCAGATTGATATGATTGATTTTGAACAAAATAGAAGCTGGATGTAAAAATACACGATGTGTTGAAAATTAATCAGTTTGGATGGAGAAATGGGGCAGTTTTGTGTTTTTCGCAGTATATTTGCCCAACTTTAAGAAAAAGAACCATTAATCGTTATGGCTGCAACAAAATTCACAAAGGAAACTTACCTGTACTGGTACGAAATGATGCTCCTGCTTCGCAGGTTTGAAGAGAAAACAGGTCAGCTTTACGGAATGCAAAAAATCAGGGGTTTTTGTCACCTTTACATTGGTCAGGAAGCATTGGCTGCAGGATGCATGACAGCAACCAGGCAAGAAGATCCTTTTATCACAGCTTACCGTGATCATGGTTTAGCATTGGCCAAAGGCATGAGTGCCAATACTTGCATGGCTGAACTGTATGGTAAAGCAACTGGTTGCTCCAAAGGAAAAGGAGGAAGCATGCACTTTTTCGGGGTCAAGGAATATTTCTTCGGAGGACATGGCATTGTGGGTGCTCAAATCGGAACAGGTGCAGGNTTGGCATTTGCAGAACAATACAAAGGAACAGACAACGTAAGCCTTACTTTTTTTGGAGATGGTGCTTCACGCCAAGGTATGTTGCATGAAACCTTCAACCTGGCCATGCTCTGGAAACTACCTGTGATTTTCATTTGCGAGAACAACAATTACGCAATGGGAACCTCAGTGGAGAGGACATCTAATGTTACTGATATTTACAAATTGGCCGATGCCTACGACATGCCAGCAGACAAGGTTGATGGCATGAGCCCAGAGGCTGTTCATGAGGCTGTAGCAAGAGCAGTAAAACGTGCTAGGGCTGGAGAAGGTCCAACCTTGTTGGAAATGAAAACATACCGCTACAAAGGTCACTCCATGAGTGATCCACAAAAATACCGTTCCAAGGACGAGGTGGAAGAATACAAGGAGAGGGATCCGATTGATCATTGCAAAAATAAATTGGTCAATGAGTTTTCAGTAGCCGAAGCTGAAATCGAAGAGATCAACGAAAGGATCAGGCAGGTAGTTGAAGAATGTGTTCGTTTTGCAGAAGAAAGTCCTTGGCCAGATGACAATGAACTTTTGAAGGACGTTTATCAGCAAGAGGATTATCCATTTATCGTAGATTAATTTTAAATTCCATAAAGATGTCAGATAAAAAAACAGTAGATACAGCAGACCAGGAAGTGGTAGACAAAGCCATTGGTTTCTGGGAAAAGAACAGCAAAAAAATCATCACCGTTTCTGTTGCCATAATTGTTGTTGTTGGCGGTTATTTGGGGTATAAAAATATCATTCAATTGCCCAAAGAGCAGAAAGCCAACGAAGAGCTTTTTACTGCTGAAAACAACTTTAGGAAAGATTCATTCAACCTAGCACTCAATGGTTCTGGCTCCACTCCAGGTTTCCTGAAGGTAATGAGCAAATACAGTGGTACGAAAGCTGCAAACCTTGCACATTATTATGCTGGAGCATCTTACCTTCAGATGGGAGAGTTTCAAAAAGCTGTTGATCAACTCAGTGATTTCAATGCACAAGGTGCCAAACAAGTTGAAGCCAAGGCTGAAGGTTTGTTGGGAGATGCTTATGCAGAGTTGAAAAAGAATGATGATGCCATTGCGCATTATAAAAATGCAGGTACCATTTTTGAAGAAGACCAGGCAATTTCCTCAGAGTATTTGTTCAGGGGCGCCATGTTGTCTGAAATGTCCGGTAAAACAGACCAGGCAATTGAATTGTACCAAATATTAAAAGACAAATACCCAAGAACAGACAAAGGTTTCATCGTAGACAAATACCTTGCAAGACTTGGCGTTGTAAAATAAGTGTTGGGTGAATGTCCATGTTTTCATTCCCTGTTTTGTTGATCAGTTGTATCCGACAGCTGGCTTCAATACCATAAAAGTACTAGAGAAAGCTGGCTGTAATGTTATATACAACCCAGATCAAACGTGTTGTGGGCAACCAGCTTTTAATGCTGGTTATTGGGGAGAATCCAGAGAGGTTTGCAACAAATTTATCAATGATTTCTCTGGTGCAGAACATATTGTAGTACCGAGTGCCTCATGTACTGGATTCATAAAGAACTACTATTCCAAGATTTACGACAATGCTTCCAACCAGAAGGATACAAAAGGGTTACAGGAGAAAGTCTATGAATTGAGTGATTTTCTGGTAAATGTTTTAAAAATCGACGACCTCGGTGCTCAATTTGATGGAGTTGCCACTTACCATGATTCCTGTGCTGCCTTGCGGGAATGCAAGATCAAGTCAGAACCAAGAAAATTATTGGAAAAGGTAAAAGGCCTTAAACTGATTGAATTACAGGAAAACGAAACCTGTTGTGGTTTTGGAGGCACTTTTGCAGTTAAATTTGAAGGTATTTCGGTGGCAATGGGTGAACAAAAAGTCCAGAATATTGTCAACACCAAAGCTGATTACCTGATCTCTACCGATCTAAGTTGTTTGATGCACATTGGCGGAGTCATGGAAAAGAAGGCTTTATCCGTCAAAAGTCTTCATCTGGCAGATGTTCTTGCCAGCGGCTACTAAGTTTTACTTTAAAAAAAATTTATGGCATATTGGTTGATCAAATCTGAACCTTTTAAATACTCTTGGGATCAATTTGTGAAAGATGGTTCAACATTCTGGGATGGTGTCAGAAACTATGCTGCGAGAAACAATTTGCGCAGCATGAAAAAAGGAGACCTGGCTTTTTTTTACCACAGCAACGAAGGATTGGAAATTGTTGGTATTGCCAAAGTAATCAAAGAATCCTACCAAGATCCAACCACTGAAGAAACGGCCTGGGTTGTGGTTGATTTCAAGCCTCATAAAAAGCTCAAAAAAACGGTAACATTATCTCAAATCAAGGCCACTTCTTCATTGGCCAATATGGCTTTGATTAGGTTGGGAAGGCTCTCGGTACAACCTGTTTTGGAGGAAGAATGGGATATCATTATGGCCATGTCAGAGGGAAAATAATGTCTTCAAATCCCCAAAGTCCAAATAAAACTGGATTCTAGGTGTATACTCTTTTGCACCAGAAATTTCTTTTGTGTACTTCCTTGATTTACAGCATAATTTAACCCACATTTTGGCTTTAAAAAGTGGATAAATCTACAGTTGACATTGATGGAATTAAGGCCAAAAAAAGGTAAATTTGTTTACAATCATTTTATCTAACTCAGCCTCACCAAAACATACATGGAAGAACAAAATCTCCCGGAGCAAACCAACGACGACAACAGAATAATTTCCATCAACATTGAGGAGCAGATGAAGTCTGCCTACATCGATTACTCTATGAGTGTAATTGTAGGAAGGGCGCTGCCAGATGTGCGTGATGGTTTAAAACCAGTGCACAGAAGGATTCTTTTCGCCATGAATGAACTGGGGATGGATTACAACAAACCCACCAGAAAATGTGCGAGAATTGTCGGTGAAGTATTGGGTAAATACCATCCTCATGGCGATACTGCCGTTTACGATGCACTGGTAAGAATGGCACAAGAATGGAACACCCGTTACCCAACCATAGACAAACAGGGAAACTTTGGATCTCCAGATGGAGAAGGTCCTGCCGCAATGCGTTATACTGAAGCCAGGATGCAAAGACTTGCCGGTTTCATGATGGATGACATCGATAAGGATACTGTTGACTTCCAACTCAACTTTGATGACTCCATTGAGGANCCAACAGTACTGCCGACAAGAATACCCCACTTGCTGATCAATGGAAGCAGTGGTATTGCTGTAGGTATGGCAACCAACATGTTGCCGCACAATCTTTCAGAAGTTATTGACGGATGTATTGCCTACATTGACAACCGAGACATCTCCATTGACGAGCTGGTTCAGCACGTCAAAGCACCCGATTTCCCTGGTGGTGGAATCATCTTCGGTATGGAAGGAGTGAAAGCCGCCATGCACACCGGTAGGGGAAGGGTAGTACTGAGGGGTAAAGTGAGCATTGATACCAAGCCCAATGGTCGGGAACAAATTGTCATTACACAGGTACCCTATCAGGTAAGCCGAGATGTACTTACAGCCAGAATCGGACAATTGGTGGTAGAAAAAGTCATTGATGGCATCACACATGTCAACAATGAATCCAACGAAAATGAAGGAACCCGTATTGTAATTGATGTCAGAAAAGATGCAGTGGCCAATGTGATTGTCAATCAGTTGTACAAGTTCACTGATCTTCAGACTTCTTATGGTATCAACAATGTAGCAATCGTTAAAGGNAGGCCAAGGATTCTTAACCTCAAAGACCTTATTTCTTCTTTCATAGAGTTCAGGCATGAGGTAGTGGTGAGGAGAGCAAAATACCAACTGAAGGAAGCCGAGAAAAAGGCCCATATCCTACAGGGCTACCTGATTGCATTGGATCACTTAGATGAAGTAATCAGGTTAATCAGAAACGCTGTGAATCCTGAACAAGCCAAAGAAGGTTTGATTGCCAACTTTGACATGTCTGAAATCCAGGCCAAGGCAGTGTTGGAACTCAGGTTGCAACGCCTGACAGGAATGGAGATCAACAAGATCAAAGAAGAGTATGAGGAAATCATGAAATTGATCACTTANCTCAAAGACTTGCTTTCTGATGAATTGAAGCGCTATGAACTGATCAAAACAGAATTGATTGAAGTAAAAGATAAGTTTGGTGATGCAAGAAGAACAGAAATCACCTATCTCGACAATGAAGTAAGGATTGAAGACCTGATCAAGGAAGAGGATGTTGTGATCACTGTTTCTCATTTGGGATATATCAAGAGAACACCAGCCGATGAATACCGTGCCCAAAAGCGCGGTGGTCGTGGATCGATAGGCGGCAAAACAAGACAAGAGGATTATATCGAACACCTATTTGTAGCCTCAACACACCATACCTTGCTGTTCTTCACTGAAAAGGGAAGGTGTTACTGGTTGAAGGTGTATGAAATTCCGGACGGTGAAAAACAAGGAAAAGGAAGAGCTATCCAGAACCTGATGCAGTTGCCACAGGATGATAAGATTCGTGCCATCATTGATGTCAAGAACCTCCAGGATGAAGAGTTTGTCAACAGTCATTATATCGTATTGTGCACAAAACAGGGGATCATCAAGAAAACCGACCTGGCTGATTTCAGCAGACCAAGGGCAAATGGTGTAAATGCCATTACCATTGTTGAAGGAGATCAACTACTCAATGCCAAGATGACCGATGGCAATTCAGAAATCATGCTGGCGGTCAAATCGGGTAGGGCGATAAGGTTCCCAGAGGCTAAAGTCAGGTCAACTGGCAGAGGAGCGATCGGTGTAAGTGGGATTGAAGTAGATGATGCTACCGATGAAGTGGTAGGCATGATCTGTGTGAATGTAGAAGACAAGAGCCGTACAGTGTTGGTTGTTTCAGAAAAAGGATATGGAAAAAGAACAGCTGTTGATGAATACCGTGTTACAAACCGTGGTGGCAAAGGTGTTAAAACCATCAGTGTTACAGAAAAAACCGGTAAATTGGTAGGCATTTTGGATGTATCGGAGAAAGAGGATTTGATGATTACCTGTGTTTCAGGCATCACCATCAGAACCAGTATTGCTCAGATCAGNGAACAAGGAAGGGCTACNCAGGGGGTTAAATTGATCAGGTTGGATGATGAAGATGAAATAGCGGCCATCACCAATTTGGATGAAGTGAGCGAACAACCTGAAGCAGAGGGAATTGAAAACATTGTTGCTGATGGCTCTACAGATGCAACAGGCTCGGATGAATCAACACCTGAAAGTCCTGAAAATAATGAGGGGGCTGAAGAAAACACTGAAATTTAAATCATTAAATACCAAACAATGAAAAGGATCATTTTTACCCTTTTGGCAGCAACCGGTTTGATGACTGTTAGCGGCCAAAATCTCAACAAGATCAAGGAATCCATTACTGCCAATAAACTATCAGAGGCAAAAACCGCCATTGAAACTTTATTGACCAATCCCAAAAACCAAAAAAATCCGGAACTGTACTACCTCAAGGGAAAGGTACTCAGTGCCATTTCAATGAATGCCACTGAGCGTGCATCGATGCCTGAGGCAAGAATGCTGGCATTGGATGCATTTAAAAAATCTTTGGAGATTGATAAAAACCAATCAACCCTTTACCTGACAGTAGACAATTACAAACCTGTTTTCGATCTTTATTCCAGCGGCTTTGAAGAAGGTGCAGCGTTCTACAATGCATCTAAATTTGAAGAGGCCTTAAGCACTTTCAAGAATACTGGTGTAATCGGTGATTATATTTTTGCCCAGGGATGGGGCCTCTACAAACTGGATACAACCCTTACGTATTATATGGGATTGTCTGCACTGAATGCAAAGAAAGAAGACCAATCCATTGCCTATTTTACCAAACTGGCTGATGCCAATGTTGGAGGCAATTCAGACATGGCTACTCCGTACCGTTATCTTGCCAAATTCTATTTTGACAAGAAGGATGATGCAAACATGAACAAATACATTGATGCTGGATTGAAAATCTTTCCCAAAGACGATTATCTTCCTTTATTGGCTATTGACCATGCACGAGACAAGAATGATATAGCCTTTCTGCTAAAGAAATTCGAACAATTATTGGCCATTAATCCAGAGTCTTTTGACCTGACCTTTGATTATGCCAGTGAACTGTTTGGAGAAACCCACGTATCTGAAGCGTCTAAAAGACCTGCAGATTATACAGAGAGATGCAGTAAAATTGAAGGTCTTTACAACAAGGCCTTGGGATTGAAGGCAGACTCATACGAAACCATGCTCTCTTTGGGCAAGCATTTTTACAACCAAATGCTTTTCATTGAGGAAGATTCTTACAAAGTAAAAGGTACAACGCCTGAAGCAGTGAAGAAAAAAGCTGATTATGCAGCGTTGATCAATGAAATGGTTGACAAGACCNTTCCACAATTGGAAAAAGTGTTCAATCATTATGATGGCATGGGTAAATTGAAAGTAGGAGAGCGTTCCAATTTCAAATCAGCCTGTTCATTGTTGAACTATTGCTACGACAAGAAAAAAGACAAGACAAAAGCAGAGTTCTATCAAAAGAAGTACGATGAGGCCGACAAGGCACATCAATAAAATAACAATTTCCATCAAAAGAGAGAAGCCAAAAACTTCTCTCTTTTTTTAAATCATAATTTATGTCACTTCAATTAGGAAGGCAATCATTTGGAGACATTAAAAATGCAGGCAACATACTGACAGAGCAAGAGGCCAAAGCCTTGCTGGATGAATGGGTCTTGAACGATAGGCTGAAACTGCACATGGTTCAGGTAGGGGGATTGATGGGAGCNTGGGCAAAAACAGTTGAAAATCTTGATGAGNCTGANGCCTGGAGATGGAAAATGGCTGGATTATTGCACGATGCAGATTGGGACCAGTGGCCAGACCAGCACTGCAAAAAAATAATCGAGCATCTGGAATCCTTGAACATTGACCCTGAAATCATTCGGGCCATTGCTTCACATGGTCATGTTCATTTTGGTGTCGAACCGGTTACAAGAATGGACAAGATGCTTTATGCCTTTGATGAGCTATCCGGATTGATGCATGCTTATTCATTGATGCGCCCAAACGGATATGATGGAATGGAACGCAAAGGAGCCATGAAACGCATCAAGGAAAAAACATTTGCGGCCAATGTGAGCAGGGAAGACATACGGGATGCCTGCGAAAGAGCCGAAGTCAACCTTGAAACACTGGTAGATTTTATCATTACCTACCAGGGTGGTTTCCAATAAACCTTTAATTTTGATATAGGATTTATCAGATTAAAAGACAAGAATGAAAAGGTTATTCATATTAATCGCAATCATTTCAATTTTTTTTGAACAACAATCTAATGCACAAGGCTGTGTGGCCATTCGAGGCTTAGGTCCTTACTCATGTGGCAATGGAGAAGATGTCAAAGATTCATCGGGTTGGACACTTACAGCCAACACCCGTTATTTTAAGTCATACAAGCATTTTGTAGGTATGTTAGAACAAAAAGAAAGAGTAGAGTTGGGAACGGAAGTCATCAACCATACTTTTGGACTCGATCTTTTTTTTCAAAAGCATCTAAACAATCGCATTAGTTTTGGTTTTAATCTCCCGTTGATTTCCAATGCCCGTTCATCCTTGTATGAACATGGTGGCAATACAGGGGGAGCTTCAGCGAGGAAAACAACCCATTCATTTGGGATAGGAGATGTTCGGGGTGCGGTTTATTACTGGTTATTGGATCCTTCCAAAGGAAAGAAGTGGAACATGCAAGCAGGTTTGGGGCTAAAACTGCCTACAGGTGATTTTCGTTACCAAGATTATTTCTACCGCAATGATACCACCAGAACCATTGGGCCGGTGGATCAGTCAATTCAGCTAGGAGATGGTGGAACTGGTATCACATTGGAATTGAATGCGTATTATGCTTTCTCACATGATTTTTCCATGTATGGCAATTTCTTCTACCTTTCCAATCCCCGCGAACAGAATGGTATTTCAACTGCCCGGGGTGGTGTACCTACCACAACACAGTTACAATACGGAAGCAATGTCATGAGTGTTCCTGATCAATACATGTACCGAGCGGGGATGAATTATATGAAAGGTAAGTGGACTACGAGCTTGGGTATTCGAAAGGAAGGAATTCCTGCTGAAGATCTCATCGGGGAAAGCGGAGGATTCAGAAGGCCTGGATATGTAATAAATGCAGAGCCCGGTGTAGCATACCAATCGAAAAAATCTACCTTCTTTTTCAATCTTCCTGTTGCAATCCAGCGCAACAGAACCCAAAGTGTCCCCGACAAGATCAGAACCCAAAAGACTGGTACTTATTTCAAGGGAGATGCCGCTTTTGCTGATTATCTTATCAATGTGGGGGTTGTGGTGAGATTGTAGACAATCTCATTAAATTACGATTTGTGATGCAGCTTAGAATCATCACCAGATCAACTGTTTTATATTTTATTTGATCACCAATACTGCAGGAACTGGTCTTTGTCCGCTGGGATCAGATGGTTTGATGGTTTCCTTACCATTGATCAACATACAAGAACTTCCACCGCCGTCCAGGTTCATGGCTTCCACACAGCCCAAATCCACCATGATTTTGGCCATTTGTGGCAGGGTAGCACCTTCTGCCAAACCTTTCATCCTTCCCTGAATGGCCAAAATGATCATGGTTCCGTCTTTGGTATAGCCAATGGCCGTCCGGGGATGCTTGTCTGCAATAGCCTTTCCTGCAAACTTCTTTTCCTCATTGTTGGAAATTTTCACCTGCCCAGCTTGAACCAAAACCGGGCCACCACCAAAAGCATGTTTTACTTTCCATGGTTTCAGGCCTGACAAACTAGGATGATTGATATTTAATTTACGTACAGAATCAATCATGGGCGTGTAAACTGACTGCATTACGAAGGGTACTGCCATGCCAGAGTCATTATAATTGAAAGCAATATCCATCTTTCCATTTTTGAAAATGCCAAAAGCACTTCCAAGTGTATGAACATAGGTCATGGTATCACGGCCTTTTCTGGACACTGCAGGCGTATCAAATCCAACTATTTTGCTGTTTTGGACAATCAGGTTAACATTCCTGTTTTGCACGAATTCAAAAAAGGAGCAGTTAACAACAATGAAAGGTTGTTCATTGCGGGTAAAATATTGGCTGGGTGTAAGCCGCCTGCGTGATGCAGTATCTACAAAAAATTCTTTGGCATGATCCTTGGCCTTGATCGTTGCGATATACATAATTGATGGTGATCCGTCCAACAATTCATCGGACTTCAAAACGTTGATGCTTGATGGAAGATTTCCAAATTGGTTTGAAACATTTTTCCAATTGGTTTGACCATTGACAATAGAACATGCAGACAAACCAACAATCAAAATATACCGGGATAGAAGATATGACGATGACGATCGGACAGATATTATTCTCATCATGTTGATTCTGAACAAAATACTATTTAACATAATATAAATTATAAGCGATTTTGAATAAAACTTTTTAGGTAACGATGCAGATATTTAAATAAACAATCATCCAAAGTATTTAAACTTTGAAGTAAATTGAGAGATAAAAATAAAGAATGATTCGTAGAGATTTCCTGAAAAATTCATTGCTCAGTATACCGGTAATTTCATCTGTAACACCTGAACCGATTCACAGCAAGAAACCCACAAAACCAATCATTATTTCAACCTGGGATTTTGGCCGTGCGGCCAATGCTGAAGGTTGGAAAGTTTTGGCAGCCAATGGACGGGCTTTGGATGCTATTGAAAAAGGTGCACGTGTTACGGAGGCCGATGAAAGCAATAAAACTGTTGGTTATGGTGGATATCCAGATCGTGATGGCCGAGTTACCCTGGATGCCTGTATCATGGATGAAAAAGGAAATTGTGGATCTGTCATGTGTTTGGAATATATCAAACATCCCATTTCTGTAGCCAGGATGGTCATGGAAAAGACCCCTCATGTGATTCTGGTTGGTGATGGTGCGCTTCAATTTGCCCTTGCCAATGGATTTAAAAAAGAGAATCTGCTTACGCCAGACAGCGAAGAAGCATGGAAAAACTGGCTGAAAAAAGCCAACTATGAGCCGGTAATGAATATCGAGAACAAACAATACCAGCAACAGCCAGATACTGGCATGTTCCCAGGCAGCATTGACAACCATGACACCATTGGCATGTTGGCCCTTGATGCACAGGGTAATTTGAGTGGCGGATGCACCACCAGTGGCATGGCATTTAAGATGCATGGCCGTGTTGGTGATTCTCCTGTGATTGGAGCCGGCCTTTTTGTAGACGGAGAAATTGGTGCAGCAACCTCAACTGGAGTTGGAGAAGAAGTAATCAGATGCGTTGGTTCTCATTTGGTTGTAGAATATATGAGACAAGGTAATTCGCCAAGAGAGGCCTGTAAAAAAGTAGTTGAAAGAATTGCAAAAAGGGATCCTGAGAAGGCAAAAAAAATACAGATTGGCTTTCTTGCCATAGACAAAGAAGGCAATTATGGTGCTTATGCCCTACAAAAAGGATTCTCTTATGCAGTAAAATCAGCCAACGAAGAGATAGT
>JGI25921J50272_10000568_pt1 | contig 11986 bp, 7 predicted proteins | sample LauGreSu1BDMLBSD_2_FD_50272 | JGI IMG/M metagenome (IMG submission 50272) | reverse complement strand
TTGAAAAAAATGCCCGGTGTAGAAGTGGATCGCGATGGCTCCATCAAGACCCAGGGTGAACCTGTGGCCAGGATTTTGGTGGATGGTAAACCTTTTTATGGCAATGACCCCAAGATGGCCACCAGGAACCTTCCTGCAGACATCATCGAAAAGATTCAAGTGATTGATGCAGTAAGTGATCAGAGTGCATTCAGTGGGTTTGATGATGGCAACAGGATCCGGACCATCAACATCATCACCAAGAAAGACAGGAAAAAAGGATTGTTTGGCAAGGGCAGTGCAGCGGTTGGAAATGAAGGGAGGTATGCCCATGCAGTGAGTGCCAACAGAATCAATGGAGACCAGAAAATTTCTTTTATTGGGCAGATGAACAACATCAACAACCAGAATTTTTCCGTACAGGATTTTCTGGGAACTGGAGGACAGGCCGGAGGAGGCAACAGCGCTTCACCTAACGGAAGTACCAATGTGTTTAACGGCAACGCCAACGGGATCTCCACAACCAAAGGTGGTGGATTGAACTATGATGACCAGTGGGGGAAATATACAAAAGTGAGTGGCAGTTATTTTTACAGTGATATCTTTTCCAATACAAACAGGGATCGTTTGCGTGAAACCTATGTGGTCAATGATTCATCCCTCTTCAACTCCAGTAAAATTTTATCCGGGAGCACGAATAAAAATCATCGGGCCAACATAGAGATTGATCATATGTTTGACAGTTCCAATTCAGTTTTGATCAAGTCGAACTACAACAGCCAGTGGTCAGATGTGTCAAGCAGTTCCAGTTCCACCACCACCAAGGGAAAATTTTTGCCCATCAATGCTTTGAGTACGGTAAACAAGTACTTCAGCCAGGGGTATAATGTGTACAGCAGTATCCTCTTCAGGCATAAGTTCAAAAAGCGCGGAAGAACCATGAGCCTCTATCTCAGCCATGGGGCAAGTGAGAGCGAACGCGAATCCAGGAACCTATCCTACAACAACCGTTACAGCAGGGGCATTGATACGCTGGACCAGGTTACGGAAACATTTGTTGATGGAATACGTTACGGTGGCAGCCTTTCTTATACCGAGCCTTTGAACATCAAATCTCAACTTGAGTTTACCTACAGCTACAATTACAATGCAGGAACATCTGATCAGCAGGCCAATAAATTGAACAAGTTGACCAAGGTATATTCGATTGTTGTTCCAAGCCTGACCAATGCATTTGAAAACGACAACAAGGCCCACAGAAGCGGTGTCAGTTACCGCAGGCAGGTGAGCCCCCTCTGGAATTATGTTGCCGGATTGGCTGTTCAAAAAGCAACACTGACCAGCAACAACATGACCACAAAATCTGATCTGAAGAATTCTTTTGTGGACCTGTTTCCCAGTTTTTTTCTGCAATACAGAAAAGGACGTTCGCAAAGTTTGCGTTTGAATTACCGTGGGTTTACAGTGCAACCCTATGTGACCCAGTTGCAGGATGTGGTCAACAACAGCAGCATCATGTATGTGCGTGCTGGTAATCCTTTGTTGAAGCAGGAATTTACCAACAGGCTTGAAGCCACTTATAATTTTTTGAACAAGCGAAAGACCAACAATCTTTCCGTCAGCGTGAATGCCTCCACCACAGCAAGAAAAATCTCGAATGCGATTACACTCAATACCAGTGGCGCAAATCTGCTGGTGGATGGTTATTCATTGCCCAATGGTGCCCAGTACATCAAACCCTTGAACCTTGATGGGGCCTATGCATCAGGAATCAACATCCATTACAGCATCTCGATGAAGAATCCCAAATCCTCCATCAACATCATGTCCTGGATCAACAACAGCAGGGAGGTTAGCCTCTTCAATGCTGTGAAGGGCTATACATTTCGTGATACCTATGGCGGAAGGCTGAACTTCAACCTGAACCTGAAAGACTGGCTTGATCTTGGACTTTCAGGAAACTCATCCTTCAACAACATCAACTATACCATTGCTGGCAGACAAGATGCCAATTTTTACAACCACCGGATTTCTGCAGAGCCAACCATCAATACCAAAAAAGGCTGGCTGTTTACCAATGATTTTGACTACATCATGTTCCGGGGAAATGCTTCAGCCATCAACCAATCCATCCCACTCTGGAATGCNGGTGTTGCTAAACTCTTTGGGCAGGCAAAGAAAGCAGAGTTGCGGCTCACCATGTTTGATTTGTTGAATGCCAACAAGAGTATCAACAGAAACGTTGAGCTCAACTATATTGAAGACGTGCGCCAGGAAGTATTGAACAGGTATTTCCTGTTGAGCTTCACTTATCACCTGAGAAAATTCAAGGGTGGTTCCCGCTCAAAATAATCATCCTTTTTTGGGGTTGGGCTTTTTGGTGTAAATCGCCAAAGCCCCGCCAGCTCCACCTCCGGGGGCTGGGGCAAAATTGCTGAACACTTTGATCAGGACAATGTCGTTGGCAGGAACCGTTGCTAAAACTGTTGGGCTGATCTGTACCTCATTCAAATAAATGGCCATTGGTGCATTACCCAAACTGCTGATAGTGGCCTGTTGTCGGTAATAAATGCGGTATCCTGAAGGATCATCAAATGGATCCAAGCTTGGCATTGGAGCATTTTCATAATTGGGGTCAACAACAGAAAGGCCCGGCACCTTGAACTTCAGGAACTCAATGATGTTCTCATGTACAATCTTGTCGGGCCCGTTGACCAGGTCAATGGTTTTTGTTTCACCGGAAGAAAAAAATCCTTTTGAATAAAAATCATTCAGTTCTTCTGTGGCAGATCTTTTCTTGCTGCGCACCACCACCTCATTCATGCTTTTGATGGAATCCATGACCATTGGCGCATTGCCGCTGAGCAGTTGGATCAAGCCTGGTTTGAAATCACGTGTCAGCATCTGAAGGTCCAGTGCCTGTTTGGCTGAATCCTCGGTTGTTTGAACATACCAGTTGGCTTCGATGATAAGGCCATCTATTTTCGTTACCTGAAGTTTTTCGATGGGGCGATGAACAAAGACCAGCCTTTCAGCCAATAGATTGTTTTCCTTGTTCAATACCAATACTTTCATGATCCCTGAAAGAATTGATGCAGAGGCTGTTGAAATAAGTCCTCGAAAATTTTGCTTGCCATTGGGTACTTCAATTCTGAACACTGTTCGTCCATTCATTTCTCCAATGATGGCCGCGGGTTGTTGTTCTATGGTTTCAGCGTGGATGGCCATCTCAAATTGAAATCCCTGCGGGTGAGGGCTCAGCTTCAGTGCCAATCCATTGTTAGTGTGTGTTGGCAATGGAAATGATTGTTCCACACTGTCAGTTGCAATGGTCAAAAAATATTGATATCCCTCTTCAGGTAAGATTTCAAAGGATCCCCTTCCTTCATGAAAACTGATGGCTTCTCCATAGATGTTTTTTTTGTCGTCCACAATCTTGCACCGGACGGCAAGCGGTTCTCCTCTTGCATTTGTAGCCTTGAATCCAATCACGCAGGATTCCCCGGTGATGAGTTTCCCCCCTTCAGGAAAAAAAGCAATGATTATGCGGTTGTTTTGAACTGCTTGGCTTTGCCCAAAGGAAAAGGTTGTTGCCCAGATCAACAGCAATAATGAGGTCAGGCCTCTCATGAAAAAACGTTTCAATTTTCTTGTTCTATTGCACATGAAATTAGGGATTAATCATCAACGCCCGTTGTTTTATATGGCATCGCATTTTTAAATAAAATTAACAGCAACATCATCCAACAAATGATTCGGTTTCATCATTCCCATTTATTTTAGTGGCATGAACATTCAACTCATCAAGAACAGGTCTGATATAGGTGCGGGCACAAGGGGTTCTGACATGGGGATAGATGCCATGGAAATTGCCGCCATCAACAAGGGAGATGATTTTTTTCATCGCCACGAACATGTTGATGTGGATACGCACAACGAAAGCATCTACAATAAAAACACCAATCCATTTGCCAAGCGGATAGAACATGTATTTGAGCAATGTGAGCGCGTCGCTGATGCTGTTCTTGAGTCAATCAAATCAAATCATTTTCCAATTGTATTGTCAGGAGATCATTCCTCTGCGCTGGGCACCATCAGCGGCATAAAAGCAGCCCATCCGCATTATACNCTTGGGGTAATCTGGTTGGATGCACATGCCGACCTCCATTCGCCCTATACCTCACCTTCAGGAAATATTCACGGCATGCCCCTTGCGGCGGTGCTGGGCAAAGACAACCTGGAACACCAGCTCAATCCGATTGAAGCGGCAACCGAATATTTTTGGAGAAAAATAAAGAACATTGGCATAGAGGGTCCCAAGCTTCGGCCCGAGCATTTGGTTTATTTCGGCTTGCGTGATTTTGAGCTGGCTGAAGAGGAGTTGATCCGTCAAGAGGGCATACTGCATTACAGGGTTGATGAGATGCGGGAGAGAAAGATTGCAGCCTGTATGGAAACCTGCCTGAAGCAATTGCAGGATTGTGATATCATCTATATTTCATTTGACGTTGACTCCATGGACTGCGACAGCATTTCCTATGGTACGGGCACACCTGTTCCCACGGGGTTTTATCCAATGGAAATCATCAACATCATGGATTTGCTGATGGACAGCGGAAAGGTTTGTTGCATTGAGTTTACAGAAATCAACCCCTTGCTCGACAACAAGGGAAACAGGATGGCCGAGACGGCATTTGAGATCTTGTCATTTATTGCGGAGAAGCTTGAAACGGGTTCCGTTCCTGCCAAACAGTTTTCGGTTCAAGGTAGTTGAAGAAGAAGGGCAGGAAGCGGTTGATGAGTTTACTGCTGTGTTTCATCAGTCCAACCATCTCCTCGGGCCTGGCTCCGATTGAACTTTTGATTTCAAGGGCAGTTCTGCCAAAAATAATTTTATTGAAACCATTGTGGATGGCATGGCTAATCATGTCGTAGAGCATGTTCAGGTACAACATTTTTTCTTTTTGGATGCTGTCGTCATACCCTAAAAAATAAGTGTCCAATACATCTCCATTTTTGATCATGGTTTTAAAACCAATGAGCTGCTCATCCAAAAAATAGCCAACCAGCATGAAATCAGAAAGCAGCTTCTCTTTCAGTATACTGAAATGGTGTTTGGGCAGGAAAAAAGTATTGAAAGGGGCATTGCTGGCTACATGGAGATAGAGCTCTTGCAGTTTCTCCTCTTGTTCTCTGATTTCTTCCAGCCCAAGTTCTTTTTTTTCAATTCCTTTTGCCTTAGTTCGGCTGCGCTTGAATTGAGACCTGTACTTTTTCGACATGGCGTTGACATAATCCTGCTCAGACTTCCACGTATCGCTGAGCGCAAGCACCATGTTGGGTTGAACAGAGAACCGCAGGTCATCTTTGAATGCAGGCATCCTGAAAGCCTCCATTTCAGTGGATTGAAAATCTTTGAAGGTGGTAAGGTGAATGTCAATTCCCTTGGCATTGAAAAGCCCTTTGAGTTCTACTGCTGCAAGGCTAAGGGCTTGAAGCACNTTGGGCAGNTCAGCAGTTGCCGAAACAGCGTAAGCATTTTGTCCGCTCAGCATGTTGTTGCCCATCACCAGGATCCTGGAGGAATATTTTCTGAACAGGTAGTTTTTAAGGGAGAGATGCCTGACCTGGTTTTTGTTTCCGTAGCAATCGATAGCATTCAGGTCCAGGAATTGGGACAGTGCGATCGCAACCAGCTCATTTCCCCTGAAAATCCCGATAAAATGACAGGTCATGTTGGAAGGTGATGCCTTTTCCAGGGCCTCCAGGTATTTTTTGGAGAGGAAAATATTGTCGTTCGCAAGCAAATCCCAGGAAAAGGGCAGCTCATGGGTATGACAATAAATTTGATGGGAATAGGGAAGGCTCAAAGTTTCAGTTGAACATTCAAAATTAAACCATTTGGTTTGTTTGGTCATTTTATGTTTCCTAAATGTATAACTTGTACAAACGGACAGCACTTCAGATTGTTCTGCATCCTTCAATAAAACAGCAATCAACATGAAAAGGCTCGATTTTGTCAAACAATCCTCGTTTTTGCTCGCAGGCATGGCCTTTGCCAAGCCCTTCAACATCATCCAACGCGCCAGCAATACTGGCCCGGTCATTGGCCACGGAGACTTTAAATACCGCGTGAATTACAATTGGGGAAACCTTGGGTCAAGCCATCCCGTAAAGGATTGTCATGAGATGGTGATGGACAGGAAAAAAAGGATTTTTTTACTCACCAATGAGGTGAAAAACAACATCATCATCTACGACCGTTCCGGCAAATTGCTGGACAGCTGGGGCCATCAGTTCCCCGGTGGCCATGGCTTGACCATTCATGATGAAGGTGGAGAAGAGTTTCTTTACATTACCGACCACGAGCTGGGAGAGGTCTACAAGACTACCCTGGATGGCAGGATTTTGCTGACCATCCGGCACCCAAAACTGATTGGCGCCTATGGCGATTGCGACAAATTCAAACCCACTGAAACTTGCATTGGCCCTAACGGAGACATCTATGTTGCCGATGGATATGGTTCCCAGTTCATTTTGCAATACAGCGCAAAAGGGGAATTCATCAGAAAATTCGGAGGCGATAGTTTTGGCGAAAAATATTTCAAGCAGGCCCATGGCGTTACCCTGGACACGCGCAATCCCAATGATCCGGTTTTGATGTGCACAGACAGGGTCAAGACCTGTTTCAAGGTGTTCAGCCTCAACGGCGAGTACCGTTCCAGCATCCAGGTGCCCGGCGCTTATGTGAGCAGGGCGGTATTTGATGGGGAGATGATGTATTCAGGCGTTTGTTTCTCTGCATTGAAAAACCACATGCTCACCTACAACGCAGGTTTTGTGACCATTCTTGACGGCAACAACAAAGTGGTGTCCAATCCCGGCGGAACCAGGCCAACTTATAAGCAGGGTGAACTGCTTCCCATGGTCCAAGACAAACCCATTTTCAAGCATTGCCATGATGTTTGTGTAGATCCAGACAAGAACCTCTTCGTTGCCCAATGGAATGCCGGGAATACCTATCCGGTCTTTTTGGAGCGGGTATAGTGAGGCAAACCAAATGATCATTACAATGCAAGGCATCCGCAATTTTTGCTAACTTTAAGCCCATGCAGGAAATGACAGATATGGGCGGGGATGATGCTCATTCTCCGTATTGGGGAGTGGAGGCTATTTTTCGCCGGTATTACCCCAAACTATGTTATTTCGCCTTCAAGATCATTGATGACAAGGCATCTTCAGAAGATGTCGTTCAAGACGTTTTTCTTCGTTTTCAGGATCGTTTACCGCAGTTCAATTCTGAGACTGCGCTTGGGTCCTTTCTGTATCTTTCAGTCAAGAATGCCTGCCTGAACCTCCTCCGTCACCGAACGGTTGAAGCAAAATATGAAGCATCTGCATCTTTTTTATTGCAGGAAGAGGCACCTTTCGTTGAAAACCTCATCCGTGCAGAGGTTTATGGGGAAATTCAACAGGCCATACTATCCTTGCCTGCGGGATGTCGCAACGTAATCAACCTGGCCTATTTTGATGGTCTTAAAAATGAGGAAATAGCCAATCGCTTGCAGGTTTCTGTCAACACCGTCAAGACCCAGAAACAGCGTGGTTTGCAATTGTTGCGACTGAGGCTTCGTACAGACGCTTTTTTCCTGCTCTTCACTGTGCTGTTGGCCTGATCAAAAGATTACCAGAAAAATATTTTTTCTATCGCTTTCACCCCAAATATGGTCTTGCGTGTTTTACTCTGAAATACCCGCGTATGTCCAAACGTTTGTTGAAATTTAGCCTGCTGTTGGGTTTGGTGCTCTTCCTCCAGAATCTCATGGCGCAAGACGGAATCCGCTTTGAACAAGCTGCATGGACAGCAGTATTGTCAAAAGCCAAGGCCGAGAACAAACTTGTTTTCATTGATGTTTACACCTCCTGGTGCGGACCCTGTAAAATAATGGTAAGGGACATTTTTCCCCAAAAAGAAGTTGGCAACAAGTTCAACGCCAGTTTCATCAATTTCAAAATCGATGCCGAAAAAGGGGAAGGAATTGAGGTGGCAAAAAAATATGCTGTCAAAGCCTATCCTACCTACCTGTTTGTCAACGGCGACGGCACTTTGGTCTACAGAAGTGTAGGATCCATGCCAGTAGAGAAATTCATGTCCGAGGCTTCCATTGCCATTGGCGAGTTTTCAGATCCCAAGCCGTTTGCCGTATGGGAAGATGAGTATGAGCGGAACCTCAACAACAAAGAATTTCTTTGGGAGTATTTGCAAAAAAGGAAGAAGCTCAGGTTGAATTGCGGAGATGTTATCGACAGGTATTTTAGCCTTTCCACCAAAGACGAAATCCTCCGTTCTCCACTGATCAAGACCATGGCGGACTACCAGAATCTCAATGTTGACGGACCTTTTTATCAATTTCTCCTCAACAACAAGGAAGAAGTTATGCCATTGTTGTCTGCGATTTTCAGAACAAAATTTGATGCCTTTCTTGTTTATATAGCCAAGGCAGATATTGACAGGGCCGCAGCCAATGCAGATGAGAAATTGCTGGGCGTCATTACAGCTGCATTGCTAAAACTTCAACCGGATGAGTATCCTATGTCGTGGAGGGTAGGCGAGACGAGGATGAAATATTTTACACAGACAGCTGATGCTACAGCGCTATCCAAGGAAGTAAACCAGTATGCCACTGCTGTGGTCGGCTATGATACAAAGAAAATAAGAACTGCAGACTCGTTGGCATTGGACCAGTTTGAGAAAGACCTTGCGGCAGGAAAACTCAAGTTTTCAAGCAATGAAAGCCTTGAATTAAACAGGCGTTTTAAAGGATCAGCGATTGCAACTTCATATGCATACAGGGTGCGTGACATCGCAAAATCTGTGCTCAACGTAATTGATGACAAGAAACAACTGGCCAAGGCCTATGATTGGATTGTCTACGCAAGTGGATTCAGCAATAATTTTACCATTGGTGAAGTCAAGGCCAGTCTACTTCATAAACTTGGCAAGTCAAAAGAAGCCCTTAGCGAACAACAGGCGGTAATAAACTCCTACACTGAACAAATGGCAAAACTCAATATCTCAAGTGACAAAGTCATGGGGCGGTTGGAAGGGAATTTACAGAAGATGAAAGAGGGCAAGCCTACCTGGGGAGTCGATAAGAATGCACTTCAAACCAGGGTCACTGCAACCCCAAAACTTGTCAAATGAGGGGACAAAAACAAACTGAGGGCAANGAAATGGAAGAATCAATCCAGGTGGCTGGTTTGATTGCCGGTCATTTGAGAGCAGAATTGACTGATGAAGAGAAGATCCTGCTCGAAAAATGGGTTTCAGCAAATGAAGCCAACAAGGCCCTTTTTGATGAGCTGGTCAGTAAAGAATTTCACCAATCGGAATTGCCTTTTTTCTTTGACATTGACACAGACAAGGCATGGAATCGCATCGCAGCGGCTAATAACGATAATGGTTTGATGGCTTCACAGGAGGCAAATCCTCCAAAGCGTGAGTTTGGACCTTGGCTATGGGCAGCAGCAGCTGTTGTTATCGCTGGATTTTTGCTTTTGAAGACGTCTTTTTTTATCCCTGCGGCGCCTGTAGCAAGTACCCAAGAAATTTTACCTGGGGGTGATAGAGCAACGCTTACGCTTTCCGACGGCACAGTAATCCCTCTTTCAAGTGTTGCTGATGGTGGTATTGCCAGTCAGGGTAGTGTGACTGTGGTCAAATTGGACGGGATGGTTCAATATCAGCCGACGAGGGAGTCAACAGAGATTGTTTACAATACCATTCAAACGCCCAAGGGTGGAAAATACCAGTTGGTTTTGGCTGATGGAACGGTGGTTTGGCTGAACGCCTCATCTTCTCTGCGTTTTCCAACAGCATTCAATGGAAAAGATCGTGTAGTGGAACTAAAAGGGGAAGGTTTTTTTGAAGTAACCAAAAATGCAAAGAAACCTTTCAGGGTGAAGCTTGAAGAAGGAACTGAAATAGAAGTATTCGGAACTTCCTTTAACATCAATGCGTATGAAGACGAAAAAATGATTAAAGCGACCTTGATTGAAGGGAAAATCGGCCTTTCTGTTGATGGGATGCAGCAAAATCTTGTTGCTGGCCAACAGGCAAGGGTGAAGAAAGGGCCGTCGTCAATTAGCATTGCAGATGATGTTGAGATGGATGAAGTTGTTGGATGGAAAAATGACCTGTTTGTTTTTAAAAGTCTTGATATCAAATCCATCATGCGTCAAATCAGTCGCTGGTATGATGTAGAAGTGGTGTATGCAGGTGAGATGGGCAATGAAACATTTTCAGGTGTGGTGAGTGCAAAAAGCAATTTGTCTCAAGTGTTGAAAATTTTGGAAGAGGGAGGAGTGGCATTCAAGATTGAAGGGAGGAAAATTATTGTAAAATGAGTATTTCTGTTAGCAAGAAAGGTTACCTATTGTCAATAAAAGTATTGTCTATTAAAATGATAGACAAATAATAATCATTAACCAAAACAACTATGATCATGGATGAATTGATGTCAGGAGTACGCAGGCGTTTCAGCTGCAGCCTACCTGAAAACCTCCTCAAAATGAAGTTTACTGCGATGCTCCTGCTGGCGGTGTTCATGCAGGTATCTGCACATGGGTACTCCCAGAAGGTCTCGCTCAACCTTAAAAACGCAAAACTCCAAAAGGTTTTTTCAGAAATCAACCGCCAGACGGGTTTTCAGTTTTTCTTCAAAGACGAACTCCTGAACAAGGCCGGGAAGGTTAGTATCGACGTCTCGAACGTTAAAATGGAGGAGGCATTGGAAAACTGTTTTAAAAACTTGCCCATCACCTTTTCGGTTGTTGAAAAAACAATTGTGGTAAAAGAACGCGCTGCGCTGGTTTCGGAAAAAACAGTACAGAAACCCATTGCCAATATCATCAAGGGAAGGATTACCGACAGCCTTGGTGCTCCATTGGAAGGTGCTACCATTACAGTAAAGGAGACAAATAAAGTTGCATTGTCTGGTAAAGACGGAAGTTTCAATATAGATGCGGCTCCAGGCCAAACACTTGTCATTTCATATGTTGGGTATGCTACCGTTAACTTCAAGGTTGGATCCTCAAACCAGGTTACCATCAAGTTGGCGGCCACATCCGAAAACCTTAAGTCAATTGCGCTGGTCTACACCGGTTATCAGGCCTTACAAAAGGAAAGGAGCACAGGTTCTTATACCACTGTATCAAACGATGACATAAAGAACAAGTCCATCAGCATGAATGTGGTAGATCGTTTGGAAGGATTGGTACCAGGGCTATCGGTAAACTATGGTGCCAGCAATGATAAGTTCCTGATCAGGGGTTTAACGACTGTGCAAGCAGCAAGAGCGCCATTGGTTGTGGTAGATGGTGTGCCCATCAGTGACTACGCATCAGTGGCAACACTGGTAAATCCCCAGGATGTGGAATCTGTAACCGTTCTCCGTGACGCTACGGCCGCTTCCATTTGGGGTGCAGCAGCTGCCAATGGCGTTATTGTCATAGAAACTAAAAAAGGCAAGACAAGCAACCAACCACAAAAAACAAAAGTTCAATTCAACAGCTTCACTACCTTCAGGGGAAGGCCGGATCTTGGATATTTCAACATGATGTCTACTCCAGAATTTCTCAAGACCAGCCGAGAAATCTTTTCTTCCACTGACTATACCTGGGCTGCAGTGACTAATTCAGTTGGAGCCACTCCCATCATTCCTCCACATGAAAGAATTCAATATGATCTTTCAAGAGGGCTTATCAATTCTACAGTTGCCAACTCAAGGTTTGATTCTCTATCACAATACAACAACCGTGACCAAATCAACCAATACATTACGCAACCTTCCATGCTGGTGAACAGCAGTTTGAATTTTGATGGTGGAAGCAAGTTTCATTCTTATTATGGTTCTTTGGCCTATACCCTGGACAACAACGACTCAAAGACCAACCTGAACAGGTATCAAATGAACCTGAGGCAGAATTTCGTCTTTACACCAGCCAT
>JGI25921J50272_10000565_pt1 | contig 12043 bp, 15 predicted proteins | sample LauGreSu1BDMLBSD_2_FD_50272 | JGI IMG/M metagenome (IMG submission 50272) | reverse complement strand
CTAATTACACGCCCGCGATCAGCATTTCCTTGGGGTGAATCAATTAATAAGTACAACAACGCTGAAAAAAGGCCGCTGAAGAAAACAACTGCACCCATGGTTCCAAAAAACAGTGTGGGACGTCGCAACTTGCGAAGTTCGGCTTTAATTACATTAAGCATTACTTGTCCCCCGTCATTTCAAAAAATGTCTCTTCGAGATTTGGCAGTTGTGGTGCTAATTGCGCCAAGGTAATTCCTGCATCAAAGGCAGCCTTATTCAATACTGGTGCCCAATCCATCTCTGCCAAAACATGAACTGAATCATTTCTAATCACAGCATGATGTCCGGCAGCTTCTGCAATTTCAACAATTCGATTTAGGTCAGATTTCTTAAGGGATTTGGCGATGATCGTTGGTTGTTGCTGCGCCATTAATTCGCCAATTGGGCCGGCAAAAACAATTTCACCCTTTCGCAACATGACAATGTGATCGCTGATAATTTCAAGTTCAGAAAGTAAGTGAGAAGAGACAAAGACTGTCGTTCCATCATTTGCCAAGTCGCGCAATAGCGCACGCACTTCTTGAATACCTTCGGGATCCAAGCCATTTGTTGGTTCATCCAACATCAGTAATTTAGGTTCAGGTAACAAGGCTGCTGCAATGCCTAAGCGTTGTTTCATGCCGAGAGAGTAAGTTTTAAACTTCGACTTTCCGCGATCTCCGAGNCCAACTTTGTCCAATAACTGCTGCACTCGCTCAACTGGAAACCCACCAAGTTTTGCTAAAACCATTAAATTCTCATAGCCCGACAGCGCTGGATAAAAAGCAGGTCCTTCGATCATTGCACCAACACGACTTAAGTACTTTTCGGGATGCTCAATTGGTTCGCCAAGAATGTGTCCTTGCCCCGTAGTTGGGGTAATCAGACCAAGGAGCATGCGCATAGTGGTCGTTTTGCCTGATCCATTGGGCCCAACGAAGCCACACACGATGCCCAAAGGGACTTCAAAGTTGATGTGTGAGACCGCTAAGCGATCATCATATTTTTTGGAGAGATCTGAGACTGAAATTGCAGTATTCGGCATGCGGCTTACTCTGCCACAATTAGGCCATGAGCAAACGACCTTGGGGCTACCAACCTCGTAAGAGTTCACTGGGNCCTGACTGGGAATTACATCCACAGACACATTCGGTGCGCGCTGGTTTAGCTCGATCTGGTTTTGGTGAAACATCTGAGGCTTTGTATCTCAATAGTGGTTTTACATACTCGTCTGCTGAAGAAGCCTTTGATTCATTCGCGGAAGAAACAGATCATTACCTATATAGCCGTTTTCATAATCCAACGATTGCAATGTTTGAACAACGTCTTGCTGCCATTGAAGGTGCCGAAATGTGTGTTGCAACCGGCTCCGGAATGTCAGCGATGTTCGCATCTCTTGCCTGTCTTGTTGAACAAGGAGACCACGTCGTTGCATCCGCCGCCATGTTCTCTTCNTGCCACGTTGTTATTACTGAGTTCCTACCAAAGTGGGGCGTTACCTTTGAGCTTGTAAAGGGAAATGATCCGGCGGTTTGGGCGAAGGCGCTAAACAAGCCTACAAAGGCGGTATTTATCGAAACACCAAGTAATCCATTACTTGAAATCGTTGATATCGCAATGGTCAGCGAACTTGCTCACAAAGTTGGAGCGACGGTAATTGTTGACAATGTGATGGCATCCCCTGTTTTGCAGAAGCCNCTAGCACTTGGTGCAGATGTTGTTATGTACTCAGCAACAAAACACATTGATGGACAAGGTCGAGTTCTTGCCGGTGCATTGCTGGGATCTGCTTCATATATTCAAGAAAAACTCTTGCCATTTGTTCGTCACACAGGACCAGCACTAAGTGCTTTCAACGCTTGGGTTCTAGTTAAATCCTTAGAAACCATGCACATGCGTGTTGAAAGTATGGTTTCAAATGCACAAGCTGTTGCAGAGTTCCTTGAAAAGCAACCTGCAATCAAGTCGGTTCGCTACCCAGGATTGAAGTCTCATCCAGGTCATGAATTAGCTATGAAGCAAATGAACAATGGTGGCGGCTCAACTATTGGAATTGAGTTCAAAGGTTCTCAAGAAGAGGTATTTGCCTTTATGAACAAGCTTCGGATTATTGATATTTCAAATAACTTGGGTGATAGCAAGTCATTGATTACTCATCCATCATCGACTACACATCGTCGCCTAGCACCAGAGGTTCAGGCGGAAATGGGAATAACCCCATCGGTACTTCGTCTATCAGTTGGTTTAGAGCACTCAAGTGACTTGATTAAGGATTTGCAGCAAGCTTTAGCGAAGTAGTTCTGCAACAACCAATAGAACAGATAGCAAGCTCAAGTAAGTTATTGACCACTGAAAAATCTTTCCAGCAACCTTTGCATACTCGGGAGATCCTTCTTTAAGTGCGATGAGTTGACGGGCAAATACAAGGCCCAGCACAACAGTGACTACCAGTGACCACATTGGTAAATTGGCTGAAAGGATTAACCAAATCGATGAGGCGATCATTAAAATTGTGTGGAACCACATCTCTTTAAGAACCCGAGCCTTGGTTGCAACAACTGGAAGCATTGGCGTTCCGGCAGCGGCGTAATCATCCTTGTACTTAATCGCTAACGCCCAGAAATGTGGGGGCGTCCAAAAGAAAATCACAAAGAAAAATGCCCAAGCAGTTGGTGACAAAGAGTTGGTTACCGCTGCCCATCCGATTAAAACCGGCATGCAGCCTGCAGCACCGCCCCACACAATGTTTTGAGCGGTGCGTTGCTTTAACGCCATCGTGTACACAACAACATAGAAAACAATTGCGATCAACGCCAGAAGTGTTGCTAATGGTGTCGTGAAGATCCAAAACAAAAGAAGTGAAAGCACTCCTATTAAAGATGCAAATATCGTTGCATTTAACTTAGAGATTTGACCGGTAACAATCGGGCGCTTTGCTGTGCGCGCCATCAACTTATCTAAATCACTTTCGATCACCATGTTAAAGGCGTTTGCACTTCCGGCAGCTAAGGTTCCAGCAAAGATCGTTGCGATTGCTAATCCAAAATCTGGCAACCCTTCGGCAGCTAAAACCATCGCCGGTAATGTTGAAACGAGTAGGAGTTCTACCACTCGTAACTTCATTAGATCGAGGTATCCCCGCATAGCGCTGCTCACCCGCCAAGATTACTCAGCCTTTCGGAGTACGCCTCCCAGACCTCTCACAGGGATAATAGTTACCTTGCTCTCAACGAAGGCCGAAGTAGGAGAAAAGGTAGAACCATGACTGAGAACAACAAACCCGAATGGTTTGAGATTACTGATGCAGATGAGAAGCCAGCGCTTCGCAAGGTGTCAAAAACCCTTCCAGTAAGCGCGGTACTTGTTACTGCACTCATTCTTGGAATTGGTGCTGTTGTGGCTCAGACCCAGGATCAAACACCTGCTTCCGCCATANCTGCTGGTGTTGAGCAAATACAATCGGCACAANGTAGCTCTTCACCACAAGTTGTTTCAACTATTAAATCCGCCGTTGCCAATNCAACTACAGCAACAGCTGCAGTTGTGGGTGTGGCAGCANCCAATAAGTTAGCTAATCCATCTATCGCAAAGTTACCTACTGGTGGNGGAGATGATGATGACGATGATGAAGAGGATGATCATCATGGCCGTGGTCATGACGATGATGAAGAAGGCGATGACGACTAACTAGTACAGTTGGGGAATGCGCCCCAAGTTTCTAGTTTTGATTTCAGTCATTTCCCTCTGTGCCCTTACAACTCCGGCACAGGGCGAAGTTATTTCGCCAACGATGAAGTTGATTCACACTATTAATGGGTCGATCTCACCTAAATCGGTTCGTTCATCTGGTGATGGCGTTGTGAGTGCACACAACATGATGTATCGACACTCTGTAACTGTCTATGACGCAAAAACCTTTGAACTGCTTCACACCGTCTCTGATTCCGTTTCGCTGAAAGAGTTTGGTTATTCAAAAACTTCCGGAAGCTACAAGGGTGCACCTGTTGAGGGAACTTTTTCTCCAGATGGAAAGTATCTCTATGTAAGCAATTACTCCATGTATGGAAAGGGTTACAGCAAAGAGGGACATGACACTTGCTCGCCTTCATCTGGATATGACAAAAGTTTTGTGTACCGAATCAATCGCAGTAACTACCAAATTGATTCTGTCTATCCAGTTGGTTCAGTTCCTAAAGTTGTCGAAATTACTCCAGATAACAAATATGTTTTAGCGGCGAATTGGTGTTCATACACAGTTTCAGTGATTTCGGTTGAACAAAACAAGGTGGTTAAGACGGTCAAGATTGGACGTTACCCCCGCGGAATAGCCATAAGTAATGACTCTACAAAGGCCTACGTTGCCGAAATGGGTGGCAATCGTATTCATGTCATTAATCTGCAGGATTTTTCAACCTCCTATATTCCAATTGGAAGTAATCCTCGAGCAATTGTTTTATCACCTGATAATTCAAAGATGTATGTAACGATGAATCTTTCAGGTCGAGTTGCCTCGTGGGATCTTGTAGCAAACAAAGCTGGTAAATCTGTCAGAACAGGTGAAGCTGCACGAAGTCTTGCAATCTCAGCTGATGGTTCAGCTCTTTATGTTGTTAACTTCAAGAGTGACACGATGTCCCGTGTTAGAACCAGTGATATGAAAGTTACTCAAAATATCAAGGTCTGTAATGAGCCGATTGGCATCTCTTACGATGTTCCAACTGGCAACACTTGGGTAGCCTGCTACAAAGGGCAGATCAAAATCTTTTCAAACAATTAAGGCGCTGGAGAAATTTCTGCCGGAATATTTGGAGCTGCGATTCTTCCAAGGACTCGATCAATTGCAGCACGTGCTTTGTTAAGCGCTGTATTTCCTTTAGCTATATCGTCTGCCAAAGTGACAAAAACGTATTCGCGATCTGTTGATTGAACATAACCTGCAAGGGTTGCTGTTCCATTAAGTGTGCCTGTCTTTGCTCTCACTAAACCAACCGCAGAAGGTGCAGTTGTAAGAAAACGAGTTCTCAAAGTTCCTGATACTCCACCAACGGGAAGACCTGAATAAATCAATGCAAACTTTTCATCTTTGCGCAGCTTGTACAAAAGCTCACCCATCAAATGAGCGGTGATCTTGTTTTTCCTCGATAACCACTTGCATCTGCAACAACCAACTTTGAATCATCGATTTCAAACTTGGCCAGAATCTCTCTGAAAACCTTATCGACACCCTTTGCATCCATGCTAAATCCTGCCGCTTTTGCTGACAATCGAGCTAAACGCTCCGATATTAAATTGTCACTCCACAGAAGCGTCCAATCCAAAAGCGCGCCAACCGTTGGGGAGTTTTCAGAAACTATCTGCTCCCCCATTGAAATAAAGGCTTCATCATCAGTAACCGACTTCATGACTGGTTTGAAACTTCTCTTTGCCCAAAAGGATTTCAAATTAGCGACATCTTGGGAGTAAAGGCCGCTGTAAATAACTTTGTAATTCTTTAGCGATCCACCATTAAACTCTTTAACGTAGGTCAGAGTTCGAAAACCAATATAGGGCAGAGATGCTCGATTCATTTTACGAGCAGTGTTGTGATCCAAGCTAATCCAAGGATCATACGAGCCTCTAACAATGACTGTTTTGATCTCAGGGTTAATACTCACTGATGTATTGAATACCGATGTTGTATCTAGATATTCAACCGTTGCAGCACCCGTAAGCATCTTCATTACCGAAGCGGGTTTACGTTGTGAATATGCATTCTTCTCATAGATCACCGCACCTGTGCTGCCATCGATAACAATCATTGCTGGATTAGAAAGTGTTTGACTCTTAAGTAATTCATCAAATGCGGCAGGAATTGATTCTGGTCCCAGCACCGCTTGCGCAGGCAACACCGAAAAAACCGTGGCAAGGGTGATCGCAATTAAGCGGAAAAGAAAGGACATTATTTCTTTCTAGCGCCAGGAAGCGATAACGATGTTAGTGATTGTAAGGCCGATCATCGTCAACCAAACATTCTTTGAAAGCTCAGGCTTTTTAACATTCTTATAACCCAGCGCCAAAATAACAACGAGGATTACAAACTTAATTCCAACCTTTGTATGGTTTAACGGTTCATCGGGTTTAACAGTTTCATGCAGTCCGACCATTACTAAACCAGCAACAAGTGCGGTCAATCCGGCATGAAGTACCCCAGGATTTAAGGTGCGAGGGGACTTCTTCAACTGAAGCAACAGCAATACCAAAATGCCGAGAACAGAAAGAAGGTGGATTACATACGCGACTGTGTTGATTGCTGACATGCATTCAGTTTAGAGTGCATACATGTCTTCTCCAACAACCCCCGCCAGTATTGGCCCAGGTGAATTTTTCCCTGTTGTTGGTGTTGGACCTCATGACAAGCCTTGGCCAGAAGGCGATCAATACGATCCTGAACTATTACTGAATGGTGATCGCAGAAATGTTCTAGATCACTACCGCTATTGGAGCGTCGAAGCGATCGTCGCAGATTTGAATACCAAGCGTCATAAGTTGCAGATTGCAATAGAAAATTGGCAACATGACCTGAATATTGGATCAATCGTTAGAACCGCAAATGCTTTCAATGTTTCTGGTGTGCATATCGTTGGCAAACGCGATTGGAACAAGCGTGGTGCGATGGTAACTGATAGATATCTAACAGTTATGCATCATCCAACGATTGAAGATTTTGCAATTTACTGCAAAGAAAATGATCTTCCGATTATTGGTATTGACAACGTGCCAGGATCAAAGCAATTGGAATCAGCAACCTTGCCTGAAAGTTGCGTCCTTTTATTTGGTCAAGAGGGTGCGGGTATGTCTGATGAGGGAATCGCAGCCTGCGAAGTTTTATATGAAATTAATCAATATGGTTCAACACGTTCAATGAATGCATCAGCAGCAGGTGCAATTGCGATGTATCACTGGGCGTTGCAACATTTACCGCGATGAAAAGAGTTTGGCTTTCTCGTAACTTAGTACTTCTTACACTTGTTTCACTTACTCAAGATGCCGCAAGTGATTTGTTATATCCCTTACTTCCAATATTGTTAACAGGAGTTATCGGTGCAGCTCCTCTTGCATTGGGATTAATTGAAGGTTGTGCGGAAGCTGCAGCAGGGTTTGCAAAGTTGTATTCAGGTAAGTACAGCGATCGAATTGGTCGTAAACCCTTTGTCATCGCCGGTTATTCACTTGCAGGAGTTGGAAAGGCTTTAGTAGTTGTCGCCACAAGTTGGCCTTTGGTTTTCTTTGGCCGTGTTACCGACCGAATCGGAAAAGGCATGCGCAGCTCTCCCCGTGATGCATTAATCCATGATTCAGTCCCGAAAGAGCATCTAGGAAAAGCCTTTGGATTTCATAGATCTGGTGACAATTTAGGAGCTGTTATAGGGCCAGCCTTGGCTTTGCTGGGGTTAGCTTTGCTCGATGATGATGTTCGCGCCGTTGCACAGTGGGCGCTGATACCGGCGTTGCTATCCGGATTGCTCACCTTATTCATCAAAGACACCTTTAAAAGGCCTACTAAAGAGAAGGTGGCTGAAAGTAAAAGCTACAAGGTTCCTAAGGAAATCAAATTTCCTATTGCAACTCTGGTTGCAATTCAATTAACAAACATCCCAGATGCTCTCCTGTTGCTACGCCTACATCAAATTGGATTCACAACTAAGGAAGTTGTTCTTTCCTACATGCTCTTTAGTTTTGTAACAATGCTTGGTGCATATCCTGCTGGCCTAATAGCGGATAAATTGAATCCCAAATTTGTATATGCAATTGGTTTACTCGCATTTGCTGTTGGTTACATTTCATTAGGGTTAACCCAAAATCATACTGTTGCTGTTATGGCAATTATTATTTATGGTCTCTTTCCTGCGTTGACAGATGGTGTTGGAAAAGCATGGATAGCATCACTAAGTCCGGATAATCATCGCGGAAAGATTCAAGGTGTTTATCAATCCTCTATGAACTTTGCGATTTTAGGTGCAGGAATTTGGGGTGGTGCGCTGTGGAGCACCGGTGTAATTCAATGGCCACTAGTTGTTGCAGGCATTGGAGCAGCTATTGGTGCGATAGTTCTTTTAATAATCCGTCCACTGCGCGTTCAACCATAGCCAAAGTTGCTTCATAAGCTTCATCACTTTGGTTGTACGGATCAGGTACCTCTAACTTAAAGTAATCGGCAGAGTTTGGATCGATTTCCTTTAACGCTGGATCAAAACTTCTTAAGTAGAACACCTTTGCTCGGTGCTCCTCGCTTTCTGCCATCGAAATAACATTGTGATAGTTGCTGGAATCCATAACCAAAATCAGATCGTGAATAAAGAAATCATTACTCTTAAACTGCTTTGCGGTGTGCTCATGTGTGTAGCCAGCCTTTTCCCAAATCTTCTTTGAGGATGGATGTGGTCCTTGCCCGATATGCCATGGACCTGTTCCAGCGCTATCTACCGTGATTACAGGGGATTTGATCGACCCTTTTTTGTTAGCCAATACCGCAGCTGCCATTGGTGATCTGCAGATATTGCCTAAGCAGACCATCGTGATGCTTAGTTGATCTCGTCCTTTAATTGAGGAGATCACGCTCAGGTTCATCCTCCAGCGCCTCTTGAACCGACTTAAGGCGACGTTCAATTTCATCCGCCTCATCTGCTCTTCCCTGCATACGCAAAATCTTGGCGATTCGAGATTCGATATCAACAATGAACTCAAAATCCTTTGGTTCATCTTCGCTGACAATTGCTAATACATTTTCCAAAGTCGCTAAGCCTTCATCATACTTTTCAAGCAGAATCTGCGCTTTACCAAACTCAAAAGAGGCAAAGGTCTCGCGACGATGATCATGTCCTGTCTCAAATACATCAACAGCTTTGCGAGCAGTTTCAAGAGCTAGTTCGCCTTCGCCTAATTCAATTAAACAGGAAGCCATCTTTTGATCGCAACGTGCAACATGAATTACTTCTTTGTTGCGCTTGAATAATGAGCGAGCCTCTTTGAAAGCTTCGATCGCTTTTTCATAATTCTTGAGTTCGCGTTCTGCACATCCAATGAGATGCAGATCATTAGCTGCACCGATTTCATTTCCATCAACAAGATGCTCTTGTGCGCACTCATTCATAGTTTCAACAACTTTGTCGTACTTTTTAGATGAGTACCACCATTCACCCAAGGTGCAGGCAAGTTCTAATGCAATTGGTGATTTGTTCTCTCGCAAAATTTCGACCGCTTTGCTCATTGCAGTTGCCGCTTCATCCATGCGCTTTAGTTGATTAAGGTTGTAACCAATCGCTGAATACGCCTGCGCTAAACCTTCAGAAGAAACCGATGCACCAAGTTGCGAATAAATATCACGCGCAGTTTCAGCAAGTGCTAACGCTTCATCGTATTGACCGCGTGCATAAATTCGCGCGCTTAATTCGTAGTAAGTACTGGCACGTTCTTCACCTTCAACTTCAGGGATTCGATCCCAGAGCATCTCTTCGGTGACGAGTTCTTCCATGCCTTCGTCTTCACTCATGGCTGTGACCTTATACGCATCGGCTTAAGGTCGCGCGGGAATATCAATCTGCGCCACCGGCCATTTTGAGGTTTTAACCGCTTTGAGCACCTCTGTGGTGACCCGAGTGATCTGCTTTTGTGCGGCAGCATCAAATGTATGACCCCAAGGGCAGCGGTTCTTCATCGCACAGACCCAAGCGTTGGTGCCCATGTTCATCACCGAAGCTCCACTGGGAGCGTTGTAATAGGTAGACATCGCAACAAACCCCTTTTCAGTGGGGCTAATTGCAGCTCGCGCAACAACTTGGACACCTGGGCCCATGGTTCCCATTGCTGTGTCAGCCTCATATCCATACAAACCTTTAATTACTGCATCCATTCCTAACGCAGAAAAGGGCCACACATTATTTGAAATCAAATCTTTTTTTATTCCAAGTGCAAAGTATTGAGATCCCAGTAGTAATGACTCAGGTCTCAATACATCTCTGTAAGCGGTTCTTCCACGTATTTCTCTACCTTCGATTTCAGTGATTGCATAAGCAGTATTTCCGCCAAAGGCAACAAGATTTACACCACTTGCTACCGCTGCATCTATTGAGTCTCTCATCGCAACGGTCCAGTACTCGCTATGACCACCAACAATGATTGCTTTGGTTGTTTGAAATACCGCTGGATTGTTATCAACATCTAGATCAGTTACATAACTAACATCTAATCCGAGTTTTTCCATCAACGTTAGTAATGGTTGTTCCATGTATCTAAATTGTCCGGAACCATCACCATCGTATGGTCGATCAAAAGTAACTGAAGTTGCACTGGTTTCACGAGCTCCATCAGCACCTTTGTAAAGTGACTCTCCACCCCATTGGTTATAACTTTGCCAGGTTAAGACCGATGAAATGAAAGTCAGATCACTCGGTGCGTTTCCATAAACAGTAAAAGGTACAAAGCTTGCTGCGCGCAGATTATTGGAGAGTTTGATCAGGTACTGACCGGGTGGAGTTTTTGAATCGATGGATATTTGTGTTGGAGATTTCAAAAGCTTCACAAGGCGAGCGCCAGAGTTTTTGTAGTAGCCCATTCGATAAACAGAGGCGGTGAATTTTTTTGAACCAACGGTTGTAAGAGTTAACCTGTCACCACAGGTTGCACTGGCTGAACTTAAATATCCCTCAATACGTGGAACATCTTTACGTCGAGAAAAATCGGCGCTGTAGCGCAGGGGGATTCCAGCGCTCCACTCCTTGTTTCCGAGCTTCTGATTTTCGCGAGCCACCCACCCTGGGGCTTGATCCCACGAGCAATCAGATGCGGTCGCGGTGATCGGCCACAGATGGGCAAGAATCATTACCACCGCTAGGAATTTACGCATGGGCACACAATAGGTCACGCTCACCTGCCTATAAGTGGCAGATGCGAATCGTTTGCATTAACCTTTTCCTATGCATATTCCTGATGGCTTTATTGATGTTCAAACCTCTGCGATCTTTGCCGGCCTAGCAGCCGCTGGTGTGGCTACCGCCCTCAAGGGTGCTCGCACGCAGTTAGATGAAAAGACCGCGCCTCTTGCAGGCCTTACCGCGGTCTTCATCTTTGCGGTTCAGATGCTCAACTTCCCTGTTGTTGCGGGAACAAGTGGTCACTTGCTTGGAGGTGCATTAGCGGCGGTCTTAGTCGGACCTTGGGCGGCAACTCTTGCTTTAACCGTTGTTTTGTTAATGCAAGGTTTCTTATTTGCTGATGGTGGATTAACCGCACTTGGTTTAAATGTTTTCAATATGGGCGTACTCGGAGTCTGGGCTGGTTACGGAACCTTCTTATTACTTCGCAAGGTTCTGCCAAAGAATAAATCCTCCATTTCATTAGCTGCGGCGATTGGTGGCTTGCTATCTGTTCCCGCTGCAGCGATCGGATTCACTATTCAATATGCGATGGGTGCAACCGCAACATTTTCAACATCGGCAGTCTTAAGTGCGATGGTTGGAACTCACGTTCTAATCGGAATTGGTGAAGCTTTGATTACTGGATTAACTGTGAGTGCGGTGTTAGCAAGCCGTAGCGATCTTGTTTATGGCTGGAAAAATAATGTTCAGAAATTGGAGATTCGAAGTGCTAACTAATCGTAAATTTTATATCGCTGGATTTATTGTCTCTCTGTTTCTTGCTGGGGTCGTTTCCTTCTACGCATCATCGGATCCAGATGGTCTAGAGCGAGTCGCCGAAGATATTGGTTTCCTTGAAACTGCAAAAGATCACACCAACGCTGATGGAACTTTGGCTGATTACGGTGTTAAAGGCATCGACAATGAACGTGCATCTGTCGGTGTAGCTGGAGTCATCGGAGTGATTGGCACTGCTGTTGTTGCAGGAGTCGGCTTTAAGTTAATTGCCCGTAAGCCAAAGAAGGATGGCAATTAAGGTTGAGCAGGAGAACCATCACCACGGTCATGATGTAGGTGAAAGGCTCTATCTACATCGTCACTCTGTAGTTCATTCTCTGCCTTCACATCTA